>Ga0137409_10000219_pt1 | contig 59820 bp, 51 predicted proteins | sample CZODoug1_16funga_FD_122059 | JGI IMG/M metagenome (GOLD analysis project Ga0137409, IMG submission 122059) | Vadose zone soil fungal communities from Angelo Coast Range Reserve, California, USA - CZODoug1_16fungal (Hybrid Assembly) | ecosystem: Environmental > Terrestrial > Soil > Vadose zone... | reverse complement strand
GTAACTTCGCCGCTTTATCCGATGGGAAGATGCCCTCGTTGTTGCGCGCCCGGATTCTGGCAGTTGTGCAGGTCTGATGTTCGAATTCTGCCAGACAACGTTCGTCGGATTGGTCCCGATAAACGCGCTAGCAGTGACTGACCGACTGCTGGTGAGAAGCCGACTTCCCGGTACCTATCCGCATGTCCCGATCTGGATTACTTCCGGATCGCCGACGATCCGGGATCTGTCGTTCGTCTGAGCCCCTATTAAGGGAAATGCTGCCCGCACCAATTCGATCACGACACTCATTAAGGACACCCTCAAAATGTCGATCAGACTCTCACCAATGCAGCTACTTCCTTTAAGATCATTATTATGCAGTGTCCCGCGCCCAGTAATCCTCGAAGACCGCTGCTTTTCGGTGGTCTTCCGCCGAGACCAACTCGCGGGAGCCCATCGTGCGCGTTTATCCTTAGTCAATTTGGTGAGGAAACTTGCCGAATCACCGAAAATTTTCGTTACGAGATAGATTTTCAAGCTCGCTCCGGCTTTGTCTCCAATCTTTCAGCGTTGGAGAAATGGCAGGAAAAGGCTCGAGAGACTGATGGAGGACTTGCACCCTCGAACCCTTTCTTTTCGCGCTGAAAAGATACTGCGTAACACTCTCAAGCCGAACGAAGACAAGAGCGAGAAACTGCCCAGTAGCCCGATCAGCGGCAGTAGGCTTCCAGTTTTCGGCAGCTCCGCAGGAGCGGCCGGAGCAGGCGCGGGCTCCAACTCCGCAATTAAGATAGGCGCATTGGCCGGCGGAGGCGGTGGAGGCGGTGGCATCGAGCCAGTGAGTTGCCGCTGGTGCTCTACCTCTGTCTCGGGAACTTCCACGATCTTGGTAGCTGAGACGTTCATCCCCTTCTTGAGGCCCCAAGCGTCCTTTTCATGTCCATCGACTGTAAATTTCTGGCCCTTGGGAATCTTGAACTGCTGGTTGGTCCCGTCCTCAAGGGTAAGGATGACAGAGTTTGGCGGATTGATGTGCCAAACCTTGCCGGTCACCGTTTGCACCGTGGTGATGGTCTTTGGGGTTGTAGTTACGGTGAGAGTGCGCTGCAACTTCATACCCGGTTTCAGGTCGTGGATCCCGAGTTGTCGGCCATCCACCGTAGCTCTGGCACTTTCCGGTACATTGGCAAAATGGCGGATCTCGCCGTTCTCCATCTTGACTACCAGGTCATTGCCATTAACCAGGACCACTTCGCCGCGCTCGACCGTCGTTTCATGAACGGCCTGACCGCGCTCCGTGGTGGTTTCTGTCTTCACTTGTGCATTCATGCTCAAGGTGAAGGCCAAACACATCGCCCCCACAGCAAGCACCAGCCACCCCTGTGTCCATCCAGTCTTTGATTTCATCGTGTTTCTCCTTTTTTAGTTTTGGCAGCCATGAATTTGAGGCCTATACGGCTGTTGTTTCAACGGCTTCATCTCGCCCTTGGTTGCAGCGAATCTCCAGGTTCGGAACTCGCTTGCTTGCTAGCCTGACGAATCGGCAACTCCGACCTCTCAACCGATGCTTGAACGATGTAGCGTTGTGGCGCGCTGCCCACAAAATAGAACGGGTAGCATGTCACAAGGGTGAGGGACGGACGCGACCGCGGTTGCAGCACCGAAACATCGTCGGGGCGGACGAGGACAATCTGATCCACGACGTATGTCACTACGCGCTTTGGCGTTGCCAGTTCGATGGTGTCTCCCGGAGTGACGTCCTTGAGCACCCGAAAGAATCCATCGCGGTGGCCGGCGATTCCGATGTTTCCGTCTTCGCCGGGGCGGTCCGTACCCACAATGTGGCCCACCCCGCGGTTGAGGGTCAGGTCATCGGTACCGTCAAGCACAGGTGCCTCAAGATGAACCTTGGAAATGCGCAGCACCGCCAAGGGCGGATCGACGTATCCTGTCAAGCTCTGTTCATATGCAGCGATCCGCTTTTCCGACCAGAGGCTGACATCCAATTTGAACTGGCTAACCGGCGGAAAATGATCGGCCGTCTCAACTGGCTGCTTCGCTTCCAGATCTTGGAAGCGTTTCAATTCCGCGCGGGACAAGATCGTCCTATGGACATACGCTGCCACGTAAATCGCGATCAGTACGAACCCGAGGATGAGTAACAAGCGCTCGATCCGACCCAGACATTTCATTTCCAAGTGTCCTTCTACGTCGTCGGTTTTGAACCAACTACACAGAGTACGCTTGCCCGTTACATAGGTACGTAGCAGCTTGGCGCGCTGATATCATCAGACCGACACGAGAAGTCTAGGCAAAGCGCGCGCTGGTCGAAACTGTCAGTAGTGACAGGCCGCCCACCGGCGCGCACGAACCGCGATTCTGCCTTCCAACGGGAAAAGTACCTGCCCCACAACCGGTTCCGGAGCCGCTTATCTGTCAACACTACCAGTTGGAAATTCCTCAAATTCTCCGGAAGGTGGCTGAAGGCAACGAGAAATCCTGGTGCCGAGGTCACGACTATGAGCAACCTGGCAGATTATCCGCGAACGAACAGAGAAAGCGGGGGAGGCATTCATATCGGGGACTGCTATGTTTGGGCAGAGATCTACTATCTGGATTCATCAACCGACTATCGCGAGTACCTTCCGCAACATTGTGCCCAGCAATGCGCCGTTGCTAGCGACCTGGTGATGTCGAGGCCGTCCGTATTTTCGCAAAGATCGAGAGCGAGACACTTGCCGCTTTGGCCAGTGTTCTGCTCTGTGCTTTTATCTGGTTTCTCGTGCGCTTTGTTAACGTTTGGTAGGCGATGCCGAAACAAGGTGAGATCTGTAGAGAGACCAGTTAGATGAAATAGTTGATCTAAACCTCTCTCAAAAAGCAGCCCAGGCCCGTTCTTTATCGCCTTGCCGGAGCCCACATCTCATCCCGCCGCGCTATGAAGATGTTCTTCTGGCCGGAAGGGCACACGGGCGGAGATCGCGGTGCCGCTGCCGGGTTCCGACTTGACGGACAACTCACCACTCACCAATTGGAGCCTCTCTTTCATGCTGATCAGCCCCAGACCTCGCGCGGTCTCTGCACTTTGCCGGTCAAAACCCACTCCCTGGTCTCTTACAGTCAGGCAGATCCCCTCCGCTGTGCCGCGCAGATCCACTTTAAAGTGTCGAGCACCACTGTGCTTGGCCGCGTTCTGCACTGCTTCCTGTAAAACTCGGAACAGACATAGCGAAATTTCCCTAGGGATACTGCGCGGAACATCTGAATGACTGAATTCAATCCGTATCCTTTGCTGCTCAGAGAACTCCCTGCAGAAGCCATTGGCTGCCGCCACGAGGCCAAGGTATTCGAGCTTCGAGGAATGGAGACGATGCGACAGCGCCTGAATGTCGTTGGCGATGTCCGAAAGGCGCTGGCGGGCGTGATGGATGTGATCGCGGATGTCCACCGCCGATTCGGGCAGATGTTGGTTCCACTGCTCCAATTCGACTGCCAGGAGCGCAATCCGTTGGTTGATATCGTCGTGAAGTTCCCTAGCAATCCGGGTACGCTCCTCTTCGTGGGCCTCAATTAGTTTGCGGCCCATGGTAGCCAAAGCCTCCCCGGCAAGCTTGCGATCCGTCACATCGATACAAGAGCCGATGTAACCGGCAAACGAGTGGTCCGGGTTGAATCTTGGCACACCGATCTCAGACACCCAGCGGTATGCTCCATCATGCCGCCGGAGCCGATATTGCATCTCAAACGACTCCCGTCGATCAAATGCCTGAGTGTACGCGGTGAGACACGCGTTCGAATCTTCCGGGTGCACTCCCTCCACCCAGCCGTTGCCCAGCTCGGCTTCAAGGGGCCGCCCGGTGAACTTCAGCCAAGGTTGATTGAAGTAGGTGCACAGCTTATCGGTGCCCGACATCCAGATCAGTACTGGCGCGGTATTGGCGACCAGGCGGAAACGCTCCTCGCTTTCACGAAGTGCCTGCTCCGCCTTCGTACGATCGGTGATATCCACCACCACACCTATCGCTCGTTGCAATTTACCCTTATCGTCAAAGAATGCTCTTGCCTTTTTTTCGAGCCATACTATGCTGCCATCGGAACGCAAGAACCGGTAAAGCATTTCAATGGACGAACTTTTCGGCAGGACTCTCGCGAAAGCCGCTGCAACCTTCTCCCGGTCATCCGGATGGATTTTGACCAGCAGTTCGCGACTGGTGAGTTCCACCGGTTGGTCGACGCCCAAAATTTCCACGTATTCAGGAGACCGCGTGATTACGTCGCGTGCTGCGTCCCAGTCATCCACGTACATCCTTCCCGCTTGAACAGCCAGACGTAATCTCTCTTCGCTCAAGCGCAACGCTTCGTCCGCATGCTTGCGCTCAGTGATATCCACCGCCATGCCGAGCATGCGTTCCGGATCACCATTTCTGGCGTAGGAAAAACTCCCGCTGGAGGAAACCCAACGTGTCGTTCCATTCGGCCATACCACACGGAATTCCGCCTCATATCTGTTGTGGTGTAGGCGAGCATCCGCCACCGCCTCTGACACGCGCTTGCGGTCGTCGGAGTGCAAATAACGATGGAAGTCCTCTGCGTGTCCCTCGAACGTGTCGGAAGGAATTCCGAACATGGTCCGCAGGTCGCCGAACCAACGATCGCGTCCGCTCGTGAGATCCCAATCCCATCCCACCGATTTTCCTGATACCATCGCCATCCGGAGCCGGTTGGAGGTAACCGCCAGCTCAGTTTCCACTTTTCTCCGTCGCGTCCGCTGCCACACTAGCGCTATGATGAGCGACGTTTGCGCCAATATCAGGAACATCCCCGCTACGATAAACCACTTGTAAGTCTCCCAGACATCAAGCTCATCGTAGAGCAGCACGCTACCGGGCGGAAGGTCGTCTTTGCTGAGCCCCCAGCGCTGCATAGCTCGCCAATCGAACATGTAAACATTGCTGCTCTCGGCGATTGGGATGTACTGCGGCTTCTCCCCGTCAAGCGCCCGTACCGCCATCGCACCAGCAGCCCGGCCATCAGCGGCAAAACTCAAAGCGTAACCGCCCACCGTCCCATTGCCGATGTCCACGTCGTCCACGGCAAAGACCGGCGCATTCGCGGCGCCGGCCACCATCGGGACCGCCTGGGTGGCATCAATGAAGTGCGTACCCGCGGCATCCTGCATGATAGATGTGTGGTAAACGATGGTATGCACCGGCAGGTGCTTGAGCCGCTCCAGAAGAGCGGGCATCTCCAGATCCGTGAGATATGTGAAGTCGAGGCTCGATTCGTATTTGCGAAAGCTTTCTTTGGCAATGGCCTCAAGATACCGGTCATACGCTCCTACACCACCAGTCACAACTACGTGCTTGGTTCCGGGTTGCAGGCGCAGGGCAGCCTGTAGGGTCTTCTCAGGCTGTGCGACCGAGAAGATACCGGTAAAGTGGGAATCGAGCGTCATCTGGCCCAACATCTCCCTGGTCATTCCACAGAAAACGATGGGGATTCCGGCGAAGAACCTGTCATGCGATTCGACCATGAACTTGACGGGCTCCAGCCCGACTGCAATGATCAGGTCGGGCCGTCGGTCACGATACTTGTGGATGTACCACTTGCGAAATTCCTGCTGGGAAGCTTCTTCTGGAAACAGGGTTCCTTGCAGATTCTCACTATAGAGTTCAATCTGTTGAGGTGCCTTCTGTAACTCAGCGACTATCGCCTGATCCAGAATCGCGACGCCGGGGGACGAAAGAGGTTCGAAAACGTTAAGAATGAGAACGCGCCGAACTTCTTTTACGGGCGCGGCGGCAGCCGACTGCGGTAGGAGAAAGGCCGCGATTGCAGTAATCAGGACTAGGATGAGCTTTGCAAGTAGATCGCACCGGTATTCTACCGTTGCGTTTTGCTCGATGAGGTGTTGACTAATGCGGTGAGAGTGGCCAGCCATAGGTCGTCCCCCGAAACACCAGGTTCGGCCGCGATCGTCGTCGCGAGCTATCCTACCTCAGATTCTGCTTGCAAGAGTATTGGCAGAGCACTGGTAAAACTACTAGTGCCCCTGCAAGGGGTTTAAGGGTATCAACCTTCTCGTGTGTGCTAGCAGGCCCAGCATGCTGAGATCGACCATCGAAGCTTCACACGGGCATCTTCATGGGTGCTGCCGCTGCTCTGTGTTGCGAGTAACCATAGCGATTGCAGTGTTGTTTTTCGGCAACTTACATGGCCAGACAACTTCCACCGGCGCCCTGATCGGAGTGGCGCTTGACCCTTCCGGAGCCGTCTTGCCTAGGCTGGTCGTCCGTCTCGCTAACCAAGTCACTGGCGCAACTGCGTTTGCCACGACTGACGAAAAGGGAAGGTTCGGCTTCCCCCTGCTACAACCCGGCGATTATGAGATACAAGCTGGCGCGCCAGGCTCCAGCAGTGCAAACATAAAGATCAACGTAACCGAAACTCTTCACCTCGAACTCCATCTTCGACTCGCAACCGTGATCCAGAACATAAAAGTATCAGCGGAATCGTCAATGGTCCAGACCGACAGTTCCGCACTCGGCCGAGTCGTCTACGAAACAGCGGTAGGCGACCTTCCGCTGGTCACGAGGAACTTTGCTCAAATCACCAGTCTCTCGCCAGGGGTCGTTACGGGCGTGTACAACGCGGGCGAGCTGGGGGTCGGAGGGACGGCTCTTTCCCAGATAGCCAACTCCAACGACGGAATTTATGTGCACGGGGCACGCTCCTATGACAACAACTTTCAATTGGACGGAATTAGCGTGAATGACGTGCAGGGCAGTGCGGCTGGGAGTGGCGGAATTCCAATTCCAAACCCTGACAGCATTCAGGAGTTCAAGGTTCAAACCGGCCTTTACGATGCAGGCTATGGACGCTACGGCGGCGCCAACGTCAGCCTGATTACAAAAACGGGCAGCAACAGCTTCCACGGGACGGCTTTTGAGTTCCTCCGTAACGAAGTGCTTAACGCCAATGATTTCTTTCTGAACCTGGCCGGCCAGCCGCGCCCCATCCTCAAGCAGAACCAGTTTGGGTTTGCGTTGGGCGGACCGGTCAAGAAGGAGAAGCTTCTCTTCTTTGGGTCATATCAGGGAACGCGTCAGGTTAATGCTCTCGCTGCGGGCCAGTCGAGGACTGCCTGTGCGGCCAGCCTGACTGGGCCGCCGCTCACTAGTGACCGGACATCCACTGCACTCGGGGAAATGTTTGCCGGCAGGACCGGCGTACATGGCGGCACAGCGATCAACTCAGACGGCTCCAACATCAATCCCGCGGCTCTGGCTTTCTTGAATTTCAAGCTGCCCGACGGAACCTTTCTGATCCCCACGCCACAAACAGTCGACCCGACCAGGAAACTCGTCGAAGAGCAGGGGTTTTCAGTCTTCACACAACCCTGTGACTTCAGTGAAAACCAGTTTACAACCAATATCGACTACCTCGCTCGGCCGAACAGCAAAATGACAGCCCGCTTCTTCCTGGCACGTGATGAGCAGACTGTGACATTTCCCGGTAATGGCCTGAATGCATCCGGCAACATCCATGGGTTTCCGAGTCCTGGCGACTCTGATTTCAGGGTGTTCTCTCTTGCTCACTCCTACGCATTCAGCAGTGCATGGCTCAACGAAGCGCGGATTGGCTACGTCCGCACGAGGGCCGCCACGGAGGCCAAGACTCCGTTCAGATGGTCCGACGTTGGGGTTGCAGAAGGTGAAATGAGTAGAAACAATGAACTCCCCAGCTTGAACATTATCGGCTCCGTCAGCATCGCCTCTGGATTTCCGCGAACCATTGCCCAGAACAGCTTTGTCTTCAGTGATGCCGTCAGCTTCATCCGCGGGGCCCATGCCGTCCGTTTAGGAGGATCGGTCACGAGCTTGCAAGACTACATCGATCTAGTGGGACTCGGCTCATTCCTACAGTTTCTGAGCTGGCCGGATTTTCTGCTTGGCCTCAGCGCAAGCAGCAATGGCACCGCATTCAGCAATGTTTTTGCTTCCTTCGATGACTTCGGCCTATCGGTTCGTGACTACCGGGTGTGGGAGGGTGCAGCCTTCGTACAGGATGATTACAGGATTCGTAAATCGCTCACTTTCAATGTTGGCGCACGCTACGAGCGTCTGGGACAGTTTGCGGACCAATTGGGCAGGAACGCGAGCTTCGACATCACGGAAGCGGATCCCAACCCTCCGCCGGACGGCAGTGTCGCCGGTTACATTGTGGCTTCCAATTTCCCGGGCATTCCCCCACCTAGAGTGCTGCGTGCGAATAACGCCTTCGGGAACGACGGCGCGGGACAGAACACGATCGCGCCGCGAATTGGACTCGCCTGGCAGGTCTTGCCAAACTCCGGCCGCTCGGTGCTTAGAGCCGGATATGGCATTTACTATTCCCGACCTACCGGTCAAGCCTTTTACCAGAATGTTTTTGGCGCTCCGTTCTCCGTGTTTCGGTTAAATTCCGGGCTGGCAAATGCAAACTCGACATTTCAAGCGCCTTTTCCGCAGCCGTTTCCCACACCGGAGTCTTTTCCTCAGTTCCCTGTGTACTCTCCCACCACCACCACGACGATCTACTCCGTCGCGCCCGGCTTTCGGCCTGCCATGATTCAGCAGTATTCATTGAACGTTCAGGCTGAACTGCACGAAGGGTGGCTGCTCGAGGTAGGATACGTCGGCACTCGCGGCACTCACCTGGTACGTCAACGCTCTCTGAATCAGGCGTTGTCGGCTTCCGCGAACCACCCGATAAGGAACATCACCGAGAACACGCGGGACAATATCCCGCTCCGAGTGCCCGTGCTGGGCGTGCCCCCAGACTCTCTTCTGCAACTCGAGTCCGCCGGCAGTTCCTGGTACAACGGCCTTGAGGCAAGCCTGACAAAACGTTTAAGCCACGGCTTTCAATTCCTTACTTCCTACACCTACTCCAAGACGTTGGACACGGATGGCGCTGACATTAACTCAACATCCAGTGGAAATGCACTGACACTGGGAGACCAAAACTCTCCCAGACAGCGATGGGGTCGGGCGCGTTTCAACCGCACTCACCGATTCGTTTTCAGTACGACGTGGGCGCTACCAAGCCCACCTCGTGGCGTGCCGCGAGCCGTTCTGGGCGGCTGGTCTCTGGCCGCAATCACGACCGTTCAGTCCGGAACCGCTCTTACCATTGCCGACACAAATTCCAACAACGTCTTTGGCATCAGCCAGGATCGGGCACAACTCAGCGGCCAATGCACGAAGAGCCAGTTGGTGAGGGGCGGGTCGGTGGAGTCCAAGCTAAAGAACTATTTCAACGCATCCTGTTTTACGACTCCGCCTGTAATCGGCGCGGATGGCATCGGAACAGCGTTTGGAAACAGCCCAACAGGGATCGTCAACGGTCCCGGACAAGCCAACGTTGATCTCGCGTTTTCAAAGACTGTAACGATCAACTGGCCCGTTGAGAAGAGTAGCCTTCAATTTCGTGGCGAGTTTTACAATGCGCTGAACCATCCGCAGTTTTCGAATCCGGACGCTAACGTCACATCGCCGACGTTCGGCGTCATCACCAGCACAGCGGTGAATCCGCGGGTCGCACAGCTAGCGCTGAGGTTTGGTTTCTAGTGCTGAGGCCAGTCTCGTGGGTTACGGAGAAGTGACAACCAGGAAGGCGCCAGCAATTTTCTGGCTTTGACGCAAGAGCCTATCGCTAAGGCGTGTTGGGGACGCCGTGCCCTTCTAATCCGCTACTTACAAACTGCTTGCCTTGCAGGACTGTTTCCACCGCAGTTAACAGTTCCCTACCGGCTTGTGTCTTAACCACGTAACCCCATGCGCCCGAGTTGAAGGCTTCTCGTACCACATCGGCAGACGATTCTTGAGTGAGGAAAATAATTCGTGAAGCGGGAGAAGTTTGCCCGATTCGGCGAGCAACTTCGATTCCATGCAGTCCCGGCAGCCCGATATCCAGAAGAATTAAGTCGGGTTGCAGTGCCTCCGCTTGCTGGATGGCATTTATTCCATCCTGTACCTCGCCGATGATCTGCAGATTCGGTTGCTTCCCCAGTGTTGAGGAGACGAAGCGTCGAAACGGTTCATGATCATCCACTATAAGAACGCGGACTTGCAGGCTTGGATCGTCGTATTTCAATGAGCGTCTACCCCTCACAAGAGTCAGAACTCCCATCTCGCCTCACCCCCACAAAATGCAGCATTCAAGTGTTAAGAGCACGTCCCCCCTCACCGCACACACGTCGGCCTGCTCCCGAATAGTTTTGATGAGGATAGGGGACTCCTTCGTTGGCCACGGCGAGCGGTTCAGTCGCTGGTTGCAGTAGATTCGCGCCAGTCTACTGTGGGCAGCGTCATCACAATGTTCCAGACTCCGCGAAATCTGATGGACTCCTGAGATTTTCACTTAGCTGAACGTACAGAAATGACAATGCCTGGACAATGGCACGAAGGGGCAACCACTTCCGGTCGATATCTTATAGCACCAATCGTAGTCGGGACGCCACGGCATCAGATGGCACTACGGGGTTAGAACCTGGCGGGGAAAATTCGCACCCAGGGCCAAGTGGTTAACGCGTCGCGGTCCCTGTAGAATCGGATTCTGAGCTTCAATAGGCTTCGCTAGTCAAGAGGGGTATGAGGCGCAATCTCCACCCGTAAATTCTCAGTTGGTGCAGCCTATGCTTCAACTGACAGGGCGCAGCCGCCTGGCAAAAGACAAGGTTGTCGAAGTCGATCCCAGCAAAACCGTGAAGATTCCAACCGCGAGCCCCGGTTTGTGGACGCGTCGGGAAAATTTCTGAGTCACACCTACGGGATATGCACGTTCACTCCGACAGTGCCGAACGCGATAATTGCGCGTCCCGATAAAACCTGCAGATGAGTCTCAATGTGCTGCCAGCCGGGGGCAGGGCCGATCACGTGATCACTTCAACCCAGCATGGACCCCACCGGCAGATTCAGCACGGGACAACGCGACCTCCGCAGCACACGCTCGGAGGTGGTCCCGCGCAGGCCGTCGAGAAATCCGTCGCGACCATCGGTCGTCATCACGATCAAATCCGGGCCAAGCTCCGTGGCGGTCTGCAGGATGGTGTCAGCCGGTTCGCCCGCCTTGGCCACGCCGTTCCAAGTCCAGTGAATATCCTGTGGGAGCTTCACCGACGGCATTTCGGCAGCGGGTCCCACGTGAAGCAACGTGACGATGCCAGCAGGCAAGTGGAGGTTGCGGATCAGACGCGCAGCGGCTTCCACGCTCGGCTGCGGGCGGGGTTTGCTCGTGATCGGGATGAGGATATTCCGAAGTGAGATCGAGCCGTCCTGTCGCGAGACGAAGCCGTTCACGCCGTGCGGGATGAATAGCGTCATTTGTCCGGCTCCGCAAGCGATCGGCTCGCCCACCGACTTCTCCAGCCAGCGCATGCGGCCCTTGTGCTGGCGAACCGCCAGCACTATCAGATCCGTGGGATGCCGTTCCAGAAAACCAAGACAGCCTCTCACCGGATTTTTGCTCGAAGCGACAACTTTGTCGACGTCAATGCCAAGCTGCCCGACCACGCTCTTGGGACTGCCCTTGGGGATAAGCTTCCATCGCTCGAGCGTGTCGCGGACGCCGGGAAAGTCCTGCTATTGAACACTGGGACTCGCCTCGACATGGAGCACCGTAAATTTGGCCTTGGCCACCAGCGCGATCTTCAGGGCGTGCACGAAGGCGACTTCGCTGGCCTTCGAAAAATCCGACGGATGAAAAATGGATTCTACTCTGATTGCCTCAAGCAGGTTGGTCTGACTCATAATCCTGTGTTCTTTCTCTTGGTCGTTGGTCCGGAGTGGCGATAGTCGTGCGGCGCAAATCAACGCAGGCTCCGCCCACGGGATGAAAACGAAATCAGTTCATTGCTCTCGCTTTCGAAATCAGCGTGCCTCAAGAACCCTCTGTGCTGGAACCTTTGCTTCGCGAGCATTTTTCTGATCACGCGTTCGACACGCCGACGGGCGAGATTCTCTCTCGGGGGGAGTGACTCACCATCACCCGACTTGTTCGTCATGCTCAGTTTGTTTTGCGTCATGGTCTCAGCGTTTTTCCCTGGACGGGCATGAACTAGGAGTCAAGCCGCACGATGCTGTTCCTTTGCCATGCGCACGATGTTGACTGGAATACGGACGCGCCTCGCGTGGCCGGATCTCTGCTCCAGGGCGTCCACAAGGACGCAATCATCCCCAACACAGAATGGGTCGGAGATTAGGTCGAACCGTTCTCCATAAAGCTGCACTTGGCCGCCGCAGGAATAACCCAGTTGCTTTATCCGTCCGCAGAGTGTGACCTGTTCTGTCGTCATATGTGGAATAGCCATACACTTGTGACCGCTGCCCTGAAAGAGCACGCTGCCCGAGCAAAATACGCCCAAAGAAACCCTCGCTGGGAAAAGTGGGGTACGCGGTAGAAGAACCCGGCGGGGACTGTCTGCGTTTGTCGTCAGTAGGACAAACCTAAGCCAGCCATGAAGGATCCGCCACTGGTAGTAGTTGCAGACCTGTTCCTATTACGAACTGGGATTCATCCAAAAAAGAAAATGCTAGCGAAAGATCTCAGTCTGTATCGCAGAACCCTTCATCTCCCGCTAAGTTCTAACCCGCAGGTGGCACCGACCACGCACTGGCGCTTTCAATATTTCTCGGGAATGTAGCGATAGTTCCAATCAGGGTCCTTGTAGCCTTTCGGATTCTGTCGCTTCGGCAGTTTGACCTTTTGCTGCACGATCTCCTTCCATGGCACCACGCTGAGCAAATGTGAAATACAGTTGAGTCGAGCCCGCTCTTTGTCGTCGGTTTGGACTACATACCAGGGAGACTGCGCGGTGTCGGTAGCTGCGAACATTGCGTCGCGAGCGCGTGAGTAGTCATACCAGCGGCGATGGGATTCCAGGTCCATGGGGCTGAGTTTCCACCTTCGCATGCGATCTTCGATGCGTCTGAGGAAGCGTATATGCTGTTCTTTCTCACTGACCTCAAACCAGTACTTGACCAGGATGATACCGTCTTTCATCACGAGCGATTCAAATCCTGGACACAAACGGAGAAAGTCCGCATATTGCTTCTCGGTGCAAAACCCCATCACGTGCTCCACCAGCGCACGGTTGTACCAGCTGCGGTCGAATAGAATGACCTCGCCCCCGGTCGGCATCTCCTTCATGTAGCGCTGTGCATACAACTGCGACTTCTCCCGCTCCGTGGGTGCTGGCAAGGCTACATGTCGGAAGACACGGGGGCTGACGCGCTCCATGATGCGATGAATCATACCTCCCTTGCCCGCGGCGTCACGGCCTTCGAACACAACCACGACCCTGGCCCGCGTTGCTGTGACCCATTCCTGCATTTCCACCAGCTTAGTCTGGAGTTTGCGTAGTTCACCCTCGTAGTTCTTCTTCGTGAGGTTGGCCGACTTCTGACTCGTTTCTTTTTCTCTCTGCTTGCTCGGCACTGACGCCTCCCCATGTGTACCGTGTGCAACGGCATATCCGAAATGACGGGAGTAGTTTGGGAGCCATCATCCAGTACGGTAACTGGCAGTTCTGTCAGTTCTCGGAAGTTGCATCCCCAAGGAAGATTCCATCAAAACGTTTGCAGGGCACCGACGAGTATTGCGAGCCACCAATGAGGGTGGAAAGCGCATTTCTATGAACGCGTCAGACAAATGCGTGAATCACCTAGGAAGGACCGCGGTGCTTTTTCTGGCCTTGCTGTGCTGTCCAGTCGTCTGGCCAGAGGTTGCCGCTCCCAAACCTGCGGCCCCTGAAGCTCATACCGAGACCCCGAAGGACACGCTCGGCCGTAACACGCCTCGCGGGGCAGTCCTGGGTTTTCTTAGCGCTGCACGGAAAAACAACACTCAAATCGCTGCCCTGTACTTGAATACTCCACTGCGTGGGGCCGCTGCCGAGGATCTGGCACGTCAACTTGCCGTTGTCCTAGACCGTCGCCTGCCTGCTCGGCTAAACGAACTCAGCGACAATCCTGAGGGTTCGCTGCCAGATCCACTCAGGCCTGATGAAGACATAGTCGGAACAATCGGCACTGCTGAAGGCGATCTCGACATTCTGATCGAACGCGTAGATCGCGGAAAGTCGGTGGGAAAAGTCTGGCTTTTTTCCAGGGAAACTCTTAAGTCGATTCCGGATGTTTTTCAGGAACTGAGTGCGCCCCCGATGGAGAAATTTATCCCAGAATTCCTGGTCAAGACTCGACTGGCGACCATCCCGCTGTTTCACTGGCTGGCGTTCTTTGTGGGCATGCCGGCCCTCTATGGGCTGACGGGGTTGCTGAACCGCCTTATTAGCTTGGGTTTCGGTGCGTTGCGGCGCCGCTTCCCAGGACATGCCCATCTGCCGAATCCTCAAATCTTGCCGCCACCGATTCGCCTTCTGCTGCTTGCCCTCGCAATTCGACAGTTCTTATTGCGTGTTGGCCTGTCGCTGTTTGCTCGGCAATTCTGGTCCACCACGGCGCTGATTATTGTCATCGCTGCCTGGGTGTGGCTACTCATTCTCTTGAACGGCTGGGGCGAGCGTTACCTTGTTGAGCATCGTCGTGGCATGAGGGGTTCATCTACTTCTGTACTGCGTCTTACTCGGCGGGTGGTTGACGGATTCGTCCTCTTAGCTGGCTTGCTGTTCACTCTTCACCGTTTCGGCATAGACCCAACCGCCGCACTAGCGGGACTTGGTGTAGGAGGCATTGCGGTTGCGCTCGCGGCCCAGAAGACACTTGAAAATCTCATCGCCGGTATCTCGCTGATCGCCGACCAAGCCGTACACGTGGGAGACACATTGAAGCTGGGAGATACGGTGGGAACAGTCGAGGAAGTCGGCCTCCGCTCAACGCGCATCCGCACCCTGGACCGTACCGTGGTCTGTGTGCCCAACGGTCAGATTGCGACCATGAGCCTCGAAACCCTATCCGCGCGCGACAAATTCTGGTTTCATCCAGTGGTGGGTTTACGCTACGAAACCACACCGGTTCAGGTTCGCTCAATCATTACTGACGTTCGCAAACTACTTACCCAGCACTCTAGTGTTGATTCTTCGGCGGTGCGCGTCCGTTTTATTCGTCTAGGTGCGTTCTCACTTGACTTGGATATTTTCGCTTACGTATATGCTCGTGACTGGAACCACTTTCTCGAGATCCAAGAAGAAATGCTGTTGAATGTCATGGATATTGTCCAGAGGGCAGGAGCGGAGATCGCTTTCCCATCGCAGACCATGTATATCGCGGCGGATCCGTCCGACAAGCTTACCCACCCCACTCGTGCCAGCGGCGCAGGACGGGACGCTGAGGCGCTCCACGAACACAATGTCCATCATTAACCATTAACGTCGACCGTGGGTCTGGCAGCCTGACAAGGAGCGGACATGTCAAGTTTCAAGATTCTCCTCACGGCCATCTCTGCGATAGTACTGTTCCTGTATGGCTTGGAGGGCTTCAGCCAAGAAATTCAGCGGGTGGGCGGAGCGGCATTCAGCAATTTGCTCAGACGGTTGACCGAAAGCCGTTGGCGGGGCGTAATGTTGGGTGCGGTCGCGACAGCAATTGTTCAGTCTAGCAGCGCGATCACGTCGCTTACGGTGGCGCTGGTGGATGCCGGGACAATGTCGTTTCAGTCGAGCTTGGGCGTTTTGCTCGGGGCGAACATCGGTACGCGTCGACAGCGTGGCTCGTCTCGCTCAAGCTGACATCGTTTTGGCCATTCTTCATCGTTCTCGGCGCCGTGCTGAGCGCGCTTCCAACTCGCTTCAGAATGATAGGGAAAGCCGCGTTTTATTTCGGGTTCATCTTTTTTAGTCTTAACCTGGTGAGTTTACCCTTAGACCGCTGGCCCAGAACCCCGTGTTTAGCGAAATGCTGACCCGATCGAGCACACCGCTGACGGGAACGGTAGCGGGAATGTTGATCACGGCAATCGTTCAATCGAGCAGTATTACAATGGGCCTCTGCATTCTTTTGGTGCAACAGAATCTCATGCCGGCAACGGCAGCGATTCCGATCGTGATTGGGTCAAACATTGGGACGACGGCGATTGCTCTGGTCGCCAGCCTCAAGATGCAAAAGACGGCACGACACGTGGCCGTGGCGAACCTCTGCTTCAATGCCTTTGGCGTCCTGCCGTTTCTGCGAAGGTTCGCGGTAACCGTGGTGGACCTGGCGGGTGACCCCGGAATGGCAGTCGCGTGGGCGCAATTCATTTTCAACACAGTAATGGTGTTGACCGTGCTGCTTCTCCTGCGGATTTTCCCCCGTCGTCTGGGACCCCTCGATGCCAGCGCAGCGCGTGAGGCTAGGTCAGAAGAATAGTGCAGTCGTTCCCCTGTCATTGTTTGGACTTGTCCGGATGCGCCGCCAACATCCGAAGTTTTGGTGTTTTTGCGATCTGCCAGTAATGACAGTTCCTGGGTTTGTAACCCGCCACTAGCATCACTCCGGGCTCCTCGTCTTGGAACTTGTGTACTACGCGGAGTGCCGTGCGTACCCGGATGCTGGGACGTAGTTCACGATCCAGATCTTGATACCGACTCGCAGATTGGAGGCTAGAAATGAACAAGGCTCTGTTCATAACTTTGTTGGGGCTCTGCTTGCTGCAGGTGCCGCATCCGGCCAGGATGTTCGGTACAACTTTGACAAGAATGCGGATTTTTCGAAATTCAAGACCTACAAATGGGTGACCATCAAGGATGCCGCGAAGGTCAACGATCTGACCGACAAACAGATCATCGCCGCTGTGGACGCAGAACTGGCGACAAAAGGGCTCACCAAGACAAGTGATAATAGCGCGAATCTTTATATCGGCTATCAGGCAGGAATTGGTCAGGAAAAACAGTTCACCTCTTTCAGCAGCGACTGGGGATATGGCGGAGGCTGGTATCGCGGCGGGTGGTACGGTGGGATGGGCGGAATGAGCACGACCACAGGGCAAACTTCTACCATCTACGTCGGCCAACTGGCCGTGGACATGTACGATTCAGCAAACCACGATTTGGTCTGGCGCGGCGTGGCAAGCAAGTCTATTAGCCCAAAGGCCAAACCCGAGAAGCAAGAGAAGAACCTGGCAAAGGCAGTGAGGAAGCTCTTGAAGAACTATCCTCCGCCGAGCAAGTAGGACCGAATCGAAACGGCTAGAGCGATGTGCTGCCTCCGGTGCGGAATGTCTTGCTCGTCGACGAGGCCGTGTCTATGGGCACGTCATTTCTCCGCGCAGGCATGCTATCTCAGCATTACCGCAATCATTCACAAACAGTTTCTGCAGCAGTACATCGATGCCCGAATCGATCTCGACAATGCGGGGGATGACGCGCGGGGTTAATGACGATTCCATAGATTCTAAAATGCTTCACCAACGCCCATGCTCCAGGTCCATGTATCCTTGCCCCTAGCGATGTCGGCACGGAGATTGACGTGGTACTTCGTGCTCAGCTGAAATCTCACTCCGCCGCCGCCGCCGGGCAGGAAGTTGTTGACCCTGAACAGTTGCGAGCCACCCGGTACCACTTTACCAACACCTCCAAACCCGACAACTCCGAATCTTTTAGGCAACGTCAGACGATATTCCAATTGCGTTGCGAACATATAACGATCTAGGTATCGACCGGCCGTGTATCCCCGCAACTCATTGTTCGTTCCATAAATGCAATTGCCGTAAAATGGCGGATGCCCGCCGGTTCCGCAGACAAACAAATTGTAAGCAAGGACTTGGTTCTTGCTCAGGCTTCCATATTTGTTAAATGTGAATCTGTATGCTTGGAAGGAATACCTGCTGCCCAGTCCTTCAGAGAAAAAGTCGGATGTAAATTCGAGCAGGGTTCCCGTAGTTGGGTAGAAGCGATTAGGCCTGGTGTCGCGGTTCACCCGGAGACCGAGAGCTCTCAGAGTTGTGTGCAGCCCGAGGTCGGGCGGGGGCTCGGGCTCGGGAGGTACGTCACTTCCGGATCTCAGTACAATTTTCGAGCTTCCGCTCGAGAACCTCACTCCGAGAAAGAAATCCCATCCCAATCGCCGCAACGCTTCAACGCGCAAGGCGTAGCCCGACTGTTCTAGCGGCAACTTGTGCCCCGCATCGCCAGCGACCACTCCGATCCCGAACAAATCGTAGTTAAGATTACCCTGAAAATACAGAGCGGTGATTCGGTAGGTGTCTCGTTTGATGAACAAATCTGCGTAGGCTCCAAAAGCGCGACTTCCGTTGTTTGTTACCAGACCGGCCACACCGACCACGGAGGGCGGAGACACGTTGTCACTCTTCTGAAGCGGGAAAATGTAGCCCAGCACCGGCACGATACCCGTGCCCACGGCGGGGCTGGAAATCGGGAGAGGAGCCACGATGAAGGAACCCCGTTGGCTAGGCACTTTCTTCTGTTCAGGTATCGCTTTGGCTCCGGAGCCTGCCGGCAGCTGCACCGATAAGCTGCCAGTGTGCTGCGAATCCGGCACGGGATCGTCGGACGCCCCGGTACCCGCTCGTTGCTGTTGCTCTTGTGCGGCGGCCAAGCCAGCGAACACAATGCAAGCTGCCACCGTGGCCCGAACAACCCACAGACCCCAGAGATTCAGCCTGGGGATGGTGCCGGGCGTTCGGCGAGACCCCATCTCTGCTTCCATCTGTCACTTCGCAATAGTTCAGCCAACTTGACCTGCGATCAGGCCAATGTATTCCCAGTACAAATCGGCGGGCCTGCGTTCCCAACCGTCTCATGACGCTAAAGCTGCTCGCTTTCAGCGGCCACTGCTACTTGTACCAGTTCCAAAATGTTTCCCAGGACTTACGCAGTTGCTCGCGTGCAGGCGCATTGAGATCGGCAATTGTTTGTCAGCCTGGCAAAGAGACCCACTGTAGATTTTGTCAGTATGCAGAGACCCACACAGTCACTACTCTGTGCTCGAGACGACTTGAATCTAGCAGAGCACTTGCTCTCAGCAACCTTGAGTAATAGCGATACGTCCATGACCGACATCACCAAGTTGGCCCTCGCGCAGGTTCTGACCTCGCACCAGAGAATGGATCTAGTCAAACTGAAAATCATCGCGATACCGTTCTTAGTCGCTGTGCTCATCGGCGTAAGTGCCGATTTGACTCGGGCGGGGATGGCAGAAGCCCAGATAGCCCCGGCGATAACACAGGCAGCAGATACAGCGTCTCCTGAGACTAAGGAACACGGCCTTTCTACAAAGGCAGTAGAGATCGCCCGCCCCTTCAATTTTCCGATCACCAATTCGATGGTTGTCAGCTGGATCGTAGCGGTGAGCTTGATCCTATTTGCTCAGCTCGCCACACGAAGCATGAAGCAAGTTCCCACGGGCGCCCAAAATTTCCTGGAATGGCTCGTCGAGGGACTTTACAAGTTCATGGTCGGAATCATTGGACCGCACTTGGCCAAGCGGACTTTCTGGTTCTTTGCCACCATTTTCATCTTCATTCTTTCCGCCAATTGGATTGGGCTTATTCCCGGCGTAGGGGCTGTGGGGTGGGGACATCGGACTAATCATGGCTTCGTAATCGACCAACCCTTGTTCCGCGGCGCCAACGCGGATGTCAACATGACGCTTGCTATGGCTCTGGTGTTCTTTGCCTCCTGGATCGTGTGGGCCGTTCGGGAAGTCGGGGTGATGGGATTCCTGAAGGAGTTGTTTGCGCCCAAAGGTGAGAGCAAGGGTGTCTTAAAACTGCTGATGGTGGTGGTGTTCTTCGCGGCGGGCTGCTTGGAGGTCGTCTCGATTTTGTTTCGCCCCGTTTCCCTCAGTTTTCGTCTCTACGGCAACATTTTTGCCGGCGAGAACCTCTTGGAGGCCATGTCCAAGCTGGTCCCGGGCTTTGGCTGGCTCGTACCGATCCCATTTTATTTCCTAGAGCTCGTGATGGGTCTGGTTCAAGCGCTGGTGTTCATGTTGTTAACGGCGGTGTTCACGATGTTGATTTGCCAGCATGAAACAGAGGGACCTGTGGCTGCGCACGGTTGAATCATCAATTTCGACGGCTTAGCCGCGTTTCAGCCGCGGTAGCCGATGGAAGGAAAAGGACAAAATCATATGAACGGAAGTTTGCATGTTGGTCTGGCGGCGCTGGGCGCGGCCATTGCGGTGGGTTTAATCGGTATGAAAGCTTCGGACGCGGTAGGACGCAATCCAGTAGCCTCCACAAAGATCCTGGTTCAGTCAATCCTGGCAATTGCGTTCGCTGAGGCAATCGTGTTCTACGCGTTGTTTCTCATCAAGTAGGAAGAAACCGAGTGCCAAACCGAGAACGGGCGGGCGCTCGCACATCACTAAGAGGCAACCATGAATGGTCTAGTTTTGCTGCCGCAAGCAGAAACCGGGGGGCATATCCAGCAAATTGCCAGTACCTTCGGCGTGGACCGTCCTCATCTGGCCGCCCAGATCATCAGCTTTGGCATCGTTTGCCTTCTTCTTCATCGGTTCGCCTACAAGCCCATTCTCAAGATGCTCGAAGATCGGCAGCGGCAAATCGCGCAGGCTCTTGCTGACACGGAGAAGATCAAAGCCGAATTGGCCCAGACCGAGGCTCAGCGGCACGAAATCATGATCCAAGCCAATGCGCAGGCGACCAAACTAATCGAGGAGGCCCGTGCCGCAGCCGACCAGGTGCAGCAACAGGTAGCGAAAAAGGCAATCGCCGCAGCTGAACAGATTATAGAAAAGGCGAACGAGGCTGCTGCCCACCAGTACGACGTCATGCTCGCCGAACTTAAGTGTGAGGTCGGCGGATTGGTTGTGCGGGCGACCGCCACGATCACTGGCAAGATTCTAACGCCAGATGACCAGCGGCGCATGGCCGAGGAGACCACCAGGCAATTGGCAGCCTAGCCAGAAAGAAACTAACCGAAGATGAAAACGACTAAACAAGTCATGCGGGAGGCGAAACAACTTTTTCGCGTATGTCTTGTCGATGGCAGGTTGGATGAGAGCCGTGCCCGCTTGGTCGTGCAGAGGGTCGTTCAATCAAAACATCGCGGTTACTTGACTTTGCTGGGACACTTCAAGCGGTTGTTGGAGCTTGAATATGACCGGTTCACGGCGAGAGTCGAGAGCGCACTACCATTGCCGCCCGAATTGCAGGCTACCGTCCGAGCTGAATTAACAGGCGTATACGGTCCGGGGATAACTACCCTGTTCGCTCGTAACCCAGCGCTGATCGGGGGGATGCGCATTCAGGTAGGCAGCGATATTTATGACGGCAGCGTGCGGTCTGGCCTAGCTGCGTTAGAGAAAGGCTTTGGAATTACAAGTGTGAGCGGAAGGAACGCAGAGACCTGATCACCATTTCTGCAACATTCGCGTTTAGCAGAACTAGGGTGAAAGCTATATGGCTGATCTACTAAAGGAACTTGAAGCCCAAATCGCAGGAGTGAAGACAGCGACTGCCAGGCAGAACGTGGGGGTCATTCGCGAAGTCGGTGACGGCGTGGCCAGAGTGGAGGGCCTTACCGATGCGATGCTCAACGAGATGCTCGACCTCGGCCGCGGCATTACCGGCCTGGCATTGAACCTTGAAGAGACCGAGGTCGGGGTCATCATTTTGGGCGACTACACCCAGCTCCAGGAAGGGGACGAGGTCCGCACCACAGGTAAACTACTGCAGGTACCGGTGGGCAAGAGACTCTTGGGACGTGTGGTGAACACTCTGGGAGAGCCCCTGGATGGAAAAGGGCCCGTCGAGAATGACGTTTTCTATCCGATTGAGAAGCTCGCTCCCGGCATCATCCGGCGCAGTCCGGTCAGGCAACCGGTCCAAACCGGCATCATGGCGATTGACGCGATGATTCCGATCGGTCGCGGCCAGCGCGAATTGATTATCGGCGACCGGTCAACGGGCAAGACAACGATATGCATCGACACCATCATCAGCCAAGCTCGCCTCAACAGAGCCGCGGAGGAGGCAGGCGATAAAGACTATCGCCCGCTCTATTCCATCTACGTCGCGATCGGTCAGAAGCAATCGAATATCGCCCGCATCATAACCATTCTCGAAGAAGCCGGAGCCCTGCCTTACACGATCATCGTCGCATCGCCTGCTTCCGACTCAGCCACTAACCAGTATCTAGCCCCTTTCGCGGGAGCGGCGATGGGTGAGTGGTTCATGGATCACGGCATGGACGCTTTAATCATCTTTGACGATTTGTCCAAGCACGCCGTGGCCTACCGGCAGGTTTCCCTGGTGCTGAAGCGGCCCTCGGGCCGTGAAGCCTATCCCGGCGATGTGTTTTACCTCCATAGCCGATTGCTCGAAAGGGCGGCGCGGGTCGGGGAAAAGTATGGCAACGGTTCACTTACCGCTCTGCCGATTATTGAAACGCAGGCAGGCGACGTTTCTGCGTACATTCCGACTAACGTAATCTCGATCACAGATGGGCAAATTTATCTGGAAACGGATTTGTTCTACCAAGGCGTGCGGCCGGCGATTTCGGTGGGTCTCTCAGTGTCTCGGGTTGGTTCCGCGGCGCAGCTCAAAGCCATGAAACAAGTCGCAGGACAGCTCAAGGGAGACCTCGCCCAATTTCGAGAACTGGCGGCCTTCGCGCAATTCGGCTCAGAGCTGGATGCCAAGACGCAGGCGCAGATTGATCGCGGCAAGCGCATCATCGAGATCTTCAAGCAGCCTCAGTACAGTCCGATTGCCGTCGAGGCCCAAGTAGCTGTGATCTGGGCGGTCCAAAACGGGTGTGTGGATGATGTACCAGTGGATCGGATCAAGGAATTCCAGACCAAGCTGACGGAATTTCTGAGCACGCGTAAGACCGAACTGCTTCGGAAGATTGCGCAAGAAAAGGCGATGAGTGCCCCATTGACGGCCGAGTTGAAAGCTGCGGCTGACCAGTTCAAAGAGGCCTGGAGATGAAGACCGCATTGTATGTGCTAACGCTGGGCTGGAAGTCGGCTTTGAGTGTCTCCGATTTCGGCGCCGCTAAGTTCGGCACCTAGGACGATTATTATGCACAGCCCTCGCGATTTGCGCCGCCGGATCCGCTCGATTAGCAGTACCGCGCAGATCACCAAAGCGATGCAGATGGTGGCGGCATCGAACATGCGCAAAGCGCAACATGCCGCGCTTGCCGGACGCCCCTTCGTACAGGTGCTGTACCGTATTCAGCGAGAAGCGACCACTCAGATGGGCGAGTTCAGTCATCCTTTACTCGCAGTGCGCGAAGTCCGCAAACGAGCCGTAATCCTGATCGCTGCGGACAAGGGCTTATGCGGGGCGCTAAACAGCAACGTGTTCCGCCTGGTCGCCGAGTTCGATCCCCAATCCACCGTCTTCGTCACGGCCGGACGTAAGGCCGCTCAGTTCCTTGCCCGCACTCATCGGCAGCTTTTGGCTGAGTTTGCATACGCAGACACACCGAAATTTGCTGAAGCTAGGGCGATCGCTACCTTTGCCCGCGATCTCTTTCTGAAAAAGGAAGTGGACGAGGTTCGGGTTATCGCCACCCGTTTTGTCAATACCCTGACCCAGCACCCACTCTGCCTGGAATTCCTTCCGGTAGGGCAAATCAAGGCGATGAATATCCCGGGCGTTAGGGCCGAAGAGGAGCTTGCCGCAGATACCGCCGAGTGCATCTTTGAACCCAGTGCAGAATTCGTCCTGACCTATCTCCTCTCGCACTATCTCGACATCTACATCTACCAGGTCTTACTGAATGCTAAAGCGAGCGAGCAGAGCGCTCGCATGGTGTCAATGAAGAACGCTACAGAAAGTGCCGAGGGTTTGATCAAGGATTTGACACTTGAGTATAACAAGCTGCGGCAGGGCAATATCACGAAGGAATTGCTGGAGATTGCCGGTGGGCAGTCGGATTGAGACTGGACCATGATGGCAATGGATCTTTGCAAGCGGGTGTGGATATGAACACAGGCAGAATTGTTAAAGTCCTCGGGCCGGTTGTGGACGTTGAATTTTCGGGTGCGCTACCTGGGATATACAACGCGCTGACGGTCGAATACGAAGTTCAGAAACAGCCTGCTAAAGTGACGCTCGAAGTGCAGCAGCATCTGGGCGACAAGTGGGTCCGGGCAATCTCCATGTCGGGCACCGAAGGCCTCAAGCGAGGCTTCGAGGTCACGGACAGCGGCGGGCCTATATCCATGCCTGTGGGCGATGGGGTCATGGGCCGGGTATTCGATGTGACCGGCAACCCGGTGGATGAGCGCGGACCGGTGGAAGCGGAGAAGTACTATCCGATCCACCGCCAGCCCCCGCCACTCGTGGACCAATCGACATCTCCGCAGGTGCTCTTCACCGGCATCAAGGTGATTGATTTGATCTGCCCATTCCTGAAAGGCGGCAAGGTGGGTGCGTTCGGTGGCGCCGGCGTGGGAAAGACGGTCGTCATCATGGAACTGATCAATAATATCGCCAAGCTGCATGGCGGTGTATCGGTGTTCGCGGGCGTCGGTGAGCGTACTCGGGAGGGGAATGATCTCTACCACGAAATGTCCGAAGCCGGGGTCATCAGGCAGGACAACTTGCGTGAATCCAAGATCGCCCTGGTGTACGGCCAGATGAACGAGCCACCAGGCGCCCGGCTGCGTGTGGCCTTGTCCGGCCTCGCCATCACAGAATACTTCCGCGACGAAAAGAACCAGGACGTACTTCTTTTCATTGATAACATTTTTCGCTTTTCTCAGGCTGGCTCCGAGGTATCGGCCTTGCTCGGCCGTACCGCTAGCGCCGTTGGCTACCAGCCCACCCTCGCGGCTGAGATGGGAGCCCTTCAGGAACGGATTACATCCACCAAGAATGGCTCCATCACTTCCTTCCAAGCCGTGTATGTTCCGGCTGACGACCTGACCGACCCGGCGCCAGCCACAACCTTCGCGCACTTAGACGCGACCATCGTACTGGAGCGTTCGATTGCCGAATTGGGGATCTATCCGGCGGTGGATCCCCTGGCCTCGACCTCCCGTGCCCTGGCGCCCGAAATCGTTGGCCAGGAGCACTACGACGCAGCGCGTGGCGTGCAGAAGGTACTTCAGCGCTACAAAGATCTGCAGGACATCATTGCGATTCTGGGCATGGACGAACTTTCCCCTGCGGACAAGCTGACCGTGCTTCGTGCGCGTAAGATCCAGCGTTTCCTGAGCCAGCCATTCAGTGTGGCGCAAGTGTTTACGGGCCGCGAGGGCAAACAGGTTCCCGTGGCGGAGACGGTACGCGGATTTAAGGAGATATTGGAAGGCAAGCACGACGACGTGCCAGAAGGCAACTTCTACATGAAGGGTCCGATTGAGGAGATCAGACAGAATTGAGGGTGCGTAGTTGAGAGCGGAATCTTTTTGCGCCACACGAAATCAGCTATGGCCAACGCTATCAAACTCGAAATTGTGACGCCGGAGACCACGGTTTACTCCGAAGATGTGGATATGGTCACACTGCCAGGCGTGGAGGGCCAGATGGGGGTCCTGCCTCAGCATGTCCGGCTAATGACGCAGTTGGTGCCGGGTGAACTGATTGTGCGCAAGGACGGACACGATGATTTTATGGCCGTTGGCGAAGGGCTTGTCGAGGTAAATAACGAACGCGTGTCCATCGTGACAAACATGGCAATTGCTGTCGATAGAATTGATGAAGCAGCGGCCGACGAAGCTCGCCAACGCGCCGCTGCCCGCCTCCGCGAAAAGATCTCCTCCGAAGAAGTCGCGTCCGTAAACGCCTCTCTGGCTCGCTCCCTAGCGCAATTGCAGGTTAAGCGCCGCCATCGCTGACGACATCCCCGACGGGCCATTGAACACTACAAGAAGCGTTTCGTCTTGAATGAGAAACCCCAGCGACTTTCTGTGATCTGCTAGAGCACCTGTTACTTTAACCAGTTCCAACCAGTAACACTCAGCAATATGTTAAGAGAGAGCGCATCGGACCGAAAGCGGTAGGCGCCGGCCTTACTTTTGTTGATGTCCATTGCTCGACCCATCGAGGGTGTAGGAGTTTTGCCCGCCACTGCCGTCGAGGGAGAGGAACGCTGTATGTATATTTGGAGAATAGTGGCGGCATCGATCACTCTGCTGATCATCGGCCTTGGACTCGGCTGCGAGGGGTTCTTTGTGGATCCGGTCCTTACGGGAATTACTGTAGGGCCAGCCGCAACCATCCAAACCGGTGAGACATTACAAATGAGCGCGGTTGGAACCTATGACGACGGTAAGCAAAAACAACTTAAGTCCGGTGTTCACTGGAGTAGTGCGACCCCCAGCATCGCTAAGATCAGCGAAAGCGGATTGGTAACAGGAGTCGGACCGGGCCAGTGCATAATCACCGGAGCTGCAGAGACGGTGAGCGCAAGTGCGACGGTTACGGTAACACTTGGGGGACTAACCTCGATCCAAGTCACTACTGAGGACGGCTTCACCAGCATCGTCTGGGGCAGCAGCGAGCAGTTCGTGGCAACGGGCACTGCGAATGGGCAGCAGTTCGACATCACGGACTCAGTGACCTGGACCACCAATCCCCGCAATATTCAGAACGCGAGTATTGACTCGAATACCGGCCTCTTAACAACGACATCTGGGCGAACAGATATCGTCCAGTTTGACGTGATTGCGACCGATCCGCCAACCGGGATATCGGGTCATATGACGTTTACGGTACATCCCTAACATCCCGTGATTCGGTTCAATCCTGATTGAATTCACACGCTCCTTTTGACGGAGTGGCGTATTTTCTCACTCTCAACCCCATCATCGGTACTCCGACGAGACATATCTCGACGGTCGAGTATTGCATACAAATCCGTCTTTACAGAATCGCGCCAGGCGGCCGCTTAGAGGACATCCAACCGCAGGTAAAGAGGAGATGTACAGAGAGAGGTTTTGATCGGCAAAGCGCTCGCAAATTCCAAGCGTTTTCACGCACTGCACTTGTCGGGCCCGTCGTGACTCCTTAGCTGGAGACCTCAGCTGGAGACCTCCAGGAGAACCCCGTGTCTCCAGACATCTCCCAGTTCATCGCGTGATTAAACATTAAGTTTAATCATCGGGCACGACAGGGGTCCGTGCGGTTAAATTCCAGTGGTGCCACTTCACCGACGCGAATGCACAAACATCACGCTGCGTTTCATTTCAAGTATGTTTTAACTTCCTCCGCACAGTCTCAGAGTCATTGACTTCTTGAATCTCAAATACAGGGCTCTTGTAGTCGTCGGGCAGGTAGCTGTCCGGAATCGTGGTCTGATTGCCATCCCGCAAGGAAGTGTAATGAGGCGAGTTTATCTCTACACCAGCCTCATTGAACTTATCCTGGATATTCTGATGCAGAACCGAATAAACGGCTTGCATATGGCTCGGCGTCGCCGTATAGGCGTTCAACTCGTAGGCGACATAAAAGTCATTGAGCGCCGTTTGCAGTACAAACGGTGGGGGGGCGTCCAGGACATCATCGGTCGCGAGAGCTGCCGAGATCAGCAGTTGATGAACTTGCCGCCAGGGCGCCGCGTAGCCAATGGTCACGGTGGTGTGAAAGATCACTCCCTCGTTTTTCGCCTCCGCGGTGTAATTCACCACGACTCCGCCCAGAACCGTACCATTTGGAATCGTGACTATCTCATTCTTCTGCGTGCGGATGCGTGTCACGAGAAGGGTTTTCTCAACGACCTCTCCAACGTCGCTTCCAATCCTTACGAAATCTCGGACTTGAAAGGCCCGCATATAGGTGAGAATGGTTCCTGCCACTCCGTGGGCCACCGCTGAAGTAGAGCCGAGCGACAGCAAGACACCCACGAATACGGAAATGCCCTTAAACGCAGGGCTCTCCGATCCTGGAAGGAAAGGAAACGCGACGACAGCCGCTGCAGCTATGATTAACACTCTCACTAACTTAGTGGTGGGTTCAGCCCAGTCGGGATAAAAACCTCGGATGGCAAGCCTCTGTTCGCGTATTTCTCCAAAGATGTACCCGCTTAGCTTAATGAGGTACGAGGTTGCAAGGCAGATGAACATGACCAGAATCAGATGCGGGATGTAACCGATCACCGCTTTCCCAACTCCTGCGAACTCGGAAACGAGCCAGTTCGTAATCTGATATGAGGTGTACTTCGTGGACGGAAAGAAGCGTAGCATCAAGGTGCCGTACGCTTGTACGAGAGCTAGAACTACGAGCCAGAAAGTCGCTCGACTGAGTGCAAGCAATGGCCGGCCGAGGTAACGTATGAGTCGCATTCGAAATGGCTGGGCCTGAGCTCCGGTGTCGAACTGTCCTACCCACTTTTCTACCCTGGAACGTGCCCGATGCCGGATCACAAACAAACGGGCGAGGAAACCTGCAAACCCAGCCGTGGCGAGAATCGCATAGAGTGCTCCCCAGAGAACCTTTCGCCAGGTATGGTCTTCCCGGTACTGCCTTACGACCTGGCGGATGACTTCTGTGTACTCTGCAGCCAGTTCTGGTTGGCTTCGTTCTGCACCCTTGGCATCTACCGAAGTTATGCCCATGATGCGCTCGGTGCCGCCAAGGATCTCTGTCCAAGGGCCGCGATCTTCTGCATGAATTGCTTCGAGTGCAATGTCTCTTCTTTTGGCTAGCGCGACGATGCGTTGTTGGATCGCTTCGGCACGTTCCTCAGGAGTAAAACCAGCAATTTGCGCATACACGACAAGTACCGGTCTGCCGTCTATCTCAACTGCTACGCCAGGGTTCTCGCTCGCGATGGACTCAGTTTCATCGGGGGAACCGCCTCTACTTTCGCGGTGGGCCTGTGCGAGTGGCAGCGAACACACCGTGACTACAAGGCTGCATGTCACGATTATTCGGCGGAAGCCTGATAGCCTCGCGCCAGATAGGCTATAGATTTGTTGCGCCGGGAAGTATTGATGAGCTGGCAACAATCCACGTATGAAAGCCGTCATGGCGCACCCCGGGTATCATTGTGCAGAGTAGGGCGACTACTATTTTGCGAGCACTGTTAGTTTTGATAGTTCTGCAATCACACCGGAGGCTTGACGCCCATGGTGATGGACTTAAAGCCGGTCCTGTGGTTTGACCGCATATGATGCAGCGGGGGCACTTCATCAACACCTCAGCCAATTAAGTGATGCTTGAGGGCGTACTGAATCAATTCCGCATTCGTTTTCAGACCGAGGGTCTCCATGATTCTGTATTTGTGGAAGGCTACTGTACCTGGTTTCACGTTCAAAACACCGGCAACCTCCTTCATCGACATACCCTCCGCAAGCAGTTGCAGGATCTCGCTTTGGCGGCGAGTGATCCGTTTTTCAGCGACAAAGGACTGACGGCTTCTCAAAAGAAAGTTTACCGTTTCTTTTGTAATGAGCGGAGAAAGGTACGACTCCGACTTCAGGGCGCGTCGAATGGCTGTGATCAACTCCACCGCTGCCGAAGTCTTCACCACGTATCCCGACGCGCCACGCCGGAATGCTTCAGCCGCCACCTCCGGAGACATGTTCACAGTCAAATAAACCAATTTCGTCGCGGGCAGCAATTGCTTAATTTGATCGCCTGCGTCCAGCCCATTCAGTTTGGGCATAGCAATATCGAGGACCACAACTTCGGGTTTCAGCTCGCTTACCATCCGAAGCAGTGTCCGTCCGTTATCCACGATGCCCACGACTTCGAACTCCGGTTCGAGAAGGTTTTTGCACGCTTCCGCTAACAGGGTGTGATCGTCGGCAATCAGCAGTCGAGCCCTGTAATGCAGTTGCATTGTGACGCCTCCGAACTACATTGAACTAGCATGCGCGTCATATCTGGCGCCAACAGGCACTGAGCCAATAAACCTCCTACGCGCACTTATGCTAACCATCGGAAAGCCATTGCCATAACTGTCACTTTCATCAGTACATATCAGCGAAATATCACACGGAGCGGACTCCGCTGACAATCTCGGTTGCGGACAACGTGCGGTTAGCATCGACTGACAGTTTTGCCAGTTGGCGTTATGTACCGAGGCTTCTAGCATTTTTGTTAGGTTCTCTTTACTCCGCAACTCAACGCGGCTGCGCTGCCCGCATTCGTGCCCGTCACGAAGAAGTCAGGGGCGCACGCGCTTAAAGATGATGGCGGCCTTGAGGATCACTGGCAGGAGCTCTGAAGATCAATCTCAAGATCAAGAGGAGACCAGAGAAGATATGACCCATTTCAGTCTACCCAGAATCGCGCACGTTGCAGCCGTGTCACTGGTCGGCCTGGCATTGCTAAGCACAACGGTTACTGCCCAGTCGACAACGGTTGAGGGCCTTATCAAGGCGCGAAATGGCGAAACGATGGTAGTGGAGACTTCGGAGTCTCCGAAACTTGTCGTCCTGCTGACTGATCACACTGAAGTGGGACAGGTACAAGGTGTGTTAAAGGCCCGAAGGAAGGCGATGTCTATGGCTGCGCTCATCCCGGGACTTGCCGTCAAAGTAGAAGGTACGTACAACAATGAAAACCAACTCGTAGCGAAGTCCGTTTCTTTCAAAGGCAATGATTTGGAACGTGCTAAATCCATCCAGGCTGGCATGCACGAAACGAAGGAGCAGGCTCAGCAAAACAAAGCGGAGTTGGAAAAACACAACGCTGAGCTGAAGGCACAGAACGAAGCCCTGCAACAGCACCAGCAACAGATTTCCGCAAACAAAGCGGGGATCGACGCTGCCGTCGCGCGCTTCGGGCAGCTGGACGATTACTACATCTTTGATGAGCTAACCATTTATTTCGGCAACGGCAAAGTCAAAGTTGATCCCAAATACACGTCCCAACTTCTGGCCCTGGCCGAGAAAGGCAAGGCTATCAACGGCTACATGATTGAAGTGAAAGGCTACGCCTCATCCGTTGGCAGCGTGGAACTGAACCAAAAGCTCAGCGAGGACCGCGCCAATAATGTGACCAAGATCCTGCTTCAGCAGGCGAACGTTCCTCTTACCCGAATGCTTGCACCAGGCGCAATGGGGGAGAGCCACCAGGTCGGCAATGACAAGACGGCCGAAGGACAAGAGGAGAATCGTCGCGTAGTAGTGCGTGTTTTGCAGAACAAGGCCATCGCCGGCATATAAACCCATCGCCTGAGCTAGGCCTTTGCGTCCTGGCAACAGCAGGACTTGATCGGCGACGGGCTCCGCTCCAGGTGATACCCAACGCCAGGCTGCGGCGCGTACGCCTTATTTACTCAAGAGTGTGTGCTCAATATTGGTGTCATCGGAAAACTTTTCTGGCGCCAGCATTCCACTGTTGCTTTCGCTATGGAAACTGTCGCTTTTGCCAGTTCCTCGGCACGCTCAGCGTATCGTACGCTCACGAGTGGTTAGGATTTGTACTTTCCAATGGGAGTGCCCTAACACAACCGTCGGGCTTCGGCTCACAAACATAAATTCTGGATTGGAGAAATACAAATGAACGCAATAAGTAGAGCGACCCTTGCAGCAGCTTGCATTGTTATCCTGACATTGGCAGCAGCAGCGCAGGAGTTTCCACGAGCCGAGGTCGCGATCGATTATTCGTTCGCGCGCTATGCTCCTAGTGCCGCGTACACAAAGGGCCACAGCTTGAACGGCGGCGGAGGCTCCTTCATGTATAACCTCAATTCGTATTTGGGATTAAAGATGGACCTGCAAGGCTACGGGAGTAACACCACGAACTTCGTTATTCCTCCGAATAACGTTTTCCCGGGGGGTGCATCCGGCAGAGTCCAAGGCAATCTGTTTACCTATATGTTTGGTCCCGAGGTCAAGGTCAGGGCGCATAACTTCCAGCCGTTCGGGCACATCCTGTTTGGGGCGGCGCATTCCAACGTGTACGGCAACGCGTTCAAACAAATCTGCCAACCACTTCCAGGGGCCTGCAATTTCTCGAAAGCCCCCACAGGCGACGCCTTCGCCATGGCTTTTGGTGGCGGTGTGGACATTCCGATTAACAAGACCATCTCCATCCGTCCAGGCGAATTCGACTACCTGCTGACTCGGTTCAGCAATCCCTTCACCAACGGTAACCAAAACAATCTTCGTTATTCCGCCGGCGTCAACTTCAGCTTTGGAGGTGGCAGCCACTAGATATGCAGCGGGGCGGGAACTTCAGGTCACGTTTTCGGTATGTCTGAAAAACTGTACCACTACTTCCGCGCCGCTATATATCCCTGTTTGTAGGACGCTTGGACGGGCTCTTTTACCGCTGATGAACTGACTCGCACTTTGATTTTGCGCCACCTGCCATTGCCCTCGGCCACAGGGATATAGCCGAGCACGTATTGGTTGCGCACGTCCCGACTGATGGCTGCCGCAGCTTGAGGGAGCTTTGCTCGATTGTCCACGGTGACAGTGCGACCGCCGGTCCGATCGGTGATCTCGCTTAGCCACTTCTTGCCAAGCCTTTCCTCCAAGGTGTTGACGAAAAAGGTATCGAACAGGCCAATCGCATAAATCTGCGCATCCGATTCCTGGATGAGGCTCTTTATTTCCCTTAAGGTATAGCGGCTTGCGTTGTCTCCACCGTCGGAAATAATAATGATTGCCTTCCGCCGATAGCGTGCAGAACGTAGCTTGAACTCGGCCAAGTAGATGGCATCCAGCATCGCTGTAGGTCCGCCGGGTTCCACCGCGATCAGCCTGCGCTCCACATCGTCGATCGCTTGGGTGGGTCCTGCAAGCAAACGAGGCTGATCGGAAAAGGTGATGGCGAAGTATTCATCATCCGGGTTGGCATAGTTGCAAAATTCAACTATTGCCGCCCGCTCGCTATCGATCTTGTCGCTCATGCTCTTACTCACGTCGAGAAGCACAGCAATCGAGATCGGCGCCTCCTCCTCCATGAAGTACCGGATTTCCTGAGGTTTGTCTTCCTCATAAACTGCGAAGTCCTGCTTGGTCAATGCGATAACTGGTCGGCCGAAGGGATCTGTTACGGTCACCGGTACCAATACCAGATTCACGTCGACGCGTAAGGGCCGAGCCAAGGCATCCAAGGGGGTAGGTGTTTCGCCAGTTGTATAGGTGGTTGGTGTGCTACGCGCCGAGACGTGTACTTCTTCGGCTGATTGTGCCCGCGCAACCCAGTTCAACAGCAGTACTCCAGCACAGAACAGAACGGACCGAGCGCACATGCGCGGCTCCCGAGTTTGGTTGTCTTGATCAGCATGTAGGACCGGGGGAGGCCCCACAATCTCTCGCACTTATCATCTACGGAAGCAATAGCTTGTCAATCAAATTCTTGCCAGGATCGTCCGCGGAACGGGGCTGGGTAGCGGCCACAGTTCGCAACCCGAGCGACCTCCCAGCGGAGGGCAAATGCTATTCCGGGTTGATGGAGGCGGAGATAAAGGTTTTGCCTACTGAGGCCTGCCAGATGGCTGAAACCAAATCTGTGGCAAGATGCGACTTGAGAACATAGCCGAGACCACCGGCGGACACCGCGGCCTCGACCAAGTCCGGGTCGTTGTGGGCCGTGAGGAAGACCACCCTTGCCAACGAGCCTTCCTCTCTCAGACGCCAAGCGGCTTCAATTCCGTTCATTTCCGGCATGGAAATATCGAGTACAACGATGTCGGGCGTAAGGCTGGCGGCGAGCTCAAGCACACGCATTCCATTTTCAACGGCGCCGACAATCTGAAATTCGTCTTCGAGTATCCCTACCAGAGTCTCCAACATCTCTTCGTGGTCGTCAGCCAGAAGGATGCGTGGTGCAGTCATCGTAACATCGGCCTTGGCAAGTGCTGCCGTTTTTCTTTGAGCGGTTGACCGCTGCCAGGCGGACTCGAAGGTGTGCGACACGAGCGTAGCCTAACCGTTGACCCCAGTCGTGTCTGCTAGCAAGGCATGCAGTATTTCGTTGTTAATTCCTAGGTCTGTCGCTGTAAAAGAGTGGTGTGGGAACAAGAGCGGATTAATGGTTGACCCACGTTCTCCTCGCAGCACCAGATGTGCTCGCAGTGTGGGACTCGGTGACTCTGACGGCCCTTGACCGACACCTCCACAGATTCCCCGACGAGCGAGAGTTCCAATCTCGGACACGTAGTAAAAATCTCTTTCCGTGATGACCAGGGTCGCAAAGTGGCACCGTCAAACCAGTTCCACATAACCCACCGGCGGATTCGGTACCACAAACCCCGGCGGGAGGGCAGGACGGACTTCCGCTTGGAGGGCAGATCCGCAGCCATTGTCTAACTCTCACAGAGCATGGCCACCGCGAAGGCCACCTGTAACTTCTGCCAGTTTTCCGCGCGCCCTGTGCACTCTACTCTTTTCTCGGTCATGCGAGAAGTGCTTACCGCCGCGAACAGATAGAGACAGTCCTGCACTGCTCAACGTCGTGAAAGGATCGTTTGGGCACTTCCCTTCCGCTCTTTAGCGGCTGTTGAGCAGGAAGACACTGTGTTCTTACTAGTTCCTGCTCAGGAGTTTCCCATGCGAGTCGAACCTGAAAAACATCCTTTCGGGCTCCGTATCGAGAATCCGAATTCCCACCAATCCCCCACCTCACGGTTTTGGCCAGCCCGCCGACACTTGATCATTCTGGCTTCGTTGCTCGCGGTGGCGCTGACCGGATGCTCCAAGAAGGAGGCCACTGCGGCGGCCGCGCCTCCAGAGGTCGAGGTTGTGGCGGTCATTCAAGAGAACGTGCCTCTTTACACGGAATGCATCTCGACTCTCGACGGCTACGTCAATGCGGAAATTCGGCCGCAAGTAAGTGGCTACCTGCTGAAGCAGAATTATCAAGAAGGTACAGTGGTTCGCAAAGGTCAAACGCTTTTTGAGATTGATCCGCGTCCTTTCGAAGCCGCGTTGGAACAAACCAAAGGGCAGCTGGCTCAGGCCGAAGCGCAGCTGGGCAAGACCAAGCTCGATGTGGCACGGGATACACCCCTGGCCCAACAGAGCGCCATCCCACAAGCGCAACTCGATAACGACATTCAGGCGAATGAGTCAGCACGGGCTGTAGTCGCCGCCGCAAAAGCCCAAGTGGACCAGGCACAACTGAATCTGAGCTTCACAACAGTGCGCTCGCTGGTAGACGGGATCGCAGGCGTGGCGAAGGGGCAAATCGGGGACCTGGTCGGGCCCACCACTATTCTCACCACCGTCTCGCAGGTGGACCCCATCAAAGCTTACTTTGCTATCAGTGAAGGGGAATACATGAAGTTCGCCCAAAGAATTAGCGCTGTTGCTGAGGGCAGGAGAAAAGTGGGAGAGCAAAAGGTCCTTGAACTCGTTCTGTCGGATGGCAGTGTCTATCCCCGGAAAGGATGGGTAGTGCTGGCCGACCGGCAGGTGGATGTAAAAACGGGAACCATCCGCATGGCGGGCGCGTTCGACAATCCGGGGGGTATCTTGCGTCCGGGAATGTTTGGGCGTGTACGAGCGGTCACCGGAACGGCGAAGGATGCCTTGCTGGTACCGCAGCGCTCAGTTGTTGAAACGCAAGGCAGCTACAGCGTGGTTGTGATTGACGCAGTAAACAGAGTCAGCATCCGCCCGGTGAAAACCGGGGAGCGAGTAGGCCAGAATTGGATCATTACGGAAGGCGTGAAACCGGGTGAAGAGGTCATTGCCGACGGCATACAAAAGGCCAAGCAAGGCAGCGAGGTTCGCACCAAGCAGTTTAAGCCTGCCGGACAAGGAGACTGATCTATGGCTCGTTTCTTCATCGGACGCCCTATCGTAGCCATGGTGATCGCCGTCCTCATGGTGATCATTGGTTTTGTGTCCATGGCTGGGCTACCCACGGCACAGTTCCCCAACATTGCTCCCCCCGAAATTCAGGTGAAAGCGACCTATCCAGGAGCGGATGCCCAGACCGTCGAGCAGTCCGTGGCCACGCCGATCGAACAGCAGATGAGCGGTGTGGACAACATGAACTACATGTACTCCAACAACGCCAATAACGGTCAGATGACTCTGACTGCCAACTTCGACATCAAGACCGATCCGAGCACCGATCAGATCCTGGCCCAGATGCGCACCAACCAGGCGAATTCGCAGTTGCCCATTGACGTTGTCAACTACGGAGTCACGGTACAGAAGTCCACATCAGCCCCCCTCATGCTGATCGATCTCTTTTCGCCGAAGGGGACTTACAACAGTGTCTTCCTGGCTAACTATTCCTATATCAACCTGAACGACCAGTTGACGCGCGTACCAGGGATTGCCAGCGTGACGGTTTTCGGCGCAGGCCAATACTCCATGCGCTGCTGGGTCAAGCCTGACCAACTGGCCAAGCTTGGCGTCACCGTTCCCGAAATTATCAAAGCCATACAAACGCAGAATACGGTTAATCCTGCCGGGCAGATCGGTGGTGAGCCGGTTCCAAAGGGCCAGGAATTCACCTACGCGGTTCGGGCACAGGGCCGGCTGCTTTCCGCAGAAGAGTTCGGGCAGATCATCATACGCGCCAGTACTGACGGCTCCATTTTGCGCTTGAAAGATGTTGCCCGACTGGAATTGGGGGCGCAAACCTACAACCTCATAGGACGCTATAGCGGTAAGCCTGCAGCGGTTGTCGCTGTCTACCAACTCCCCGGCTCCAATGCCGTGCAGGCCGCCGCCGGCGTTCGCAAACTGATGTTGCAAGCCAAAGAGCGTTTTCCGCAAGATCTCGATTATGACATCGCGCTGGATACAACGCTGGCGGTCACGGAAGGATTACGCGAAATCAAACACACGTTGTTCGAGGCGATCCTGCTCGTCATCCTTGTCGTGTATATCTTCCTGCAAGGATGGCGGACAACACTGATTCCCCTGCTGGCAGTGCCGGTATCACTGATTGGCACATTCGTAGTTTTCCCCCTCCTGGGTTTCTCCATCAATACCCTTTCACTATTTGGACTGGTGCTCGCGATCGGAATTGTCGTGGACGACGCCATCGTCGTCGTGGAAGCCGTGGAGCACCATATTGAACATGGCATGTCTCCTAAAGATGCCGCGTACAAGGCGATGGAGGAAGTGTCGGGACCGGTCGTCGCCATCGCGCTGATTCTCTCGGCGGTGTTCATACCGACGGCATTCATTCCCGGCATCACCGGCCGGCTCTACCAACAATTCGCCATTACCATCGCCATTTCGGTGATCTTCTCCGCGTTCAATGCGCTCTCGTTGAGCCCCGCACTCGCCGCTTTGATGCTGCGCCCAAAGAAGGAATCCCGGGGACCTCTGGCCGCGTTCTTTCGCTGGTTCAACCGCATGTTTGGGCGAGCCACCGACGGCTACGTCAGCCTATGCGGGACGCTGATTCGCAAGGCTGCGTTCAGTATGCTTCTGCTGTTGGGTGTAGCTGTCATGGCCGGATGGTTCGGGTCGCGTCTGCCGCAGAGTTTCCTGCCGGATGAAGATCAAGGATACGTCTTCGCGGGCCTGCAGTTGCCGGATGCCGCCTCGCTCCAGCGCAACGACGACGCCTCACGAAAGATTGAAGACATGATCCTAAAAACGCCTGGGGTTCACTCTGTAACCTCGGTGCTCGGTTTCAGCATGTTGAGTGGCGCCCAGAACACCTACAGCTCGTTCTTCTGGATCACGTTTAAGGAGTGGGCCGAGCGCAAGGCTCCAGAAGAGCAGTACGAAGCGATCAAGAAGCATCTGAACCAGGAACTCAGCAAGATCACGCAAGGCGTTGCCTTTTCCTTCCCGCCGCCCGCGATTCCTGGGGTTGGAGCTTCTGGGGGCTTCACCTTCATGCTTGAGGACCGTGCCGGAAAGGAGCCGCAGTTTCTGAACCAGAATCTCGCGAAATTCCTGGCAGTGGCGCGCAAACGCCCGGAATTGGGAACCATATCCACGACTGCGCTGCCCGCGGCCCCTCAGGTTTACATCGACGTAGACCGACCGAGAGTGATTGCCCAAGGCGTCCAGCTATCGGACGTGTACAAGACCATGCAAACCTTCATGGGTGGAGTGCTGGTGAACTACTTCAACCAGTTCGGGCGGCAGTGGCAGGTTTACGTCCAGGCCGAAGGCGATTACCGGACCAAGGCTGAGAACGTTGGGCAGTTCTACGTCACCAATGATGCCGGACAGCCGGTGCCAATGAGTGCCCTGACCACCGTCAAGCCCAGTGCCGGCCCGGAATTCACGATGCGGTACAACCTCTTCCGTTGCGTTCAGCTCAACGGCAATGCCGCATCGGGCTACAGCTCCTCCCAAGCGATTAAGGCGCTGGAAGAGACTTTCGCGGTGACGATGCCCAGCGAGATGGGATACGACTACATGGGCATGTCGTATCAGGAAAAGAAAGCGGCGGAAGGGGTGTCGCCAGCTGTCATCTTCGGCATGTCGCTGCTCTTTGTGTTCTTGATTTTGGCGGCGCAATACGAGAGTTGGTCATTGCCCTTCAGCGTACTGCTGGGGACACCGATTGCCGTATTCGGTGCGTTTCTGTTCCTGCGAATGCGCGGGCTGGAAAACAACGTGTACGCGCAGATCGGGCTGGTGATGTTGATCGGGCTGGCGGCGAAGAACGCGATTCTGATTGTCGAGTTCGCGAAGATGGAATTTGACAAGGGCAAGTCCGCCGAAGAAGCAGCGCTGGTCGCAGGGAAACTGCGTCTGCGACCAATTCTGATGACCGCGTTCGCTTTCATTCTGGGATGCGTACCTCTGTGGGCGGCGTCCGGTGCCGGCGCGATCTCGCGACGTGTGCTGGGGACTGCCGTGATCGGAGGCATGCTTGCTGCATCCATCCTGGCGATCTTCTTGATCCCGGTGAGCTTCGACATTGTAGAACGGCTCGCACACCGAGAAAAGAAGGAGTCTCACTCAACACCAGCACCGACTATCGCGCCAGCAGAGGGAGACTAGGCATGATCAGCAGGCATTGGATCGTCGCAATCGCGTTGCTGATACTGACTGGGTGCGCCGTGGGCCCCAACTACAAGCGACCTCCGGTAACGGTTCCGGGGACTTACCGTGGCCTTGCCGCGGACACTGACCCGCAAGCCACCGCTTCACTTGGAGATGAGAAGTGGTGGACCGTCTACCAAGACGACCAGTTGCAGGCACTGATCCGGGAAGCGCTCGCGCAGAACTACGACATGCGCATTGCCGCAGCGCGTGTGCTTCAAGCACAGGCCGTGCTGGGTATCACGCGTGCGGACCAGTTCCCGACCATTACCGGGGGAGCATCCGCCAGCAGTCTGAGCTTGCCTCGAACGAAAACTCTTCCGGGTTTTGAGAGCAGTTCCAACCAGGTCAACTTCTCTCTATTCTGGGAGCTGGACTTTTGGGGCAAATACCGCCGCGCAACCGAATCGGCCCGGGCAAGTCTGCTATCGACGGAATGGGGCCAGAAGGCAGTGGTTTGGAGTCTGGTCAGCAATGTGGCTTCCGCATATTTCCAGTTACTTGAGCTGGATGCGGAGATGGAGATTTCCCTACGCACACTCGCCTCGCGAAGGGACTCGCTACGCTTAACGGAGATCCGTGCCAAAGGGGGGGCCACTTCCCTGCTCGACGTACGCCAGTCCGAGCAACTGGTTTACACGGCGGCGGCTAGCATCCCCGATCTGGAGCGGCGAACCGCGCAACAGGAGAACCTGGTTAGCATCCTGCTGGGCAGGAACCCTGGCCCCGTGACCCGGGGCAAACCGTTGGTGAAAAACCCGCTCCCGCCGGTCGTTCCCGCAGGGCTACCTTCATCTCTGTTGGCCAGACGCCCGGATATTCAGTCCGTGGAGCAACAATTAGTCGCGGCCAATGCCAGAATCGGCGTGGCGAAAGCAGCCTATTTTCCGGAGATCACGCTGACCGCAACAGGAGGCTACCAGAGTTCGGCGCTCACCAATCTGTTCAGTGGGCCAGCCGGCTTTTGGAGTTTCGGCGGCCAATTATTACAACCTATTTTCACGGGCGGACGGATCCGCTCCAACGTGAGATTGACGGAAGCGCAACAGCAAGAAGCGGTCCTTGTCTACCAGCAGTCCATTCAACAAGCCTTCCGCGAGGTCTCGGACTCACTGGTTGCTTACCGCAAGAATCAGGAGTTCCGTGCGCAGCAGCAATTGGTCACGACCGCGGCGCAGGATGCCACCAGGCTCTCGGGCGTTCGCTACCAGGGCGGAGTTACAAATTACCTTGAAGTCCTCGACAGCGACACACGGTACTTCGACGCCCAACTCAGCCTAGCGCAGGCCCAACTCAATGAACGACTAGCCCTGGTGCAGCTTTACAACGCGTTAGGGGGTGGGTGGCAACAGCAGTAAGAAATGCTTGACCACCATGTTTGAGAACCTGACCAACCCGTCCGAGCGTCTGCTGGACCCGATGGAGAGAGTCTCCGAGGTCTTGTTCGGGCTGATTATGGTTCTTACCTTCACCTGTTCACTTAGTGTCGCTGAAGCAGGCCGGGACGAAATCCGCACCATGCTGATTGGCGCGCTGGGTTGCAACCTGGCTTGGGGAATCATTGATGCAGTCTTTTACCTGATGGGCTGTTTCAGTTCGCAAGGGCGGGGCATCCTTCAGCTGAAAGCGGTGCGCACGCTCTCAGACGCGGGCGCCGCACACCGTGTGATTGCCGACGCTTTGCCGCCCCGGGTGGCATCGGTATTGTCTCCAGCAGAGTTAGAAGAGATTCGACAGAAGTTGAATCAACTGCCCGAACCGCCCGCGCGCCCAAGGCTTGGCCGGAATCAGTGGCTGGCCGCTTTCGGTGTGTTCTCAGTCGTATTTGTGTCAACGCTTCCCGTGGTGCTTCCGTTCACTTTCGTTGACCGTCCCAGGCTGGCCTTGCGCATCTCGAACTTAGTTGCGGTCACGCTGCTGTTTCTGGTGGGTTATCGCTTCGGACGCTACGCGGGGCATCGCCCATGGGGGATGGGTTTTGCGATGGTGATCCTGGGTGGGGCGCTGGTCGGTATCACCATCTCTCTGGGAGGATGACGGCGACGCAACTTCTAGCGATCTTCGGAGTGACGCTTCTCCTCGTGAGCCAAGCCGCGGCCCAAACGACCGCGGGCAGCACGTCGAGCAGTTTGCCCGAGTCCTCAACAGATCAGTGGTCGCTCTCCTTCAATATCTCCGGTTATATAGTGCCGCACGACCGGTCCTATGCCTCTCCGACGTTCTCGGCAGATCGCGGATGGCTTCACGTTGGAGCGCGCTACAACTATGAGGACAAGGAGACTGGCTCGTTGTGGCTTGGTTACAACTTTAGTACTGGTGAAAAACTGGTCTTCGAAGCTACCCCGATGATCGGCGGTGTCTTTGGGACCACGACCGGACTTGCGCCTGGATATCTGGCCTCACTCAGTTGGAAGAGGATTGAACTCTCGACCGAAGGCGAATATGTGTTCGACACAAAAGACCACACGAGTAGTTTTTTCTACAGCTGGATGGAACTGGCCTACTCGCCGCGAGACTGGTGTCGCGCGGGCCTTGTAGCCCAGCGGACAAAGGCCTACCACACTGACCTTGACGTCCAGCGCGGTTTGTTCGTTGGCTTCTCCCACAAGAAAGTCGACTTCACAACCTACGTATTCAATGCCGGCTGGACCGACCCTACTGTTGTTCTCTCCCTCGGCTTCAACTTTTGATTTGGATTTCCGCATTGCTAGGGCAACGCGCTCAAATCGTGAAGGTAGATGTAACGGATCTCACCGACACTCCGCTACCAAGTTCCGATTCGCAGAACGAGGCCGGTCGTGAAACGCATCCCCTGGTTGTATTCAGTCCTGGCGACCGGATGCAGCCAAGAGTACATGTAATCGAGGTTGGCCACGCGGATCGCGAGAGCCTTGTTCACTCTAACGTCCAAGCCTCCGCCGGTGGAAATCGAAAAGCCAGTGCTCTCATAGTGCTGGGCACGTTGGTCGGGCTCGCTCTTGCAAGGTGTGCCAAACATCAAGCCACCCGGAAATTTGGCGGGTACGGCGCAGTACTCCTCGGTGATTTTCTGACCACCGACGCGGAAGTGTACATGAGGACTCCAACGGTTGGAGTTGTGCATGATCCACTGTGGGCCAGTATGGAAGATCAGGGAGTCGCCGCTCCAATGCTTTGGCAGGCTATTACCAAGAGTGCAGCCGCCGACTTCGAGGGTCCACTGCCAGAAATCACTGAGGCGGAAGCCGGCGATCCCGCTGCCGCCGAGGCACGAGTAAGGTCCCATTCGCGTATACGAAGGCATGGCCGCGGTGAGTTCAAATTTCGGAACGAGAGGAAGCATGAAGGTACCCGGCTGAGCCGATTCTGCCCGCAGGTAGAGCTCACCATCGTAGTCGGGCCGGTTCTCGCGATGCCAGGGGTATCGCAGCATGAGCATGAGAATGTTGGCGAAACTTTGCGGCGGATTAATCACACCGCGGAGAATGCTTCGAGCTTTAACACTCCTAGTACGATTCTCGAGAGGACGAGTCACATAGCGATCGATGATATCTCCGCCGATGAGCCAAACCATGCCGAAGTTCGGAGTAACGACGTGGTCGACAAAACCGTAAGCGCAGCAGTACTTCTGGATCTGCCCCAGCGACGCTTCGCTGAACAGTCCGATTTCGAACTGCTCGCTAAACGCCCAGGAATAGGCATAGGCGCGCAGGCGGCTCATCCAGTAGTCGCGGCTTTTGCCGAACTCGACGTTGCGGTAACGAAGGTCGTTATGAATCCACAAGTAGTCGGAGACGGCGCCTTGGATCGGATGGCCAAGGTAGTTCTCATAGTATCCGTCGCCGTCGGACCATCCGTGCATGGCTCCCAGAGCAGCAAAGTACCCGAAGGGTTTATTGCCCATGGCTTTTCGTGTAGAGGGCTCGGTGGCGAAGCGGAAGGAATGCATCACGCCAAGATACAAGGAGGATTCGTACATCAGCGGCTTCCACTCCACTCCAGATTTCTTATTATCAACAAAGGACATGCTCGAGATGGGGGGTGCTGCTTCGACGGCTGCATCATCCGGCCGCGTATCGGGACTGCTCGACTCGGTATCGGCTTCGCGCGGAAGAAAGTTAGTGAGCCGACCCAGTTCGGAGCAATTCGCAAGGCTGGGGGCCTCGGTCGGCGCGACGGAAGTTGGGTGGAGGGCACGCCACGCACTAAAGCAAGCCTGTACGTGCCAGGTCATAGAGGGGGTCAGTGGCGCCGAGGGTTTTTCCTGGCAGACAGCGGTCCACAATGAAAAAAAGATTATTAGAAGACAAACTCCCATCAACCCGCGCCCAAGCGATCGCCGCGCGGAGGGACGGACGAATGAACTTTCAGTGTTCTGGGCTTTTTCAATGCGAACCATCGTCGCTGTGCTGGTTGCTATCCATCAACACGTTTAGCAGCAGCACATCTGGAGAAGAACTGCGAGAAATTACAGACAATTGGCTTGGTACTTGCAGGCGCTATCCAAGTCCAGACAGCGGCCGAGGATTTCAAATCGACAGTGCTAAGCGAGAATCTTGTCCTCCTTCTTACTCAAACGGCATTGCCGGCTTAAGCGTTTTGGGCAATGTTGGTTTGCTATTCCCGTCTCCCTTGGATTCAACAGGGCTTTTGCCGTCGAACTGTCAATTCTGGCAGTAGCCGCGGCCGTATCCTACTCCTAACCTTCGTTTGAGGCACGGGATAACGATCTTGCGCCTTAAGTCTTGAGCAAACATAGGTGTGTGCGGCGCTGCGAAATCCTTCGATGGAGTTCTGCCTCTCCCCTTCCACTCCTCCGTTGGGGGAATCGCTTGGAGGCGAGCCGCACCTGTGCGAGGGCGACCAGTGCGCGAGGTACAAGCTCGACGTCTCGATTCGTGAAGAGATTGCCAATATGCCGGAGCGTTTACTTCAGGCTATCGCAAGGTAATCCAAAAGCTGGATACAGGAGAAAACGCGATGACGGTCGACCGGCTGATCAACCTATTGGCGGCGATCACGCTTATTGAAATGATGGTGACAATCGGGCTCGGCGTGACCTTGGCCGATGTGTTGCGCGTGGGCAGGAGCTGGAGTCTGGTCGCGCGTGCCTTACTCGCAAATTACATTCTCGTTCCGGCGGCTGCTGTCGGCTTGCTGTTCTTGTTTCGGGCCAGTCCCTTTGTCGCTGTCGGATTTCTCGTTGCCGCGGTTTGCCCAGGGGCGCCTTACGGACCACCATTGACGGCGATGGCTAAGGGAAATGTGCCAGTCTCGGTGGGACTGATGGCCATCCTAGCGGGCTCATCGGCCATTTTGGCGCCTCTGCTTCTCCAATTCTTACTTCCCCTGGTGGCGGGAGATACCACGCTTACAATCAGTGTCGTCAAGATAATCGGCACCCTGCTCGGAGCGCAGTTGTTGCCTTTGTGCGTGGGGCTCCTGCTGCGTCATCAGTATCCAACCCTGGCCGACAAGTTAAGAGGGCCAGCAGGCGTGCTCAGCGCATCACTGAATTTGTTGACGCTGACCGTAATTCTTTTCGTTCAGTTTCGCGTGCTGACAGAGATCCGATTGATCGGTTATGTCGGAATGTTGTCCCTCCTGATCGTCACCATGGTCGCTGGCGCATTGGCGAGTACACGGACGCCCGAGGAACGAAAAGGTATGGTCATCACGACATCAGTACGAAACGTTGGTGTCAGCCTGGTCATTGTTACCGCCAGTTTTGCAGGCACAGCGGCAATTACTTCGACAACCGTTTATGCGTTATTCCAGACGATTGTCATGGTGTTGGTTGCCTTTGCGTGGGGCCGACTCACGCCGGCAGGAATCGTCTCCGTGAAAATGAAGGCCGCATGAAGAATAGACTTCCCGCATCGCGCTCTGGTGTCACTGTGAAGCTAACGCGCAGCGCTCAGCAAATGATGCACCCATTGGCAACCCACTCGCTAGCCAGCATCGCAAAGTGTAGAACACTCCATGGCGGGGCAGGTCGCAACGTGACGCTGGACCAATTGCCGAGGCAACGTTATCAAAGCTGTGCGAATGTTTTACGACCTAGGCCAGAGCTTGTGGCTGGACAATCCTGGGCTGAATTGACAGTCGTTCTCGCATCCAAGATTGCTGGACTCGACCAGAGCGTCGTGCTGAGAGCAGTGAACTGAGCCGAAGCTGCGCTCCCGAAGCAAGACATCGGATCGAAGGGGTTCCGGAAATCTTCGGACGACGAAGGGATAACCTTCATGACAGCGGACGTACAAGTCATCGCCAAAGACCCGCGGACAAAACGCACGGTGTGGAAGGCGCTGGAAGCCCACCATCGGAGGATCCGCGAACTGCATCTTCGGAACCTCTTTGCCGATGATCCCACTCGCGGAGAGCGGATGGCAACCCAAGGCGCGGGTGTCCACCTGGATTACTCGAAGAATCGAATCACGGACCAAACGCTGAAGTTACTTGTTCTACTGGCAGAGGAGTCCGGTTTGCAGACGCGGATTGATGCCATGTTCCGCGGCGAGAAGATCAATATCACGGAAAAGCGTGCCGTACTCCACGTGGCCCTCCGTGCCCCAAAGGGTGCGTCTATCTTCGTTGATGGTGCAAACGTGGTTCCACAGGTCCATGCTGTGCTCGAAAGGATGAGTCATTTCTGCAACCGCGTCCGCAGCGGCGAGTGGAAGGGCCACACCGGAAAGCGCATTCGCAATGTCATTAATATCGGTATCGGTGGTTCGGATCTGGGCCCCGTCATGGCGTATGAGGCATTGCGGCAGTACAGTGATCGGTCCATGAGGTTTGGTTTCGTGTCTAACGTCGATGGAACCGCGTTTGTGGAAGTGGTCCGGGATCTCGATCCAACCGAAACACTGTTCATTGTTTCTTCGAAAACCTTCACCACGCTTGAGACGATGACTAATGCCCGCACGGCTCGTTCCTGGCTGCTCGCCGGTTTCAACGGAGATGAGAAATCAATGGGTAACCACTTTGTTGCCGTTTCGATGAATGCGGCCGAAGTGGCGAAGTTCGGTATCGATACCAGAAATATGTTCGAGATCTGGGACTGGGTGGGTGGGCGCTACTCCCTCGGTTCGGCGATTGGCCTTTCTATCATGCTTGCCATTGGCCCAAATAATTTTCGCGCCATGTTGGATGGCTTCCATCAGATGGACATGCACTTTCTCTCCACTCCCTTCGAGCGGAATGTGCCGGTGCTCATGGGCCTGCTGGCCGTCTGGTACAACAACCTCTTCGGTGCCCAAACGATGGCGGTCTTGCCTTATGAGCACTATCTCCAGAGATTCCCGGCGTATATGCAGCAGTTGACGATGGAGAGCAACGGAAAGCATGTCACCGTCATTGGAACAGAAGTCACGCAAGCAACCGGCCCAATCTGTTGGGGCGAGCCAGGCACGAACGGGCAGCATTCTTTTTTTCAATTGCTTCATCAAGGAACAAGGCTTATCCCTTGCGACCTTATCGTGTTCGGACAGCCTCTCAATCCGCTTGGACGACATCACGACATGCTTGTGGGGAACGCCATTGCACAGGCTGAGGGATTGGCGTTCGGCAAGACACTCGAGGACGTCAAAGCAGAAGGTACTCCGGACTGGCTGGTACCACACCGGGTATTCGAAGGTAATCAGCCGTCAAACATAATCCTTGCGGAGCGCCTCACGCCGGAGACGTTAGGCAAACTCGTCGCCCTGTACGAACACTCTGTGTTTACGCAGGGGGCGATTTGGAACATTAACTCATTCGACCAGTGGGGTGTTGAGCTCGGAAAAGATTTGGCTCAGCGAATCATCTCTGAGCTTGAGAGTACGCAAGAACCGCACCTGGAGCACGACAGTTCGACCAACGCGCTCATCCGTCGCTATCGAAGGCTGAGGATGGCAACTTAGCGATGGAAAGTACGTCCCATGACAGCGAGTTTTGCCGAGGTTCTTGAAAGGCGCAAACTTTAGGGGCTTACCCCGGGGGTTCATCTGAAGTCGCGCGATTTAGCGACCTTGAGGATTAACTGTTTTGAGTTGCTCATGAGGGAAGGACAAATCAGGTCCGCCGCATTTGAGAGTGCCGAATTGCAGAGCGAACGACTCCGTATCTTTGGCGTTCTTGGTTTTGTCGCCGTCTTTATTCTGGTGACGGTCGTCCGTGTGTTTATCATTCGGACGGCTTACGACACTACTTCTTGGGTGGGCAGCTTGCTCCTAGCTGCCATCATTGTCACCTATGAGTCCTGGGCGCTACACAAGGTACGCCGTACTTTGAACGTAAACGGTAGTCTTCCAATTCAGTTCTGGGTCCTCAGTACGATTCTGGAAACATCGATTCCCGCATTCGCAATCGTATTTCTGAAGAGCACACAGCTTGATGTCGTCTATCGCTACTTTGTCAGTCCCGCCGTGCTTGCATTCTTTATCTTTATCATTCTCTCCACGCTGCGGTTGAATCCTTGGATCGCTGTACTCTCCGGGACTGTTGCGAGCATCAGTTATCTTTGCGCCGCTTTGTATCTCTGGTGGCGACCTCCCTTCCCTGGGACTCCGGCTCCTGTCACCCAGTCCACTGTCAGCTTGAATGCGATCACTCTTTTCGTTGGTGGACTGGTCGCTGCTGGAGTAGCTGGGCAGATTCGCAAACATCTTGAGGCGGCCCTCCGGGAGGCAGAAACCAAACGCACCCTGGAAGCTATGCAGCACGACCTCCAGGTCGCGCGTTCCATCCAGCAGTCACTTCTACCCCAGGCACCGCCGCAAATAGCCGGGTTCGACATTGCAGGTTGGAATCGCCCCGCCGATGACACCGGCGGAGATTACTTCGACTGGAAGACTCTCCCCGATGGGAAAGTGGTGGTCAGCCTTGCCGACGTTACCGGTCATGGTATAGGCCCCGCACTGTTAGCGACTGCGTGCCACGCTTACGCGAGATCCAGCTTCAGCGGTCGACAGGAACTGCCGGCGGCTCTTGAACATCTCAATCAGGAACTTGGAGCCGATCTCTCAACCGGCCGCTTCGTGACTTTCGTGGCGGCTGTCTGTTGCCCTAGCTGTCCCGAGATGGAGATGCTTTCCGCTGGCCACGGTCCCCTCTTTATTTATTCCCGTCCGGAGGATCGCTTTACGGAGTTGGGCGCTCACGCGCTACCGCTGGGCGTTCTCCCGTCCTTCACATCTGATCCCCCGACACGTCTCCAGCTTCATCCCGGTGATCTGGTACTCCTTGCGACGGACGGTTTTTTCGAATGGGAGAACGATCAGGGCGAACAATTCGGGATGCAGCGAATGGAAGAAGAGATCCGAGCGTCGCGAGATGCAGCTTCGTCGGAGATCATTGGGAAGCTCTATGAGGCGTCATCAGATTTTCCAAAGGCACCAAGCAACAGGACGACCTGACCGCCGTGATCATCAAGCGCTTGTAGAAGAGGCGACGTTTGACGCTGGTGGGAAGAACTCGATGCTGGGGGACGATACAATGTCGAGGGCATTTGCTTTGGTTTGTCGCCCTAGCCTCGGTCCCCGGCTGCGCTCAAGACCTCGCCCCCCGAGCCTATATCATCACACCCATTCACACGAATGCTGTCACCATGGCTTACTCCTTCTCCACGGGCAACCTTATCTTCGATGGCTCGGCTCCGATTACCGATGCTACTGCGAAACTGAATGTGCCAGTCTTCAGTTTGTTCCACACCCTGAGCTTGCTTGGTCGCTCGGCGAACTTCTCGGCTTCGCTGCCATATGGCGTGGGGAACTTCCGCGGGACAGTGACTGACGCCGAGGCCCACGCGTATCGGTCAGGTATGCTGGATTCCTCGTTTCGACTTTCAGTGAATCTGAAAGGTGGGCCGGCGATGGACCAGCGAGACTTCGTCAAATGGCGGCAAAAGACCCTCTTGGGCGTGAGCATCAGAGTGGTGGCTCCGACTGGGCAATACGACTCATCCAAACTGATCAATTATGGTTCTAACCGCTGGGCCTTCAAACCGGAAATCGGCTTGTCGCGGCGCTGGGGGCATTGGGTAGTAGACACCTACGGGGCGGGCTGGTTTTTCACCGCGAACCATGACTTCTTTTCTCCAGACGGCTTCTCCGAAAAATACCCGAACCGAAAGCCCAGTCTTCGCCTTCGAAGGGCACCTGAGTTACGATGTCAAGCCTCGGCTTTGGGCTTCGTTCGACGGGAATTTCTGGGTCGGCGGCAGTACTACGATAAATGGCGTTGAGAACTCCAGCACGCAGCAGCGGAATTCACGCGTTGGAGCTACCCTGTCTGTCCCGGTTAACCGCCACCAGGCTTTGAAAGTCAGCTATAGCCGTGGCGCCTACATCCGGCATGGCGGGAACTACGACACTGTGTCAGTCGCGTGGCAGTACTCTTGGCAAGGCAGGCCGAACTAGGATAAAGCTCTGTATTGAGTTGAATGAACAATAATTAAGGAGGTCAGCTTAGGCCATAGAGAAATCCTGATTTCGTCCGTGGTGTGCTTGCTACATTACCCCTTCACTCTGCAACTGTTTCACCACCAGCTTCACCAATCTTTTGATCGCCTTTTCAGGCTTGGAAGGATTGAACGTGTCCGTAATTCCGGTCCAGACGAGTTCTCCTTCCTGCGAAGAAACTACATAAAAATTGGTTCCGATGCGCACCTTCTTTTCCTCTTTCAGATAGTCGGGAGTGTAGACCACGGGGTAGACCGCGCCGTAATATCCGTAAAAGCTATTGTAGTAGGGATATGGAACCATGTAGGGACCGCCTGGGATATAGGTGACGGTATGTTCCACCTTGATTAAGCGCGACACTACGATTGCGTCAATCTTGTTTTCACGTATCTGGGTCCTCAGGTAATTGAGATCAAACTGCGTGCCCTCTGGCCTGAGCAGGATGGTGTTGCCGGGACTCGCCTCCACGACGCAGCGTGAGTTTTCCGGTGCGCAGTTGGTGCGCCAGATGACGCAGTTCCGCAGAAATTCCGCTGTCAGCTTTCCACAGAGTCGCTGGCAATTGTGACAGTTTCCGACGGATCGGCAACCGTGTTCAGCTGTTGACAGGGACCCTTATGCCGAGAACTAAGAGCCAGGCAGAGTTCGACAGATGGTGGAATAACTGGATCTCAAAGGCCGCGCGAAATCGCTTCACCAGTGAGCCCCGAACATCCAGGAATGAGCCGGTTGGCGATAAGAAACGCACCGCGGGATTGCGGCCCGGAAATCCGCATCCGAAGAAACCGCGCCCAGAAGTCACGAAGGCACTCAATAGTTCGCAATAACTCCCAGGGCCCCCGCGGATGTCGCCAAGACAAGAGCAGATTGGCAGTCCACAGGTGCGAAGTACCATGCGAGGCACACTCCCAGTTACGGTTGCCGGGCTTGCGTTCACGGTCCTCACGTTTGCCCAGGACGAGCTGCCCACCTTCACAGCGGAGAGCGCGAGCGCGTTGGTCTGGGGAGAGGACAACCGGTTTAACGTCGTGTCCTCGATCGTTCGAGACCCATTGACAGGCATGGCAATCCATAAGCTAAGCCACGCCGGAGTCGAGGTGAGCTCACGGTCTGGATTCGAACGCATCGGACATGGAGCAGCGGGCGAACTCCTGAGTGTCACGACAACGATTGCCAACAACACCGAGTCTGACCTTGTAGTGCGTCGCGGCGGTGCCAGTGTCGATGGGCGTGTCGCTTTTCCGCTGCCAGTTGTTCCCACGAGCAAAGGCCTCAAGAAGCGGGAGCGCAAACAGGTGTGGGAGCTCGGCAAAATGACTTGCTTTTCAAGTGGGTTTCTTGCCAATGAGAACTACTTCACTCCAAACGGTTCGTCAAAAGCCTTCACAGTCCCTGCCCGAAGCACGATGACGGTGTCCTTCGTCACTAAAGACCCTCGCAATTATCCGTTCCGCTGCTCTATGGACGGCTGCTATCCAACTGGGACAATGCGGTTCTATATTACTGTCAACACGACAGACTACGTATTCATCTGGCCGGGTCGTTCTTCAGTTAATTGCGGTAAGTGATCGGCGAGAACGGTGCTAAGCGAGCAGACTCCGCACGAGTTTGTCGCTGCAGATCCGGTACGCGAGCTGACGAAATCCCTCCACGTCTTCCGGAGGGGAAAATAACCCTCTTTCTTCCTCGGCAAACTCGCCTGGAGGTGAGTGGGGCAGCCTCACATAACGGCTGGCGAGGTCGTAAGTACCGAAGACGATGCCCAGATCGGGGAACTGGGTGCGAAATTCATGGCGAAGGCAGTAGGCGCTCCACGCAGCGTTTAATACTACGGCCACCTCCAGCAAGGCAGCTCGGCACTCCCGTTTACGAACAACCTCCAAGCCATAGATTGTTTCCAGACCCATCGCAGCCACACGCACCGCGACCATGATTTGGTCCTCGATCGACCGTAGGGAATGATCGGTCGCAATGTCCAAGTAGCGGAGAGGCTCCAGATACAGGTTCACGGCCTCGGTGACGGCGCCGCATTGCTCATGTCCCAGCACAACCACAAGCTTGAGCGTCGAAGGAAAATGGCTTACCGCATATCGCAGGCTGCCCAGGCATTCCTGACCGAGCACATTGCCGGCAACCCGTACAACGAAGAGTTCGTTGCAGCCTTGGCCAAATACCATTTCCGTGGGAACGCGAGCGTCGGCGCAACCCAAGACGGCAGCAAAAGGAGCCTGCACGGGCGCGCCTCCGTTCCCCACGCCCCAGCCCAGAGCCCGCGGATGAAACGGGATGACTCGCGTCTTCGTGCCGGCGTGGCTGGTGTCAGTCATTTCCACGAAGTCACAATTGCCTTGCACCAGGAGCCGACAAGCCTCTTCCGAGGTCTGGGGCATCTGGTGCGACGTGGCTTTCGCAGGATCGAGACGATAGATGCGTTCGAACATGATATTTGACGCTACGGGCGCTCGCCTTATGGTCAGGAGGCCTCGCAAAGAATCGGCAGTCACCTTTGCCGAGTTCGCTTAGCAGTATTCTGACATCATCTCTTTCTCAACTCGCGACGCCGAGTACTTGCTTCCTCTGCTCGATCAGGGCCGCGATTCTCATTCGCTGGGCGATCCCCGGAATCCGCGTTTCGAGTCCTTCCGCATGCAACAGGTCGCGCACGTCCCCGTGGACCTCGGCCAGTGCGAGCGATGCTCCCGCTTGCCTCACTTGTTCATCGAGTTCGCTGAGCATCCGTACTCCTGCCAAGTCGATGTTCGCCGAAGTGGAGAGGTCGACAACCACCAGTTCTATCCCGCCGGGTCGACGCATGCGTTCGAGCACCGCGTTTTTTACGTTCTCAGCATTGAAGTAAAACAGGCCTGCTTCCACCCGTAGCACCAGAACGCGGGGGATCGTTTCACTTTCGGGATAGCGCGATGAATCGGCAAATCCATCAGTGCCGGGCAGCCGTCCCAACACGGCAATTCTGGGACTGGAGGCCCGTTTCAGCAGGAGCAGGATGGAAAAGATAGCGGCCAGCAGCACGCCCTTCAAGATTCCAAACGCCAACACTCCCATTGTGGCCACCATGGCCACACGAAACTCCATTCTGCTGATTCGGTATAGATGCCGGAGTTCGCGGGGCCGGATCAGTCCTCCGACTGCGATCAGCACAACCGCAGCCAGAACCGGCTCGGGTAGGTTCTTCATCAACCCGGTCAAGAACAACAGGGCTACACCAATGCCGCCCGAGGCAACAACCAGGGCGATCGGCGTCTGCGCGCCTCCCTTTTCGTTGACTGCGGATTGCGACATCCCTCCCGCCAGAGGATAGCCTTGTCCTACTCCCGCCGCGAAGTTGGCAACTCCCAGGGCCAGTAACTCCTGGCCTGCACTGGTCGGATAGCCATGCTTGATGGAAAATGTCCGAGCCACTGAAATGCTTTCCACGTATGACAACAGAAAACACGCCAGTGCGACCGCAAGCAGGTTATCCACTTCGCTCCACTGCACAACCGGCCAGCCGAAATGAGGGAAGCCTTGTGGAATCACGCCGACCGTTTTCACACCCCGCCCACTCAGCGAAGAGAACGACATCACTACTATCGAGAGTGCAACCACAAACAGCGCGATCGGCCGTCGGGGCAACAGTCGCTCGCCTAAAACAAGAAGTGCGAGAGCACCTAGTCCTACACCCAGGGTTGCCAGATTAGTTTCCCCGATGTGCCGGAACACTTCGATAGTCCGAGTGAAGAAATTGGTCCCCCCACCCCTGATGCCGAACAGTTTCGGCAGTTGGGTGGAAGCGATGACCAGACCTGCCCCGACCTTGAACCCGCTGAGCACGGTCTCGGAAACAAAATTGGCGATATTGCCCAAACGGAGCGTCCAGGCAACGATGCCGATAAACCCTGCCAGCACCGCAGCAGCCGCCGCCAGGTGGGCCTGTCGCAGCGAATCTGCAGCCGCCAACGTGCCTAGGGCTGACCCAATCAAAATCGAGATTGCCGAGGTTGGGCCGATGGCTAACTGTCGGGAGGTTCCAAAAGCTGCGTAGGCGAGACCTCCCACCAGGTAACAATAAAGACCAGCTTGAGGGGGCAAGCCGGCAAGCGAAGCATAGGCCACTGAAACCGGAACGGCGTAGGCTGCCAGCGTAAGTCCCGCAACCATGTCCGGACGCAGCCAGCTTCTCCGATATTGCGGCAACCACCCGATGACGGGGACCGCCGAACGGATGCGCCTGGTCCAAGCATGCTCGTTGTCGGGCTGGCTCGTCACTCGGTGCTCCCTTTGGTGAGCCTTCGGTTCGGCTATCAGGCGCGCCTCCGCACCACCTACCCGGCAACCTGCTCACGAGTAACCCGAGCCACCATGTCTGATTTCGCGATTTGCAACGCATCGGCCGGTTTCAGACGCGCGAACAAGTCAAGCGTGCGCGCGATGACCCCGGTCCAGCCGGTTTGATGGCTGGCCCCAAGTCCGGCGCCGTTGTCCGCGTGGAAATACTCGTAGAACAAAATGTGATCCTTCCAGTGCGGATCTTCCTGGAACTTCTTGGTTCCGCCATAGACGGGACGGTTGCCGTTCTCATCGCGGAGAAAGATGCTCGACAACCTACGCGCAATCTCTCTTGCCACCTCAAACAACGTCATGAAGTTTCCCGAACTCGTGGGGCACTCGACCTTGAAGTCGTCGCCGTAGAACAGGTAGAGGTTCACCAAACCGCGGATCAAGAGTACATTCACCGGCATCCAGACGGGCCCGCGCCAATTAGAATTACCCCCGAACATCCCGTTATTTGACTCCGCCGGCAGATATTGGACTTTAAATTCCTGTCCGTTCAGGTTGAACACAAACGGATGCTCCAGGTGATATTTGGACAGGGAGCGGATGCCGTAAGGACCAAAGAATTCATTTTCATCGAGCATGTAAGCCAGAATCCGCTCGACCTTTTCCTTGTTGCAAACCGACAGGAGTCGACGCTCGGCGTACCCGACGAACTTGCCATCCGCCGGTGCAATATGCTTCAGCAAGTCGGGATGGCGCTTCTTGAACAACTCAATCAATTCCAGCAGCCGCGGATGGCGCAGTAAGATGCCTTGTGCTTCCAACACGCTCGACGCGCAGAGTGGAAGCAATCCCACCATCGATCGGACTTTCAGCCGCATCGCATCGCCATTCGGGAAATGGAGCAGATCGTAAAAGAATCCTTCCTTGCTGTCCCACATCTCGTCGTGGTTTTCGCCAATGCGGTCCATGGCGTAAGTGATCCAGACAAAGTGTTCGACAAAGCGGTAAGCAACGTCTTCATACATGGAGTCGTATTCCGTCAGAATGAGCGCGATCTCCAGCATGTTCTGGCAATAGAAAGCCATCCAGGCGGTACCATCTGCCTGATCGAGGTGACCGCCCGTCGGGAGTTGGGCACTGCGATCGAACACTCCGATATTGTCGAGCCCAAGAAACCCGCCTGCGAAGACGTTCTTACCCTGCGGGTCTTTCCGGTTGACCCACCAGTTGAAGTTCAGCATCAGGCCTTGAAACGAGCGCTCCAGGAAACGAAGATCCGCGCGGCCCAACTCTTTTTCAATGTTGTAAAGAAATAGTGTTGCCCAGGCATGCACAGGCGGGTTGACGTCACTGAAATTCCACTCGTAGGCGGGGATCTGTCCGTTGGGATGCGAATAGAGGTTCCGCAGCATCAACAGAAGCTGACCCTTGGCAAAATCAAAGTCCACCAACGAAAGCGCAATCGTATGAAAAGCCAAGTCCCATGCCGCATACCAGGGATATTCCCATTTGTCGGGCATCGAAATAATGTCGCTGTTCAGCATGTGGAACCACTCGGCATTGCGAACGCTCTTCTGACCGGATCCCGTCAGCGGATGAGCTTCGTGTTCCTCGAGCCAGCAGTCGAGGTCGAAATAGTAGTACTGCTTGCTCCACAGCATCCCCGCCAGAGCCTGGCGGTGCACGCGGCGTTCGTCCTCGCTCAATGATTGCGGGGTGATTCGGTCGTAGAATTCGTCGGCATCGGCAAGCCGAGCGCCGAATAGCTGGTCAAACGTACTGAATGGATCGGCTGGTGGTTTCGCGCTCAGTCGCAGCCGGACGACCTTACTGCCGCCAGCGGGGACTTCCAGACGATAGTGCGCGGCAGCCTTCGTGCCCGCCTTGGAGGCATTCACAGCGTCCTGATCGCCTGAGATCACATAATTGTGAAAAGCATCTTTTACATATGGCGAGGGATTGGACTGGCCCCAAAGACGACTCGCATCGGACTCATTCTCCGTGAACAGCAGTTCGGGATTGCCGTCGCACTGAAGCGTACGGTCACCCAGTTGATCATGGGAAGCGAGTAATGTCGCCTCTTTCAACTTTTGTATCGCGGGCTTGCTTGCGCCCTCTTCCCACGACCAGGTGTTGCGAAACCAGAGTGTCGGGAGCAGGTGAATCTCCGCTGTTTCCGGACCCCGGTTGTGCACCGAAACGCGAATCAGCAAGTCCTCCGGATCACCCTTGGCATATTCGACGAAAACATCGAAGTATCGATCGGCATCAAAAACACCCGTGTCGAGCAGTTCATGCTCCAAATCTTCGCGTGACCGACGCCCGTTTGTTTCCACCAGGGTGCGATAAGGGAATTCTTGCTGCGGATACTTGTACAGATATTTCATGTAGGAGTGCGTCGGCGTGCTGTCGAGATAGAAGTAGTATTCCTTTACATCCTCGCCGTGATTGCCTTCGCTATTGGTCAGACCGAATAGGCGTTCTTTCAGGATGGGATCCCGGCCGTTCCATAGTGCAATCGCGAAACACAGTTGCTGCTTGTCATCGGAGATACCGGCCAGACCATCTTCTCCCCAGCGGTAAGCGCGAGAGCGAGCCTGGTCATGGCTGAAATAATTCCAGGCATTCCCATCCTCGCTGTAGTCTTCCCGTACTGTCCCCCACTGGCGTTCACTGAGATACGGCCCCCATTTTTTCCATGGAATTCCCTTCTCGCGGCAGTCATTCAGTCTGCGCTGTTCGTTGGTTTCAACGTAGTCAAGGTAAGGTTTCTGGCTCGATTTCATTGCGATATCCTTTCGTGCTCGCCCCGACATTAGGTTTTGCTCGTGCGCAGACATTGAAAGACGTGTAATTCCAGGCTGCCAGGTCCACGTAGAGGCCCGGCGACAGCATTTCCTCTCCGTCGCGTTCGTAGGTCGAAACTGATAACGTGTCGATCAAGAGCTACTTTCCACCATATCCGCCTACCGGACTTGAATCCGCGCTTGCACGGGATCGTCGCTGAGATTGACGAGCACCAGGCGTCATTCGTCGCCCTTTAGGCCAAGTCTTCGCGATATATGAGCAGCATCCCGCGCGTAATACTAGAACGGCCTTGCTAAGTCTCGGTACTGACAGAACTGACAGCTGAGTACCGGTGCGACAAGCACCTTCAGGCGGGCATTATCATCATCCATGGGACGCTTGGCGATTCCTGGCGAGGACTGAAGGACAAGTTAATGGCACGATGCATCGTCCTGAAAGGTGCCACTCCCGAACATCCGCGCCAGGAAATGCCCACAGGTAATGATCTTCTGGGAGAGCGGCTCATCGCGCAGAGCATTGGCTGATAGTGCATATTTCGCTGTGTCCATTGACTTTCGTGCTTCTACCAGTTTGTTGCTCCACTGGCGCACGGCCTCAAACTCGTTGTTGAGCAACTGAAGAGCATTGCGATCCGCTTCAGTCGTGGCTGCTACCGATGCCAAATTGACATTGTGCGAGGCTTGTTCCCGGTAGGTAGCCACCCAACCTTCCGTGACTTGGTATCCATTTTGAATGGCGTAGGCCAGAGTGCTAGCCCATTCTCTCATCTCTGCTATCGCTTCGATCCCTGCCTTCATAAAGTCCCGCGACAATCCAGAGTCGTCCACCGGACTTGGAGGCGGAACCGTAGTGGGACTGCTCACCCTGGAAATGGGTAAATCCAAGACAATGCGGCTCGCCTCGAACCGCAACGACCCATTGGTGATACGTGCCACCGCGTCCAGATCAACATAAAAGTGGCCGTCTATTTTGACTACTTTCGCTTGCCCGGCCTGTCCATTGATGACCACGGTGCGGCTTTGATGGTTTAGTTGCGCTAAAGTGGCTCTGGGTACGGAGACCAATACCAGGCACATTAGTGAAATACTCCACAAGTGCTTTCGCATGAGGTGTGTCCCCAACCGAGCGTTCGATGCGCAGAGTGCTCTGGCGATACCGAGGCTTAGCTTAAACACGAGCGCGGGCATGGTTGAACTGTCAAGAATGATAGTTCTGTCGGCACCACAAGAAACGCCCTTGACGTAGATGGGCAGCGCACATCCAAAAAATCTGGCGGGTCAGAGCGCTATTCGCCAAAGGACTGGCTCGCCCTGCCAGACCTTGTGAGTGGCCAAACCTGTTTGATCTGCTAGTTTCTCGCTGAGACAGTCTGGAGGAGAATTCAGGCTTAAGGACACGAACTGTCCTGCACTGGCAAAACGTTGGCGTGACTCAAGCGCGTTCTGGCCCCGGACATTCGAGATGAAACCGAGAAATCATGGTCAGCAAGTGTGCGAACCCGTCTTGCGACAGCTCATTTCGCTATCTCCGGGGAGGAAGGCTCTTCTTAGTGGAGGCCACCTCCGTACCGACCTGCAGGAAAGTCACAGTTCCAAGAACGCCCCTCCCAAAGCGAATACTTTTGGTTGTGCGGACAATGTGCTCCCAGCATGACTATCACTGCGGATAGAGCTGGGCACACGGTGCTAGCCTCACACACCGAACATTCACCTTGGGCCCGTACTAACCAGCAGTACTAGGTGGAACCTCCCGACTAACGTTGTCCTGTTCGCATTCCCAGTCTGATCTAACCTGGAATTAACCCAACTACTTGACACCAAGTATCCACAACAGACAGACCCCTAGTCACGGGCCAGGGGAAAGAGGTTCAGGTAATTTGACGGTCATCCCCAACCTGAAGAACTGTCAATTTTGGCAGTCGTGCCCCGCCTCTGCGGGGGTGATCATTGAGTTGCCACTCGAGAGCATCAGATCCGCGGAGAAGTGAAATGAAAACACGAGAACGCAGGCGCGAAGCCATATACCGGGATACGAGAACTTGGCCCCGCCTGGCAGGACCGCGAGGGCCGTTGAAAGGACACTCGCTATGAAACCGAAACACTCTCGGTCAGGATTTGCGACTCCCATCATTCGAAACCTCATGGCGCTCCTTTGCTCAGTCGTGCTTGTACCTGGAGATATTGATTTGCTCGCAAGTCCTGCTCCACTGCAGGCGGCCGCCGCTGGTGACGAATCGGCTGCTGTGGTTCCGGCCGACCAACTCGATTCTCTAGTTGCTCCAATCGCGCTCTATCCTGATCCGATGTTAAGCCAAACTCTGGTGGCCTCCACCTACCCCTTGGAAATCATCCAGCTCCAGCAGTGGTTGGGGAAAAACAAGAACCTGAAGGACAAAGCTCTCGCCGATGCGGTGGCGAAGCAGCCCTGGGATGCAAGTATTCAGGCCATGGCAGCACTTCCGGATGTGGTCAAACAGATGGCAGAAAACATCCAGTGGACGACGGATCTCGGCAACGCTTTTCTGGCGCAGCAGAGCGATGTCATGGACGCGGTACAACGCATGCGCAAGAAGGCCAAAGACGCGGGTAACTTGAAATCAAGTGAGCAGCAGAAAGTAGAAACCCAGGTGGTCGAAAGCAAGCAGGTCATCGTGATCCAGCAGGCCAGTCCGGAAGTTGTGTATGTGCCCAGCTATAACCCTACCGTGGTGTACGGAGCGCCAGCTTATCCGTACCCGCCAATTGCTTATCCGCCACCCGGGTATTACGCCGCAGGTATGGCGATTTCATTCGGCGTCGGGCTCGCAATGGGAGCGGCGTGGGGCGGCGGCTGGGGCTACAACAATGACATTTTGAATGCCAAGGACTGGGTGCATCAGTCCTATGCGAACGGCGTCCCAATGGGCGCCGACCTGCCTCCGATGAAAGGCATCGCTCCGAGGTTCGTTGTTTGGGCGGTAAAGGACACGACATCCGCTAATCTCGATCGAATCCAGATCATCAAGGGTTGGACAAAGAACGGCCAGAGCTTCGAAAAGATATTCGACGTCGCATGGTCGGGCGATCGCAAGGCCGATAAGTGGTCGGGCAGGGTTCCGGCAATCAAGAGCACCGTGGACATGGAGAAGGCCACCTATACGAACGACGTAGGTTCGACGGAACTCAAAACCGTCTGGACCGATCCTGAGTTCGACGCCAGCCTGCATGCGTTCTACTACGCGCGAGTGCTGGAAATCCCCACGCCACGCTGGACCTTCATTCAGGCAGTGAAGGCCGGGGTTCCACCGGCCGACATTGTGCCGCTCACAGGGCAGGAGCGCGCCTGGACCTCGCCTATCTGGTACACGCCCAGCGCTGATGCGCGCAAGAATGCTCCCGCCGGCATGACAGTGGCCGACCTCAAGGCCAAGGGTGCAACGGCATTGGGTGATGCTCAGCTGAAGCCGCTGATCGTTGGCAAGGCCTTCTGGGTGCGCAACAACGTGACCGGTGAGCAGTTCAGCGTAACCTACACTGCCGAAGGCCAGA
>Ga0137409_10000218_pt1 | contig 59892 bp, 46 predicted proteins | sample CZODoug1_16funga_FD_122059 | JGI IMG/M metagenome (GOLD analysis project Ga0137409, IMG submission 122059) | Vadose zone soil fungal communities from Angelo Coast Range Reserve, California, USA - CZODoug1_16fungal (Hybrid Assembly) | ecosystem: Environmental > Terrestrial > Soil > Vadose zone... | reverse complement strand
GGCCGATTCATGAGCGATGCGCATGGACTGAGAATCACCTTCAATAGATCGGAGTTCCCCCCGGGGTAGCATGACCTGAAGAAGGTCAACGACCACTCGGGGGAATCATGAAATGCAAGCTGGCGAAATCCGCGATCCTGGCGGGCGCGTTGAGCGCGCTCGCGCTGTCCGTCTGGGCCCACGACAAGCGCGACGATGACCGGGACGACCGGGACCGGGACGGCGATCCCGCCCTGGTTCAGGCCCGGCAGAAGTTCTTCGGCGTCGAGAACGTCGACCGCAAGGGCAGGGTGGACCGCGACAAGGTCATCTTCTCCTGGGGGACCAACACCACCTACGTCGTGTCGGTGAAGGGGCGGGTGATCCTGCTCGACAGCTATATCAACCGTCCTGAGCTGCCGACCGCGCCGCTGGACACGCGGCGCACGCCGATCCTGCCCCAGGATTTTGTGGCGGTGCGTCCCGAGGCGATTTTCCTGGGCCACGGCCACGGCGATCACGCGGACAACGCCGCCTACGTGGCGAAGTGGACCGACGCGACCATCTATGCCTCGCCCGAGACCTGCGACGTGATGCAGCAGGACGTCATCCGGATGTTTAACGATCCCAACCTGCAGAACGGCGGGGCCAGGATCATTCCCAACGGCGATCCGGTCAAGTGCGTCGGCGCGGTGCCGCGGAACTCGCCTCCAGGAGAATACACGGGCACCCTGGCCAACCCGGTGGGCGGCACCACGACGGTCCGGCGGATCACGCAGTTCGATCCGCAGATCTGCATCCTGACGTTCAAGCACGTCCATTCCGGGACGGCGCCCGTCGACCCGTCCTTCCCCCACAACGCGCTCAACAACCTCGGCGATCCGCGCTACGGCGGGCGCGTCATCGACAGCCCGCCGCCGGCGATCACCTACCCGGCCATGTTCCCCGCGGGTACGCCGTTTACGCCGCCGGCCAACCCGGCCCTGCGGGTGCCCGGGCAGATGGACACCACCACCACCGGATTCGGTGGCAGCGCCGGCATCATCGAGATCTGGTACCACTTCGTGGTGCGCGACGGCGACAACGACTTCACGTTCGCCTTCGTGAATTCAGCGGGGCCGGTCAAGGAAGGGATCGGCACCGGGTCCCCGGGCCTGATCTCGATCGCCCAGTTCAACGACCCGGTCAACAACGGGCCCGCGATCGCGCTCGCCGCGCAAATCGGCAAGGGCCTGTTCTCCATCATGGACAACCTGCCGCACACGGACGTGCTCATGGGCTCGATCGTGAGCCTCGGGGCGACGAACAACCAGCAGCGGGACATCATCCAGTACACCCAGCACCTCAGGCCGAAGGTCTACTACCCGGGCCACCTGACCGACGTCGCCCAGGCGGGCTCGGCGCTCTATCACAAGCTCAACTGGCGCGAGACGGCGCAGAACATGGGCTTCCCGCAGAGCGAATGGCCGGAGTTCCGCCTGCTGGTCGACCCGAACGACTTCATGGTGCCGCAGGTGTTCACGCCCGACGACGACCGCTGGGCGAAGTCGCGCGACGCCAAGGCCCGCATCCATTCGCAGTGCCGCTGACAACAAGGAGCTCGAGATGACGACCGACAACAAGGACCGGAAATTCTCCCGGCGCAAGTTCATGAAGACCGCGGCGGCCGCCGCAGCCGCGGGCGGCACCTTGCTCGCGGTCTCCGCCGACGGGATGTGGAAGCCTCAGCAGAAGAAGCGCCACAAGCGGCCGCCTCACCCGGACGCCGACCTCATGCTCGTCAACGGCCGGATCCATACCATGGACCCCCAGAACCGCGTCGTGTCCTCGGTCGCGATCAAGGACGGCCGCTTCGTCGAGGTCGGCCACTCCAGCAAGTTCCGGGACGGAGACGAGACCAAGGTCATCGACCTCCGGGGCCGCACCGTGGTGCCGGGCATCATCGACAACCACAACCACTTCGTGCTGATGGGCAACCGGCCCGGCTACCACACGCCGCTCGAGAACGCCTATTCCATCCCCGACGTGCAGGCGATCTACGCGGCGCGCGCCGCCGGTGTTCCCAGCGGCGCCTGGATCACCACCATCGGCGGCTTCAGCCCGAACCATATCTACGCCAATCCCGCCGACCCGCTGAGCGGCCGCATGCCGACGCTCGCCGAGCTCGACGCGGCGGTGCCGAACAACCCGGTGTTCCTCGAGGTGGGCTTCACCGGGCCCGGGGCGACCAACAGCGCGGGCAAGGCGATCTTCCAGTCCCAGGGCATCGTCGTGGCGGACAACGGCGCGATGACAGGCAACAACCCCTCGCGCGCGCTGCTCTTCCTGCGCCAGACGCTGCTCAATCCGGCCGAGCGCCGGCGCAGCGTCCTCGACGCGATGAACTACGCCGTCAGCGTCGGCGTGACCACGCATCTCGACCAAGGTGCGTTCCAGGCGACCAACACCGCGGCGGACGGCGCGGCGCACGAAGACAACTTCACCATGCACATTCCCTTCCTGGAGGTGTACGGCGAGGGCGAGGGCATCGTGCGGCTGCGAATCAACTTCCTGCACATGGAATCCGATCCGAACACGCCCGAGCTGGTGCAGCGCCTGAAGAACGCGTTCCCCTTCTTCGGCGACGACATGGTGAGGACGGGCGGCATCGGCGAGTTCATCGCCCAGGGAACCAGCACCACGAGCCCGTTCAACGCGGCGGCGCTCAAGGTGGCGCAGGCCGATTGGCGCGCCGAGGTCCATTCCCTGGGACGGCGCCAGACGCCCACCAGTGCCCCGGCCGACTTCGAGCTGGAAATCATGGGCTTCGAGGCGGCGAACACGGCGTTCCCGGGGGTGGTGCGCGACAAGCGCTGGGTGGTCGCCCACGTGCCCGGCATCACCCAGGAGTGGATCGACCGCCTGCAGGCGATCGGCGGCAACCTGTCCCTCACCGGCTGGCAATATCTCGCGGGCACCCTGCCGACGAGCACCGTGGCGCCGTACGCCGGGCCGCCGTTCCGCATGATCGTCGACAGCGGCAATCGCGCCGACGGGATCCATTCCGGACTGAGCTCCGACGGCATGCAGATCGCGCCGATGAACCCCTGGCTGCACATGTATTACGCCACCACCGGACTCAACACGCGCAAGGTGCTGATCAACCCGGGCCAGCAGATCAGCCGGGAAGAAGCGCTCAGCCTCTACACGACCCGAAACGGCTGGTTCCTGCGCGAGGAAGACCAGATCGGCAGCATCGAGGAAGGCAAGCTCGCAGACCTGGTCGTGCTCAACGGCGACTACTTCTCCGTTCCGAACGAGGACCTGAAGAAGATCCGCTCGGTGCTGACGGTCGTCGACGGCGAGGTGGTCTACAACACCGGAGCGCTGCGCTGGCACGGTGACGACGACGACCGGGACCACGGGGGCCACGGCCGGAGCTGACGGGCTGCCGATGTCCATCACGCCGGAGGAGTGGCGCGAAGGCGTGGACCGCCTCGGCCGGTTCGGAGCGGGCCTCACCGCTTCGCGCCGGCTTGAGCACCTTCACCCGGGGGAGAATCCCTTCCTCGATCTGGTGGGCGTCCTTGCGGCGGGCGAGCCTTGGCGATCGTCGCCGGGACTCGCCCGGATGCTCGACCTCACCGCGCGGCGCCGGGAGCTCGCGTCGACGTTCTCCTGGGCGATCCCCACCGAGCAGGCGCTCGCGGTCCTCGCGAAGCACGCTCCGCTCGTGGAGTGCGGCGCCGGCATGGGTTACTGGTCGGCGCTGCTGCAGTCTCGCGGAGTCGATGCGATCGCCTACGACCTGCTTCCGCCCGGCGGCGAAGCCGGGAACGCATACCACCGCGCCGGGCGCCGGCCCTGGACCGAGGTGCGTCAGGGCTCCGCGGCCGCGGCGGCGCGCCGCCACCGGGAGCGCGCCTTGTTCCTGTGCTGGCCGCCGTACGACGACGACGCGGCGAGCTACGCGGCGCTGCGCGCCTACCGGGGCGACGTCGCAATCCACGTCGGCGAGCGCGACGAGGGGGTCACCGGCTCCGTGCGCTTCCATCGCGAGCTGCGCCTGAACTGGACGTTGGTCGAGGAGGTCGACCTGCCGCATTGGCCGGGCCTGCAGGACCGGCTGATGGTCTACCGGCGCAACCCGCGCCGGCTCCCGCATCGAGAGCGCGACCGCTGCTTCGAATGCAGGCGCTTCATCCTCACCGGGGCGATCGGGCGCTGCGACGCCTGCTTCGCGCTGCGCCCCCCGGCGCTCGCGCTCAGGGTGGGCAGGCACCGCATGGAGTATTCGCCGGAGATGGTCGACGCGCTGCCGGCCGGTGTGCGCGCGGCGCTCGAGTCGAGCCCCGACCGGATCCGATAGAGCGGCGCGCCCTACGCGGCGGCTTTCACCGCGCGCTGAACCGGCCATTGCTCGGCCAGCTCGGAGAAGTACGATCTCAGGAACGCGGTGAAAACGTGCGCAGCCCGGGACGGCTTGCGCGCGCGGGCGGCGATCGCATAGAGATCGCTCGTGACCACCGGGTCGACGATGGCGTGCAGGGCGAGGCGGCGGTTCGCGCAGGCGCCAGCCGCGAAGGCCGGAATCACCGCCATCCCCGAGCCGATTTCGACCATCGCGATCTGCGTCTCGAGATAGTTGCAGACCAGCTCGGGCGGAGCACGGCGCCCGACGCGCGCGAGCTGCTCGTCGACCAGTTGCTGGATGGAATACTCGCCCGGGGACCCGACCAGCTTCTGCGCCGCGACGTCGCTCCAGCTCACCTCGCGGGGCAGGAGCGCGGGCCGGTCCGCGGCGCGGATGAGCATCAGCCTGAAGTGCGCGAGCGACACGCACTCGACGCCCGGCGCGTCGTGCCGGACGCCGCTGACGGCCACGTCGACCTCGCCGTGCCGCACCATCTCGACGAGTCGGATGCCCGCGGCGTCCACTAGGCGCACCTGCGTTTGCGGCTCGCGCTGCGCGTAGGCTGCGACCGCGCGCGGCAGCAGCTCCGCGGCGGGAAAGGGCGCGGCGCCCAGGACGATGGAGCCCTTCGCCGCGGTTGCCGAGCGCCCGATGTTCGTGGCCGCGGCCTCCAGCTCGAGCAGGCTGCGGTCCGCGATCGGCAGAAGCCTCGACCCGAACTCGGTGAGCGTGACCTTGCGCGTGGTGCGCTCGAACAGCCGGAAGCCGAGCTGCGCCTCGAGCTCGCGCACCAGAACGCTCATCCCGGATTGAGTGATGAAAAGCCGCTCCGCCGCGCGCGAGAAGCTCTGGTAGCGCGCGGTGAGCAGAAAGGCCTTGAGCTGGCGCGAGGTGATATTCATCGCAAGGCCGATGTCGTGTCCCAGCTCACGGCCTCACCAACGTCCACGCCCGTCGTCATCGTCACGATCGCCGTCATGTTCGTGGTGCCCGCGATCGCCGTGGTGGCGTATGTTGTTTGGCGGCAGCGGCGGCGTGCCCTCATGAACACAGGCATAGCTCGCGGCGCTGGCGAGATCCGCAGGATTGGTCGCCACCGGCACGCCGTTCACCGCTGTAGTGCTGCCGACAAAACGCGCTTGTTGCGGAAACGGGCACAGCAGCCGCGTGCGGGTGGTCGGTGCGTTGACGAACGTACCCGTAATGTAGTTCCCCACTACCTGGTAATTCGCGGCGGTAAAGTTTCTGCCCGTCGCGGCAACCGGACCCGGCGCGGTGCCGTTTTCGACCCATTCGACCAGCGGCGTGAGGAAATCGAACCCGTCGGTCGTCGCGCCCCCGTTGCAGTGGCCCATGTTGGGCACGGTATAGAACCGCGAGAAGCGCTGGGCTGCCTCCAGCCCGCCGTGCTGGTGCGCCATCTGCTGATAGTAGAGCTGAGTGCCGAGAATCGGCGGGCCGGGATCGCTCGCCCCGTGATACCAGATGACCTTGCGTCCGTAGTCGACGAAGCGCGAGATGTCGAGCGACGTCGAGGAGGTGACGATCGGGGTCGAGGGATTCATCGTGTAAACATTCGACCCCTGCGTCAGCGTCAGGGTGTCGAAGTCGAAGTCGAGCGTGTAGCACGTCGGGCAGGCTGGAGTGAGGAACGCATAGCCGAACGTGCCGACCCCCAGCGAGAAATCGCCGGGCAGGGAAGTCGCGTTGCTGCTCCCGATCTTTCTGGACGGGATGCCGACCGTCGTCATCCATCCGCCGTCATAAGCGTAGCCCTGCACGACGTTGCTGACGTGGTCTGGCGCCACCGCGCCAGCGGGCGACAGCACCAGCTTCCCGTTGCTGCGCGGTCCTCGGTGGGTCTGCTTGGCGGCCTCGATTTGCGCGGCCGACAGGCAGGTCGCGTTTTTCGCCCCCGGACATTGCAGGGGATAGGTCGTGTTGGGCGCTCCCAGCGCGCCCGCATAGTCGGTGTAAGTGGCGGTGGCCGGATCGAACTTCACCGCGCACGACGGCACGTTGTCGACCACGCCGTCGACAACCCCGTCCAGCGCGTCGCAAGCCTGCAACAGCGCAGTCTCGAACAGACCCTGATCGCTGGCTGGGAATGCCGGATAGAGATGGGGTCCGGCCGGCTGGGGCGCGGCCTGCGGGATCATGGTCGGTCCGGGCGGCGTCAGCGCAGGATTCGAAAGGTAGACATTCAGGATGGCTTCGACGCCGTTCGTTTCGCTCATCCCGATCGCTTCCTGGTTGTAGACCGGGTCGCCGGCAACGATGCCGTCGAAGAACGAAGGGAACTTCTGCGACATCACCATGCCCTGGCGTCCGCCGGTAGAACAGCCGACCCAGTAGGAGCGGGTCGGCCCGTCGCCGTAGTATTGGTTGATCAGGTACTTCGCATTCAACGCGGTCATCTCGATCGATTGGTAGGTCTGACCGATGATGCCCAGTGGATCGAGGAAGTACTCGTTGGCGTTTCCGAACGTGGCGGGGTTCGCGGTCGCGCATGCAGCCAGGTCGGTATTTTGATGCCCGCCGTTCTGGCTGGCGACGGCGTATCCGTTCGAAATCTCGGCTATGCCCGTACTGCCTCCTATGGTGCCGGTAGCCGTCGGGACCGAGCCTTCGCCCCCGCCGCCGCCCTGCATCATGAAGCGGCCGTTCCAGTTGGCAGGCAGCGGCAGTTGCACCTGAAAGACGCTCTGATACACACACTGATCAACGGGGCTGGTGCGCTTGTTGATAAAGCCGTTGACGATGCAGCGCGCCGGCAGCGTCGCGGTCGCGGGCGCATCGACGGCCGAGGTGATCACCGTATTCGGCACCGGAAAGTCCGCGACCGCCAGCGCCGCTAGAGCTGCGCAGGATGCCGCCGCTACGACCGGCGTGCTGATCGACGACGTCGTCGTCGAAAAGCCGGCGCATTGACCCTGCGAACGGCCGTCCACCCAACTTGGCCCACGCGTCCGGGTCGGGGCCGGCGAGTTCTGCTGGCAGTGAAGATTTCCGCCGACGCTCACGAGGCTGACGTCGGAGGCGGTCGTCGAACGATTGGATTGAATATGGATGCTGCCCTCGACCTTGCCGAGCCAAGCCAGGCAGGGCCCCGCATTCGACTGGCATTCGAAATTGCCCTTGATCAGGGTGTCCGGCCCCTGAAAGCCGTTCGGCCCGCCGGTACAAGACTGGATCTCGAGGTCCCCCTCGACGGTGACATTACCCTGGAGCAGGACGGAGCCGCATTTCTGGGCCCGAATGTCCCCGCGGATCGTCGACGGCTCGGTGTACGCGGTGACGACGAGGCTGGCGCCTTTGCGGACGTCCACGTTGCCGGCGACCGTCACGAAGTTCAGGGTACAGGACGCCTTTTCCGGAACGGTGACGTCACCCTTGATGTTGGTCACCGTCGAACCGCCGCCTAGCGTGCCGGAGCAGATGACATCCGCGCCCTGACCGTGCGCCGCTGCCGGTTCGATGAATGCGATCGTGGAGCCGACACTCGTCGCGAGGGTTAGGCCGATCGTCCTTAGGAAGAGGGATCGCTTGTGTCTCATGGCGCTCTCCTTAGCTTGTAGTAAGAAGCGACGGCAAGGGTCGCTGTGGTCACGCGGAAAGAGCCGACGTCGGACAGGCGGGGCCGGCCGCCCGCCCGACGTCGTGCTCCTACTGCTACGGCGCGCTAGGATTGCACTTGCCTCCGTCGCCGGGTTGATTGCACACGTCGCTCGCGACGGCTTGCTGGATCAGGGCATCGCGGTCCGCAGCGAGCAGATAGCCTTTGTTGAAAGCGTTGTTCGCCGCCTGGGTGACCGCCGCGACGTAGCCGTCGTGCGTGCCGTAGCGCTCTTCCAGCGACTTGCGGGGATCGCCCGCCGCCAGGCGCTGCACCTTGGTCTTGAAGAACGGCACCATGCCGCCGATGTAGTTGCACACCTGGCCGGCGTGGAACGGCCGCCCGTCGAAGCCGACATCGCCCTGGCCGGCGGTGATGTTCCAGCCGAGGTAGGTCCCGAGCGGCGCGTCGTTCTGCACCGTCGGCACGCCGCCCATCTCGTTGCCGTCCTCGTCCACGCGGGGGACCAGCATCTTGATGACATGCTTGATCGCCGGCGGCGCGTTGGTCGGCACCCCGCTCGCCTCGCTCTCGTCGAAGAACGGGCCCCAGTCGTAGTCGAACACCGGAAAGATGAAGCTCTCCGGAGCGAAGACCGAATCCGGGATCCCGGGGATGCCGTGCGGAAAGCCCATGTCCTTCATGTTCGGCTCGACGAGGGTCGGCCTGAAATGCTTGTGGTGGCCTTTGTCGTGGTCCCGGTCGTGATCGCCATCGTCGTCGTCATCGTCGTCGTCGCGTCCATCCATCTGCGGCTTGATCGGCGCGAGCGTCGGCCACTGGCTGGGCGGAGGCTGCGTGCCGTCCAGGACCCAGCCGCGCAGCGCGGCGCGTATGCGGTTGACGAGCCCCGTCGACGGGACGGGGTTCGCCCTCAGCGTACCCTTGCCCCAGTTGTTGCCCGGGCAGCTCACCGCCCCGGCGGGGGCGGGGTTCTCGGTGGTCTGGCCGTTACCGCCGCCGTGCGTCGAGCTCGGCAGGTAGTAGCGGCGCACGTTGTCGGGCAGGGGGATGTCCTTGTCCGCCGAAGTGCCCACCCAGGACATCGTCATCTTGAGCGCGAACACCTCGGCGCCGCCGAAGGTCTCGACGACCTTCGGGCAGGTGCGGGATTCCTTGCAGCGGTCGAGGATGCCCCGCGTCGGCAGGTGGCGCACAGGGTCGGGCCATTTTCTCCACCACTGCGGTCCCTCGCTGCCCATCTGGTAGAGCTCGAGCACGCCGTCGGGCTGTCCCCAGCGCGAGTTGTTCGCCACACGCCGGCCGGCGATCAGGGGCCAGGCGCCCTCGTGCACGATGCGCCCGGCCTCGTCCTCGTTCATGCCGAGGAAGAGGTAGTGGCGCGTGAAGTTGCCCGACTGCGACACGCCGCGGATGATCGCCTTCTGGACGTGGCCGGCAACCGGGTTGGCGTTGCCGAAGTCGTCCTTGGACGCGTAGCGGAAGAATGATTGCACGTCGCGGAACGCGGCGGTGCCGGCGCCGAGGACGTAGGGATCCTTCACCTTGTAGGACAGCTGGTACAGCTTGGTCGCGTCGAAGCCGCCCTTCAGGCAGACGCTCACCGGCAGGGTGGTCACCGCTGTCGGCGTATCGAAGGTGCCGCCGCCGCAGTATTTCCAGTCGCTGTTCGCGATGGTGGAACCGATGGTGATCTTGCCGTTGATGGTCTCGGCGAGGTGCGTGGTGAGCGTGTCGCCCGCGTTGCTCGCCGGATCGGCCGGGAAGTAGGGGATCGGATTGCCCATTACGTTGAGCGGCGCGCCAGCGAGGCCGCCGCGGTTGATGATGCGTCCGACGATCCTGCCGGTGGTGCCGACCAGCACCGGGGTCTCCACGTAGTGGTTGGCGAAGCTCGGCGCCGTGCAGCCCGTGCCGGGCAGGCAGTCGACGTTCGCCGGGACGCGCGTTCCGCCGGCGTTGTCGCCCTGCCAGCCGGAGAGCAATTGCATGTCGCCGGCGGCGAAAGAGTCGGCGGGAAAGCCGACGTCGCCGCCGCGGTTGGGCACGTCGTGCCACATCACCCCGCTTGCGGTGCCCAGGTCGACGGGCTTGCGGATGCGGAAACTCGCGATGTACTCGACCCTGCCGTGCGCGTTGCGCGGCGCGGCGTCGAGGTCGGTGATCTCGCGGTTCAGCGGGTGGTGCGGGTCGAGCTCGCCGAAGGCGCGGCCGGTGAGCTGCTCGTAGGGCTGGCCGGCGATCGGCGTGGTCGTGTCGATCACGATCCGGGTGACGCGGGCGTCCGCGGGCTGCGCCCAGGCGAGCGCGACCGCGGCGGTGCAGGACAGCAACTGCAAGGTGCGTTTCATGGACTCCTCCTTATTTTTGCCTTCAGTCGTCATGATCGCGATCGTCGCGATCGTGATCCTTGTGTCCGTGGCCGTGATGCGGCAGGCAGGCCTTGAGCTGCTCCACCACGGGCAGCACGCCGCCATCGGGCGCGGGCACGCCGCGGTCCAGGCCGGCCTGCATCAGGCGCGATTCCTCGCTCGCGGCGTCCTCGCACAGGAGCAGCCGATCCTCGATCATGTCGTTCAGCGCGTCGCGGATCTTCGCGTGGTAGGCGGCGAAGCTCGGGTAGCGCGCCGCGACCGAGGGACGCGGGTCGCCGCTCGCGGCGCGGTCGGCCTCGGTGCGCGGGAAGGGGATGAACTGGCCCGAGCCCTCGCAGCCGTCGTTTGCCTGCGGCCCGGCGCGCAGCGCCCAGCCCGTATACGTGGCGAGCGGCACGGTCACGTCGGCCAGCCGCACGCCCGCGATATCGTTTCCGTCGCTGTCGGTCTTCGGCACGTAGGCGCGGTAGATCGGGCCGTTCGCCGGGTTGTTCTGATAGGGCGGCGTGATCACCGGCGGATTGATGGTCGCGATGCCGGTCGTGTAGAAATGGAGCCCGTAGTCGAACAGGTAGCGCGTGGTCATCAGCCCCGTGTAGGTGACCCCCGGGATGTGGGGAAAGCCCACGCCCGACTGCGGCAGCGGCGGCGCCAGCATGTGGTCGCGCAGCGTCGGCACGCGGCTGTGCGGCGGTTTGCGGCCCTCGGTCGCCCATTCGTCCAGCGCGATGAACAGCGCGCGCTGCACCGGCGCCGAGTTGAGCGGGTTCTGGAACTGCTGGCAGGCGCCGCGGGAGGCGCCGTTGCCCGTGCCGTGCTGGTGGCTGGAGATGAAGTAGTTGCGCGTGAAGCGCGAGTCGGGCAGGTCATGGCTGCCGGTCGGGTCGGTGTGCAGCAGCGAGGCCGCCTTGACCCAGTACTCGTTGGCCGAGTAGATCTCGACCCCAAACGGACAGGTGTCGCTCCTCTCGCAGCGCGCGTAGCGGCTGTCGACCTTGCGCATGATCGGGTCGAAGGTCTCGACGTTGGCGAACGGGAACACGCCTTCGACGTAGAGGTGGTCCTGGCGGTTGCGCTCGGTGCGCCCGGGCTGCGAGAAGCGGTAGTTCATGTTGATGCCGTCGCCCGCGGCGATCCACTGCATGTGGCCGTCGAACACCTTGCGGCCGCTCTCCGACTCGTTGAACCCGAGGTGGCGGAAGTCGTTCAGCATGCGCCCGGGCTGCGAAGAGATCTCGGTGTAGATGCGCTTGACGTGCCCGGCGAGCGGGTTGGGGTTGCCGAAATCGTCCTGGTGCGCGCGCCGCAGCCAGGCGTTCCAGTCCCGCACCGCCGCGAATCCCACGCCGTTCACCGTGGGATCTTTCGCCGTATAGGAAAACTCGTAGATGTCGTTGTTGACGAAGGGACCGGGGCTCAGACTGATGGCCGTGCCGGTGGCGTTGTAGTTCCATCCCGAGGCCGGGACCTCGACAGGCGTGTCGTCGAGGTGCACGCGGTGGGTCAGCTTCGCCTTGGTCTTGTCGAGCGTCGCCGCCGGGTAGCTGAGCGCAAACGAGTTGCCGCCGGTGACGATGTACTCGTAGGCGGGGCCGGTGATGCTCGTTCCGTCGCGGTTCTTCGCGATCGGCAGGGTGATGGTCATCGGCGAGGCCGCGGTCTTGGTGGCGTTCACCCCGGCTGCGAAGTCCCAGCCGCTGAACACGATCGAGTAGCCGCGCGGCATGAGGAAGGCCTGCGCGAGCACCGCCGGGTCGAGGATGGCGCCGCCCGGGTCGTTGCCGCCCGGCACGCGTCCGAGCGAGCTCCAGGTCTTGCCGCCGCGGTTGGGCGGCTCGTACATCATCTTGCCGCTGCCCTTCGCCAGGTCGATGGGCTTGAGGATGTAGAAGTCGAAGGAGTACTCGACGTTGCCGCGCGCGTTGAGCGGCGCAAACTCGATGTCGACGATGATCGAGTTCTTCCGATCGTGCGGGTTGAGCTCGCCGAAGGCCTTGCCGATGATGCGCTCGTACTGCCCTACGCCGGGCCACGAGAAGCCGCCGAAGGTCGGCGACTGCGACAGGACGGGATCGACCTCGATGCGCGTGATGCGCGCCTCCGCGGTGGGAGCCGCGAATGCAGCGAGCAGGACGCTGCACAGCAACGTCTTCTTCATTTCTCCTCCAGGGGTCTGCGGGCGTGGCGGGGAGGAGGGCAGGGGATGAACGACGCCCTCGCGGAACGCGCGAGGGCGCCAGCAAGCGCTCTCAAGATCACCCTCCTCCGGATGGTTGCAGCTTCCGGCAAGGATTATTTGACTTTGGCACCGATTATGGAATATTGATGTCGGACTACCAGATATCTGGCTACGAGATATCAGCGTTCTTCCTGGCCGAACCGCCCGTGGACGTCAAACAGCTGGACTACTTCGTTCATGTTGCAGACCTGGGGAGCTTCACCAAGGCGGCGTCGCTGCTCTCGGTCGCCCAGTCCGCCCTGAGCCACCAGGTGCGGCAGCTCGAGGTCGAGCTGGAGCAGACTTTGCTGTACCGCAACGGGCGCGGGGTCACCCCGACCGACGCCGGCAGGCGCCTGCTCGCGCACGCGCGCGGCATCCTGATGCAGATGCGCCGCGCGCGCGACGAGCTCGCCGAGGACAGGGACGCCCTGGTGGGCCACCTGATCGTGGGCTTTCCCCCGAGCATCGCCAGGCTGGTGACCCTTCCCTTGTTCAAGGCCTTTCGAAAGGCGATTCCGAACGCATCATTCGGAGTCGTCGAGGGCCTCTCCGCGTCCGTCGTCGAGTGGCTGGTGGAGGGGCGGGTCGATATCGGCCTGGTCTACAACCCGGCGCCGCGGCCGACCATCGAGATCACGCCGCTGCTCGAGGAGGCGATGTTCCTGATCACGTCCGCAACAGCGAAAGTGCGCCGACCCAAGCAGGTTCCGCTGCGGACGCTGCCCAGCTATCCGCTGATCATCCCGACCCGCCCGAACGCAAACCGCATGCGGATCGAGGCGCAGCTCGCGTACCTGGGCCTCAAGCCGCGCATCGAGTACGAGATCGACGGCGTCGCGTCGATTCTCGACCTGGTTCACGAGGGCTATGGCCACACGGTCCTGCCGCGGAGCGCGCTGCGCGGACACTCGCTGAGCCGGGACTTCGTCGCGAGCCCGATCGTGAGGCCGAAGCTGACCATCCAGCTGTCGATGGTCGCGTCGTCCCAGCGCCCGGCGACGCCGCTGTCGAAAGGCGCGCTGCCCCTGATCCGCCAGACCGTGCTCGAGTTCGTCCCGGGCGAGCCGCATGCGGCGGAGCCCCGGCCCCCCTGATATATAATTCGGCCTTCGCGCCCGTAGCTCAGTTGGATAGAGTACCTGGCTACGAACCAGGGGGTCGTGGGTTCAAATCCTGCCGGGCGCGCCAGTCAATACAAGCGGTTAAGTGGAAAAAACACTTAGCCGCTTTTTATTTGCACGGGGACTTTTGGGGACTTCTTCGTCTCCAATGCTTCCCGTGCAATCATCGCAAGGCTGCGGTTCGTTCGATGGCGCTCATCCGTGATGCGGTTCAGCGCCTCCACCAGCTCGGCGACTTGGGCCACCGAGTAGTGCGCCGTCATGCCCGGGCGGGTGTGCCAGAGAATGGCGGCGATCGTTTCTTCCCGAACGTCAGCCTCACGCAACCGCATTCCCACCGTGTGCCGCAGGTCGTGAATGTGAAGGTCGGACATCCCGGCCTTCTTTCGCGCGCTTTGCCACGCCGTGTTGTTCATGGTCTCGATCCGTTCGTAGTCCGGCTTCTTGACGCGCTGCGAATACACGAACACGAACTCGGGGTGCTGGCCTCTCACCGATTCGACGATCGACTGCGCCACCGAGTTGCAGATCAGGATGCGGTCACGCCTCCTGCCTTTCACGCTCTCCCGCGGGATGTTGAACACCGACACCTTGAGCTCCGGTATCGGGATTTCCCATTCCCATTTCAGGCCGCACACCACCTCGTCCCGCGCGCCGGTGTTCAGGTCGAACAACACCATGCGCCCCAGGTGATCGGGCAGGAGCGGCAGAAGCCGCCTTTGCTCGGCCCAGGTGATCGGTCGAGGCTCGCGCTGATGCCCTATGAGCGGCAGCATCGTCAGCAGAGGAGGGGCATCGAGCCACGTCCGCCCGTCGTCGTCCCGCCACTTGCGCGCCGCGAGGTTGGGAATCCGCCTCGTGAGCGCAACGCCGAGATTGACGGTCTTATGCGCGAGTCCCTGCGCCTTCCAATGCGCCACGTAGAGCGCCAACCATAGCAACTCGGGGCAATGTTAGGCGAAGACCACGGTAACCTTGCCTCCGGCTCTACGTCGGGGCGCGTTCTTAACCACAATCTCTACGTCTCGGCCTAGGCTCGTCAGGCAGTCAATTAGTTTTCGTTCTGAGATTCCACGAAATTGACCTCGGAAGAGGGCAGAGACCTTAGGTTGGGTAAGACCAAGGACCTTGGCGGTCTGAACCTGAGTTAGTCCTTTGCTGCGGACGATTTCCGAGATTTTCCAAACGAGCCTAGCCTTGATCAGCATTCCCTCGGCGTCTGGATAGCCGAGGTCTGCATAGACATTGCCGCTGCCTTCGTGAATTTCCACGCCTTTAATCGTTCGGGCTTTACGTTTACTCATCTCGCAGCTTCCAACGGCTTCAGGGACGAACCGGATCGGCCATCGATCATGGATGGAACTATACCTAAATAAGGATATTTATACCGAATGGCATCGGTGATGTGACTGAGCGCTTCCACTACCTTGGCGACCTGCGCCGGTATCGCGCCAAGGGCCCTTGCGCTAGTCCCAATTTGGGACTAAACTGCCTCATGCGCGTCATCGCCCTGTCCACGTTGCGCGGGTTTTGGACCGGGAAGGCGGCTTACGCCGATGCGCAGGAGCCGACGCTGGCGTGGTACCGGCATGTGCTGAAGGCGGACTGGCGCTCACCTGCGGAGGTCAAGCGGGAGTTCGGCAGCGCGAGCATCCTGCGCGACGGGCGGGTGGTGTTCAACATCGCCGGCAACAAGTACCGCATTGTGGTCTGGATCAACTATCCGTACCGCGTCGTGTACATCCGGTTCATCGGCACTCACGCGCAGTACGACAGGATAGACGCGCAGACCATTTGAAAGAGGCGACGATATGGAAATTAGGCCGATCAAGACCAAAGCGGATTACCGAGCAGCGCTGAAGGAGATCGAAGCGCTGATGACAGCGGAACGCGATACACGGGAGGGCGAACGCCTGGACGTGCTGGTCACGCTCGTCGAGGCGTACGAGCGCAAACACTATCAGCTCGATCTTCCCGACCCGGTCGAGGCCATCAAGTTCCGCATGGAGCAGAAGGGAATGATGCCCAAGGATCTCGTGCCGATGATCGGGCGCATCAACCGCGTGTATGAAGTGCTGAGCCGCCGGCGCCCGCTGACGCTCGCCATGATCCAGCGGCTGCACAGCGACCTCGGCATTCCTGCGGAGTCCCTGATCAAGCAACCCGAAAGGCGAAGGGCCGCCTAGAAACGAAGAAGCCGGCGAAAACGAAGCAGGGTCGTCCGTTCAAGCGCGTTCAACACTCTCCCAAACGCGTGGGGACTTTTCGGGGACTCAACCGCACAAACACGTGCAAAACGGCGCAAAACAGCCGGAACGGGCGGCGCCGAGTTATGCTGCAATCAATACGTTGCGCTCAGCGGATCACCTACGAACCAGGGGGTCGTGGGTTCAAATCCTGCCGGGCGCGCCACTCAAATACACGGCCCGGGTGTCACGACCCGGGCCGTTTTCAATTCTCCCCGGACGGCATCAACTCGGCATTCGCGGCATCGGCAGTCCCTTGCGGATGGCGGCGGAGAAGTCCTCGTCCGCCCGCGCCGCTTTCGCGCGATCGTTGATCCGGCTCATCGCCTTCAGCTCGGCGAAGGGCCGGCTGGTGTCGATCGAGCCGCGCTCGTAGAGCAGCCCGGGCAGGTAGGCGTTGGCGAACAGCCTCCACGAGAGGGGCAACCTGCCGCCGGCATGGATCACCCGCTGGCGAATGATGGTGGTGCAGTTCGCGAGCAGCGCGTTGTACCACTGGGGCCGGCGGGCGATGGCGTTCATGGCCTCGAAATAGTCGAGCAGCAGCGCGCGCGCGGCCGCCTGCGTCACGCCCACCAGGCGATAGAGGTATACCTCCTCGCCGCGGATGTCGGTTCGCAGCCTGATCACGTCGCTTTCGTCGGCGGCGACGTAGATCAGCTCGTACTGGCGGAAGAAGCCCGCGATCGCCGAGTACTCCTGGTCCTTGCGCTTGCGCGTCTCGACCGAGATCGCGAGGTGCCGTCCGTCCGCGAAGGACCAGCTGAGGATGGTGTGGGCGATCAGCGGCGCCCCCCAATAGACGACGAAGATGTCCAGCCCGTTCAGCGCGCCCAGGTCGAAGGCGCGCTCCTCCCAGCGGTCGTCGAAGTCCGTCGCGCTCCGGTAGCGGAAGTTGCGGACGTTCCTGACGCTCAGCTGCTCTCCCCGGATCTCGGCGGTCGCCACGCGCGCCACGTCGGGCTGCCAGTCGCACGTGCTCGACGGCCGGCGCGACAACCACCACGCGAGGGACAGAGCGACCAGCAGGACGGCGGCCACGGCCGCGATATGCACGAGATTGCCTCCGGGCGCGATGATAGCCGGTTCCGCGCCCGGGTCGGGGTATCATCCCGCCATACCCAATCCGGGAGGTTCCATGCTCCGCGCAGCCGCTCTGGTCGTCCTCGCTCTATTCGTCGCCGTCCCGGCACACGCCCAGGAGGGGCGCCTCAAGAAGATCGCGCAGTCCAAGACCATCGCGGTCGGCTACCGGACGGACGCGATGCCGTTCTCCTTCTCCGAGGACGGCAAGCAGGTCGAGGGCTTCACGATCGACCTGTGCAAGCGCGTGGTCACCTCGATCGAGCGCCAGCTCAAGGTCACGGGCCTGCAGGTCAAGTGGGTGCCCGTGACCTCGCAGTCGCGCTTCGACGCCGTCGCGAAGGGCACGGTCGACATGGAATGCGGCGCGAGCACGATCACGCTGTCGCGCATGAAGCAGGTCGATTTCTCGAGCATCATCTTCGTCGAGACCACCAACCTGCTGGTCAAGGCCACACCCGGCCCACGCTCGCTGTCGGAGATGACCGACAAGAAGATCGCCGTGGTGGCCGGCACCACCAACGAGCGCGCGCTCAACGCGCAGATCAAGCGCCGCCTGCTGAACACGACGGTCGTGCCCTTCAAGTCGCGCGACGAGGCGTTCGCCGCCTTCGAGGCGGGCAAGGCGGACGCGTACGCGAGCGACAGACTGCTGCTCCTCGGCGCGGCGACCAAGGCGAAGGACCCGAAATCCCTCGTGCTCCTTCCCGAGGAGCTGTCGATCGAGCCCTACGGCATCGTCCTGCCGCGCGGCGACGCCGCGTTGCGCCTCGCCGTCAACACCGGGCTCGCCCAGGTCTATTCGAGCGGCGAGGTGATCGAGATTTTCCGCCGCTGGTTCGAAACACTGGGCACGCCGACCCCGATCCTCGTGGCGGCGTACGCGCTCGGCGCCATCCCCGAGTAGCGGGCTCGCGATGATCGGCGTCTACCGCGAGTTCGAGGGCTGCATGCGGCTCGCGGGGCACGTGCTTCGCAGGCTGCCGGTCCTCGCCCGGCCGCCGGTCGCGGAGTCTCTCACGCGCCAGATCTATTTCACCGGCGCGAGCGCAACCGCCGGTATCGTGCTGCGCGGCGCCTTCATCGGCACCTTCATCATCGCCTACGTGATCGACGTGCTCGAGGCCGACGCCGCGCTCGCGGTGAAGATCCTGATCTGGGTGGTGCTGCGCGAGGTCGGACCGCTGATCGCGGCCGTGCTGGTGATCCAGCGCAGCGGCACGGCGGTGACGACCGAGCTCGCGCTGATGCAGATCTCGGGCGAGGTGGCGAGCCTGCGCCAGATGCGCATCGACCCGCGCGACTACCTCGTGGTGCCGCGCGTGGTCGGGATCGCCCTGTCGACTGCCGCGCTCACCTTCTTCGTCCAGGTGATCGCCGTGGGTGGCGGCATGCTGCTCAGCTCGCTCACCATCGACGCTTCGCTCGCCGAGCTGAGCGCGGAGTTCTTCACCCTCGCGAGCCCGGTGGACTTCGTCTACTCGGTGATCAAGAGCCTGCTCTTCGGCGCGGCCATCGCGCTGGTGTGCTGCTATCACGGACTGCACCCTCCCGGCGTCTCGATCAACGCCGTTCCGAAGGCCGCCATCAACGGGGTGACGCAGAGCACCCTGCTGGTGCTGCTGCTCAACGTCGTGTTCGCCTACCTGGTGTTCGGCCAGGCCTTCTTCGGCCTGGTGACCGCGAAGCTGTGAGCGTGGCGGATTCCTCCGCGGCCCTCGGATACGAGCCGTCGAACGGCAGAGGCGAGCGCCGCATCTGGGTCGAACACGGCGGGAGCCGGCGCGTGGGCGCTCTGACCGACGCCCAGAGAAAGCGGCTGGTGAGCGCGGTGCTCGACGTGAGGCCCGAGCCCGAGACGCGGCTGGTGCTGCTGGGGGTGGACGTCGAAGGCCTTCGGCCCGCCGGGCGCGCCGCGCTCAGGGAGCGGATCGCGTTCCTCCCGGCCGACGGCGGGCTTCTCAGCAGCCTCAACGCGTGGGAGAACATCGTCCTGCCCGTCGGGTTTCACCGCCCCGCGCAGCTGCGCGCGGCGGGGGAGGCGATCAACGACCTTCTCGAGGGCCTGGTCGGCGATCCGCGGGCGCTGCTCGACAAGCTTCCGGAAAGAATGACGCCGTACGAGAAGAATCTCACCGCCTATGTCAGGATAGCGCTGGAGAAACCGGATCTGCTGCTGGCGGAGGAGCCGCAGGGCAGCCTGGATCCCGCGGAGAGGGCGGCTGCGGCGCGCTTTCCCCACGCCTACCTGGAGCGCTGCCCGGGCGGGACGTACGTAAGCCTGGAGGGCGCGTCCGGACCCTAGTCTCCAGTCCCATCGAGGAGGATGCCATGCAGGAAGAGTTCGCAAGGCCGAGGCGCTTCATCGGAATCGGCAGGAAGGTGAGCGTGTTTCTCCTGAGCGCGGTGCTCGGGGTGATCGGCGTGGTCCTGTTGGTGGGCTACAAGCAGGGCGTGTTCGTGCGCCACACCAAGGTCTACTTCCACGCCGCCGACGTTTTCGGGATCAACAAGGGCACTTCGGTCAGGCTGTTCGGGCTTCCGGTGGGCAGCGTGAGCGACCTCGACATCTCGGACCGCGGTGTCAAGGTCGAGCTGTCCCTCATCAGCGACTACACGCCGCGCATCCCCAAGACCTCGCGCGCACGCCTGGTGCGCGAGGGCTACGTCGGGGCGGCGACCCTCCAGCTCGTTCCGGGCGGCGAGCCCGGGCAGGCGCTGCAGCCCGTCGCCGAAGGGGACGAGATCGAGTATGTCCCCCCGCGCGGCGTAGCCGAGATGCTGGACGACTTCAAGACCCAGCTCGCGCCGGTGATTGTCGACCTGCGCAGGGTACTCGCCGAGCTGAACCAGCCGAACAGCGAATTCAGGAAGGCGATGGCCGGAGCGAGCGCGGTGCTGCAGCAGCTGCCCGACACCAACCGGGAAACGCGCAAGATGCTGCAGGACACCGACGCCATGATCAGGCAGGCCGACACGACCTTCAGCTCCCTCGGCCGGGTGGGCGCCCAGCTCGAGCAGCAGGTGCCTGTCCTCACCGGAAAGCTCTCGGCCACGCTCGACTCGATATCGGAGACCTCGACCCAGATCCGCGACACGACGCGCAAGAACGGCGAAGCGCTGCACGAGGCGCTCGCGCAGATGCCGGGGCTGCTGCGCGACAGCGGCGACCTGGTGCGCGACGGGCAGGACGTCGTCGGCGCGGCGCGGAATTCCTGGTGGCTGCGCGACAACATCGAGGCGAAGACCATGCGCAGCCTGCCGGTGGACAGCTTCGAATCGACTTCGGCGGGCGCGCGGCGCTGAAGGATCCGATGCGGGCTTCCGCTCTGCCCCTGCTGCTCCTCGCCGCCTGCGCCGCGCCGCCGCAGGGGACCGCCCCTTCGGGCGGGGAGGCCGTGGTGATCGAGGCCAACCGCAGGGCCGACGTGTACCTGAAGAGCGGCGATCTCGAGGGCGCCGCGCGGCAGTACCGCGAGGCGGTGCGCGTGGCGCGCTCGCTGGAGGATGCAGAGGGCATCGCCACCAACGCGATCAACCTGTCGATCGTTTACCAGAGGCTGGGCAGGCCCGACGACGCGCGCGTGAGCCTTGCACTCGTGCTCGAGCGAAGCCAACTCTCCTTTTCGCCGGAGCGCCTCGCGCAGGCCGCGCTGCGCAGGTCGGTGCTCGATCTGGACGAGGGGCGCAGCGCCGACGCCGGCGCATGGCTGGAGCGGGCAAGCGGGTACTGCGGCCAGCGCGGCTGCTCGGTTTCGGGCGCGATCCAGAACGTGAGGGGCCAGCTTGCGCTCGAGACCGGGCGGGCCGACCAGGCGGTCGCCGCGGCTAGAGCGGCGCTCGCCGCGAGCCGCGCCGGAGGTGACCGCGCCGAGACGGCGAACGCGCTGCGGCTCCTCGGGGCTGCCGCGCTGAAGAGCGGTGACGCGGCTGCCGCCACCGCGTACCTGGGAGAGGCGCTCGCCATCGACAAGGAGATCGCGGTGCCGCGCAAGATCTACATGGATCTGGTCGCGCTCGGTCGCGCGAGCGCGTTGAAGGGCGACCGTGGCGCCGCGCGCTCGTACTACGAGCGAGCGCGCGCGGTGAGCGAGGCGGACCGTGACCCCGAGGGCGCGGCCAAGGCGCGCACCCTCATCGAGGCGCTGGGAGACAATATGCAGGCCAGACAGCCCTCGCCCTGATGCTCATGCCCGAAGGCAAGACCCCGAAAAAACCCCACAGCCTTGCCGATCACCTCCAGGGCCAGGAGCACGACCACGTCCACGACGGCGACGACGAGGCCGACCACGAGCACGATCATTTCTTCGACGAGCCGGGCGGCTCCGGGGAGGACGCGCTCTGGGTCCAGGACCACGTCACGCTGCGGAGCGTGGGTATCGACATCGGCTCCTCCGGAACGCAGGTCATCTTTTCCCGCATCGGCCTGCGGCGCATGGGCGAGGAGCTGTCGAGCCGCTACTTCGTCGTGTCGCGCGAGACCCTGTTCCAGTCCCCAGTCGCGCTCACGCCGTACAAGAGCGAGGAGCTGATCGACGAGGCGGCGCTCGCCGCGATCGTGGACAGCGCGTTCGCCGGGGCGGGCCTGCACCCGGACGACATCGACGCCGGCGTGGTGATCCTCACCGGGGAAGCGCTGCGGCGCGAGAACGCGGAAGCCATCGCGGGGCTGCTCGCCGAGCAGCGCGGCGAATTCGTGTGCGCGAGCGCCGGCCACCACATGGAAGCGATGCTCGCCGCCTACGGCTCGGGCGCCGCGCGCGTGTCCTCCGATTCCGGGAAGCTCGTTCTCAACGTCGACATCGGCGGCGGCACCACCAAGCTTGCCCTGGTCGAGCGCGGCAAGGTGATCGCCACGGCGGCGCTGCACGTCGGGGGACGACTGCTGGTAGTGGACGGCGCCGGTCGAATCGCGCGCCTCGACCCCGCAGGGAAGCGCCTCGCGGAATTGGCCGGATTTCGCTGGAGTCGGGGCGACGCGGTCGATCGCGCGGCGATGGAACGGGTCGCGGGGCGAATGGCCGAATTCATCCTCGCTTCTGTCGCGGGTCCCAAGTCCGATGACGTGCGCGCGCTGTTCCTCACCGAGCTGCTGCCCGATCTGAGCCGCGTCGACGGCGTGATGTTCTCCGGGGGCGTGGCGGAGTACGTCTACGGGCGCGAGGCGCGCGATTTCGGGGACCTGGGGCTGCTGCTGGGAACGGCGCTGCGGGCGAAGCTCGACTCGGGCGCCTTGCCCTGGCCGCTGCTGCCGCCAGGAGAATGCATCCGCGCCACGGCACTGGGGGCGTCCGAGTACAGCGTCCAGCTGAGCGGAAACACCGTCTACATCTCCGACCCCGGGACGCTGCTGCCCAAGCGCAACCTGCAGGTGCTCCAGCCCGCGTACTCCTGCGGGGAGCGCATCGACCCGGACGCGCTTGCGCAGGCGATACGCTCGCACTTCAAGGCTTTCGACCTCGTGGAGGGCGAGGGCGAGGCCGCGCTCGCGCTGCGCTGGGAGGGAGCGCCTTCGTACGAGCGCATCGCCGCGCTCGCGCGGGGCATCCGGCGCGGGCTCGGGGCGACCATCGCAGGGCGCAAGCCTGTATACATAATGCTCGACGGCGACATCGCGCAGACGCTGGGCGCGATCCTGCGCGACGAGATGGGCGTGGAGAGCGAGATCCTGGTCATCGACGGCGTGGTGCTCTGGGACTTCGACTACATCGACTTGGGGCGCATCCGCATGCCCTCTCAGACCGTCCCCGTCACCGTGAAGTCCCTGGTGTTCAGCGAGGATCCGCGCCGCCCGGGAAGGGCGCGGTCCGCATCGCGGAACGCCGAGGGAGGCCGGGGCGGCGGCGTATAATCGGCGGCATGGGCGTCGAATCGCACTACCACAGCAAGAAGGACAGGGTTTTCGTCCGCGGCATTACCGGGCACTACAAGCTGAAGGACGAGCTCGCGCGGCTGCGCGCGCTGCCGCGGGTGCGCAAGGGCAGCGAGATCAAGTTCGTCGACGGTCCGCAGACCTACAGCCGGCACTACATCGAGCCGGTGGACGGCATGACGCAGACGCTGCACATCCATCTCGAGGAATACGGTCCGGGCGGCAGGTCGCAGAAGCACGGCCACGTGAACGAAGCGGCGTTCTACATCCTCGACGGGCGAGGGTACGAGATCCACGACGGGGTGCGCTACGACTGGAGCGCCGGCGACGTGGCGGTGGTGCACAACAACTGCGTGCACCAGCACTTCAACGCCGACCCGGACAGGCCCGCCCGCGCGCTGGTGCTCAAGGCCAAGCCCATGTACATGTTCATGAACATGCTGTTCCAGCACCTGGTCGAGCCCCGGCCCACCGATCCCGCTCCCGGCGGAAAGAATTTCCACGCACGGGAAGCCGAGGACGACTACAACCACGCGAAGTAGGTGACCATATGGCCTGGGGCGAAGCCAAGACCTGGAAGCGCGGCGCGGCGAACGCGAAGATCTATCAGGGCATGCTCGACGATGTGGCGGCGCAGCCGGCGCGCAACGCCAAGCGCAAGAAGATCGTGCACCCGGAAGACATGCCCTGGGAGATGTCGCGCCAGGGGCTGCTGAAACACCTGCTCAACGAGCAGTTGAACACGCGCATGGAGACGGTCGACGCCTACATGCAGATCATTCCGCCTGGCAGCCGCTCGGGCAAGCACCGCCACCTGGCCGAGGAATGCCTGTACGTGCTGGAAGGCCGCGGCTACGACCTGCACCAGGACTGCGACGTCGAGATCACCGATACCTACCACTGGAAGCCGCAAGCCGAGGTGAAGCGCTACGAGTGGGAGGCCGGCGACGTGATCTACATCCCGCCGAATACCATCCACCAGCACTTCAACGCGAACAGGGACAAGCCGGTGCGGCTCGTCTCGGCGATCAACCGCATCTACAAGTACTGCGGGCTGAACGACCTGGAGCAGATCGAGGACGCGCCCGAGTACGATCCCAAGGTGGCGCTCACCGCCGAGTTGATCGAGCGCTATCTCAGGGCCAGGATCGGGGAGCCCGCCTAGCCCGGAGCAGAGCATGGCCCGCAGCGCGATCGTTTCCGAAGAATTCGCGAAGAAGTTCGCCACCGAGAAGGAGACCCCCTACACCCGCTGGGTGCATGGCGAAGGCCTGGACATCGTCCCCGCGCACTTCGTGCCCAGCCTGAACACCCTCGCGCTCAAGCCCTGGGCGAGGCGCGGCGGGGCAGGCGTGTACCTCAACCACGACGCCTCGCGTACTTCCAACGACTGCTACGTGTGCGAGATTCCGCCTGGCGGAAAGCTCGCGCCGCAGCGCCAGTTGTTCGAGGAGATGATCTACGTGCTCTCCGGGCGCGGCTCGACCACGGTGTGGAACGACTCGGGGCAGCGCGTCACCTTCGAGTGGAAGACCGGATCGCTGTTCGCGATCCCGCTCAATGCCTGGCACCAGCACTTCAACGGGGCGGGCCGGGAGAGCGCCCGCTATGTCGCGGTGACCAACGCGCCGTCGGTCATCAATCTGTACGAGGACGTCGACTTCGTGTTCAACACGAGGTACGACTTCAAGAGCCGCTTCTCCGGCGAGCCGGACTATTTCAGCAACAAGGGCGAGCAGAAGGGCTTGCTGCTGGAAACGAATTTCGTCGCCGACGCGGTCAACCTGCCGCTCATCTCCGCCAAGGAGCGCGGCGCGGGCGGCGGCCACATCCGCTTCAACATGGCGCGTGGCTCGATGAACAGCCACATCTCGCAGTTTCCGGTCGGCACCTACAAGAAGGGGCACGCCCACGGCCCGGGCGCGCACGTCATCATGCTCTCGGGGGAGGGCTACAGCCTGATGTGGCCGGAAGGCGACGAGCCGCGCCGCTACGACTGGCAGGTCGGAGCCATGATCGTGCCGCCGAACATGTGGTTCCACCAGCATTTCAACACCGGGACGTCGCAGGCGCGCTACCTCGCCTTCAAGCACGAGGCCACCTCGATCCGCAACGTGCAGGGCGTGCCGAAGGCGTGGATCAGCCGCCGCGTCGGCGGCGACCAGGTCGACTACGCCGACGAGAAGCCCTGGATCCGCCAGTCGTTCGCCGACGCCCTGGAAAAGCATGGCATGGCGCCGAGGATGGAAGAAGCGTACAACGCCGAGCTGGTCGAGCTGCCGCCGCGGGTGGTAGCGTGACGGTGTGGCGCGATGCGCGATTTTGCGGCACAATCCACCGCAGACGGTTGTTTGCACAGGAGTTTTGAAAATGGCGGGCGAGATTCCGCTGATTCTGACCCTCGATAATCACGGCGTGCCGCATCGCTGGGTCACCTGGCAGCAGGCGTGCTTCTACTACGCCAAGAATCTGGTCGCGTGGACGCTGGGAGAGCGCGAGTTTACCTTCCACGGCGGCATCTCGCAGGCGACGGGCAGGCGCTCCAGCATCACCGCGCGCTCGATCATCGCGATCAAGGGCAAGGCGATGGCGATGCGCGCCTTCAACCAGGTGCCCCCTCTCAACAACCGCGAGCTGTTCCGCCGCGATCGTCACATCTGCGGCTATTGCGGAGGGGGATTCAGCTACCTGCGCTTGACGCGCGACCACATCCGGCCGGTGTCGCGCGGCGGCACCGACACCTGGATGAACGTGGTGACGGCGTGCCGCTCGTGCAACGGCGTCAAGCGCAACCGCCTGCCGGAAGAGTCCGGACTCGAGCTTATTTACGCGCCGTACGTGCCGAACAAGGCCGAGTACCTGATCCTCACCAACCGCAAGATCCTCGCCGACCAGATGGAGTTCCTGGTCCAGCACGTGTCCTCGCACAGCCGCGTACTCGCGTCGGCGACCGCAGCCGCGTAACCCCCCGGCCCAGCGCCGTGCAGGATTTCTGGCGCAATTCGTATCATCAGGATTGGGTCTTGCAGGCCGTGTCCGATTCCCATCAGAGTTTCGTTCGCTCGATTTTGTCAGGCGCGCGGCCGGATGACTGTCCGGGTTGCAGGTTCACCTCAACGTAGTGTTCCTGGCGATCGTCGACCAGACGAATCGTCGCGTCGGGTTGCGCAACGCCATCCGCGCTCACTTTCATCCCGGCATCTGCAGCGGGCGTTTGCCGGACATCGATGTGATAGAGGGTATCCCGGTAGCGGTAACGCACCTGGAACGCCTTCCAATCCGGAGGCAGGCAGGGCGAGATATGCAATCTATCCGAGGCCAATCTCAGTCCCAGCAGAGATTCCAGGATCAACCGGTACATCCAGCCGGCGGAACCGGTGTACCAGGTCCAGCCGCCACGACCGGTATGCGGCGCCACCGCGTAGACGTCGGCTGCGACGACGTAGGGTTCCACCTTGTAGGCGGCGATCAACTCCGGCGACTTGCTGTGGTTCACCGGATTGATCATGCCAAATAGCTCCCACGCGCGCGACGCGTCGCCCAGGGCCGCGAACGCCATCGCCGCCCAGATTGCCCCATGCGTGTACTGGCCGCCATTTTCTCGCACGCCCGGAACATAACCTTTGATATACCCGGGGTTCAACGTCGACTTGTCGAACGGCGGGTCCAGCAACTGAATGAGCGCATGGTCCCGGCGCACCAAGCGCTTGTCCACCGCTTCCATCGCCTTGCGCGAACGCGCGGCATCGCCCGCGCCGGATAGCACCGACCAGCTCTGCGCAATCGAGTCAATCTGGCACTCGGCGTTGCTCGCCGATCCCAGCGGCGAGCCGTCGTCGAAGTAAGCGCGACGGTACCACTCCCCATCCCAGCCATGCTGCTCGATGTTCCGGCGCACTTGCTCCGCTTCCAGCCGGCAGCGCTCGACGAAGGACGTATCACCGCGCATGCGCGCAATCTCGCTGAACTGCACGAGCACTTCGTACAGGAAAAAGCCTAGCCAGACGCTCTCACCCTTGCCGTGCACGCCCACGATATTCATGCCGTCGTTCCAGTCACCGGAGCCGATGAAAGGCAGACCGTGCTCGCCGAACGCGAAACCGCGCAGAATTGCGCGCACACAGTGCTGGTATAAGCTCGCCGCTTGGTTGGATCGGGTGGGTAGATCGTAATAAGAGTCCTCTTCGCTGCCTACCGGCCGGCCTTCGATGAAGGGAACGGGTTCATCGAGAACCCCGGTGTCTCCGGTGCCAAGAACGTAGCGGCACGTCGCCAACGGCAGCCACAGGTAATCGTCCGAACAGTGTGTGCGCACGCCCCGGCCCGACGACGGATGCCACCAATGCTGCACATCGCCTTCCGGGAACTGATGGGCCGCGCAGCGCAACAGGTGCTCGCGCACGAGCTTGGGCTCGGCGTGGATAAGCGCCATCACGTCCTGCAGCTGATCGCGAAAACCGAAGGCGCCTCCCGATTGGTAGTATCCGCTGCGTGCCCACAGACGGCACGATATGGTTTGATACAAGAGCCAGCCGTTGGTCAGGACGTTGAGTGGCTGATCGGGTGTTTCCACCTGAACGGCGCCGAGCGTATTTTCCCAATACTGCCGTACCGCATCGAGCGCGCTTCGCGCGGCAGCCGAACCCCGGAAGCGATGCACCAGGTTCCCGGTGTGATCGGCGCCTCGACCTACGCCGAGCCTGAAGATGATGTCACGCTCTTGCCCGTCGGCCAGCTCAAAAGAAACCTGGATCGCGGCGCAGGGATCCAAAGCGGCCCCCACCTTGCCGGAAAGCCGCGCCCGGGTCATCGCTGCCGGATTCTCGAGCGTGGCATTGCGCCCGATGAATTCGGTGCGGTCGCCGCTCAAAGTCCGTTTCGCATCGTCCACGTCGAAGAACGCAATCCGGTCGGCGAAGTCCATGTTGTATCGATTTCGCGCGTAGAGCGCCCCGCTGTTCTGGGCAATTTCCGTGACTAGGTGCATGGCCGATTTCGGGCGCAGATCTCCGAGCACCCACTCGACGTATCCCGTGGCGGAGAGCCGGTGCGATCGGCCTGACTCGTTACGCATTTTCAGCACCCAGAACTTGATCGATGCGTCGAGGGCGACGTAAACCCACAGCTCCGAGTGGATTCCGTCCTCGGTGTGCTCAAAGACGCTGTAGCCGAAGCCGTGCCGGCTGACGTAAGGTGTCGCTCCGCAGCTCGGCAGCGGCGTGGGAGACCAGAAATGGCCGCTCTCTTCGTCGCGGATGTAAAAAGCTTCTCCGCTCGCATCGCTCACGGGATCGTTGTGCCAGGGCGTGAGGCGGAACTCGTGGGCATTCTCGCTCCAGGTATAGGCCGCGCCGTTCTCCGATATCACGGTTCCAAAGTCCGGATTCGCCAGGACATTCACCCAGGGTGCCGGCGCCGCTTGCCCGCGAGCGGTCGTGATGACGTACTCCTTCCCATCCGGGGCGAATCCTCCCAGCCCGTTGCCGAGGATCAGGTCGCGATGCGGCAGCTCGGCGGCGCCCGGGGGCTTCGGACGGTACGTTCTGGTTGGCACCAGGCGCGAGACCCGCTTCTCGATGAAGCTGCGCCGGTCGGTCTGTTCTGGCTGCGAGATCCGCCTCTCCGTAACGCGGACACGGTTGATCTGTTCTGCCAGCACGCCGCGACCGTCGGTGATGATGGCGCGCGCGGCCGATTGGAGCAGAATGCGGTCCTCGTCGGATATCTGCTCGGCCCGTCGCACGAAGATCCCGCCGGGTCGGTCCATCACGTGTGCCTCAACGCCTACGGCAATCAGTCCCATGATCTGATCCTGCAGCAGTTGCCTGTAACCGGCGCGATCTTCGTTCCAGATCACCAGGTCCACTACCAGTCCTTTCAAGCGCCAGTACGCGTGGGCTTGCACGAGTTGGCGTACCAGATCAATGTTCGCCAGGTCTCCAATCTGCAGTAGCACGATCGGCAAGTCGCCGGAAATGGCGTAGCCCCACAGACCGGATTGCCCGCGGCGATTCTTGATGAGAACGCCTGCGTCGGCCCGCAGCGAGGAATTGGCGTAGATGACGGAACCGGCAAGGCGTCCATAGAGTTGGGCGTCGGCCTCGGTAGCATTGATTTGCCGCAGGGTCACCTGCCCATGCGTCCACGCCAGTTCGAAAACCCGATCCGCAAGATGCCGATCCCGGTATTTCCCTACCAGGCTTAGAGCGGCGTCGCGGGTTTCGCCGAGGCCGGAAACCATGTCGATTGTCGCGGATTGTTCCGCATCGAGCGTCATTCGATAACGGATCGCTACAATCGGATCCAGCACCGAGCCCTGGCTGCCCGACAGCATCGCGGAATCGCTCATCGCCTGGGGCGCGGCGACAGTGCGTCCGCGGCCTATGAACTGCATGCGATCCGTCTCGTACGAAATCTCCTGGATGTCCGCTTCCCCGTGCGTGGCCATCAAATGAAACATCCATGGCGCGTGCTCCTCGAGGGAGCGGGGCCGGCGAGTGCACAGGATCGCCTGCCGCTCGCGGACGATCTCGGTCTGCACAAAGAGATTGCTGAATGCCGGATGCAGCGCGTCCGCGGCTGATGATGCGAGGACGACTTCCGCGTAGCTTGTGACCTCTATCGTCCTCCGCGTCTGTGCGCGGTTGGTGATGTGGAGCCTTCGCAGTTCGATGTCGTCTTCCGGCGAAACAACGATGTCGGTATAGGCGTCGATATCGTGGTCGCGGCGCCGGAACTCCGCGCGCGCCTCCGAGAGGGTCACTTCGTAGGTTTCCGGCCGTTTGAGCGTAGGCTGATAGGTAGTCGACCAGAACTGCCCGCTCGCCATGTCGCGTAGGTAGCAGAAGGTGCCCCAGTTGTCGCAGGTGACGTCCTCGCGCCAGCGCGTGACCGCGAGATCCTTGCAGCGACTGTAGCCCCCGCCCGCATTGGTGATCATCACGTGGTATCTGCCGTTCGACAACAGCTGCACCTCTGGGACCGGCGTGTCGGGAGTGTCGAGCACGCGCACCGGCATCTCCGAACCCCCGGAAATCGCACGAATGTCGGAAACTTCGGGTATGTGCAAGTAGAGCGCCGTAGCCTTTGGAATTCGCTCCTGCAACAACAACGTGGTCGCCTGGATTCGCGGATCCGACTCGAATCGCTTCTGCATGGGACGGTCCAGGATCAGATAGGCTAGAGAGAGAAAGATCATGCCCTGGTGATGCGTCATGAACGATCGCACCACGGCGCTCGATTGCCCGCGCGGCAATCGCGATGGCGTGTAGTCGATCGCCTCGTAAAGGCCGTATCTTCCCTCCAGCCCTGCAGCGGCGAGCCGCTGCAGGTTAAGGGACGCGGCCTCGGGCGCTACCATCAGAGCGAGCGCGGAGGCATAGGGCGCAATGACCAAGTCCTCCGCCAGTCCGCGCTTGAGCCCCAGTCCGGGCACGCCAAATGCACGGTATTGGTAGTTGAGATGAACGTCGACCGTGTTGTAGCCGGATTCCGACATGCCCCAGGCTACGCCGCGCTGGTTCCCGTATGCGATCTGCCGCTGCACCGCCGCCTGGTAGGTCTGATCGAGCAGCGTGTTTTCGTAAGTCGGCATCACCAGCAGCGGCATCAGGTACTCGAACATCGAACCGCTCCACGACAGCAGAATCGGCTCGCCGCCGGCGGCGGTGAGCAGGCGCCCGAGGGCAAACCAGCTGTCCTGCGGCAACTGCCCCTGCGCAATTGCGACGAAACTGCATAGCCGCGCTTCCGAGGCCAGCAGATCGTAGTAACTCGGGTCACGCCGGTGCTCGCCAACGTTGTAGCCGATGGCCAGAAGATGACGCACGTTGTCGTACAGGAAGGCATACTCCATGCGCGCAAGTTCTCCCGATTGCAGTGCCAGGCGCTCGCCCGCCGCAATCCTCTCCTCGGCGCGACGGCTTGCCTCCGTGACCACTCGTCGCAGCTCATCCAGCCATCCGCTTTCCCCGGGCTTGCCACCCTCATCGAGCCGGCGCGCGATTGCCGGCAGTAACGTCTCCCCGAATCTTGCCAGTTCGCGCAGCGTTGGGTCCTCACCAATGCCGGGGAAGTCGCCGAGGCCCGCACCGCAACCCGCCGGCGCGGCTGGCAGCAACAGCCACGGGGCGAGGAACGTCAGCTCATCAAGAACGCCTTGGCATTGCCTTGCCAGCGTGTGTGCCCACCACTTCGCTTCGTTCTCGGGCTGTATTGCATCGGCAACAGCGAGCGCCGGTTCAAAGCTTTGTGCCACGTCCGCCGCGGACGACGCCAGCCGGGCCAGCGATCGCCGCGCCGCCGCGAGCGTGGCGGGCCGGAAATCGCAGGCAGTCTTCAGATCCTTCTGCAATTGAGCGAGCCGGGAGGATCCGGCTTTTCCCGCTGCGTCCTGAAGTATCCTGAATGTGTCGGACAAGCCTTCAAAAATTCGGGACCCCAGGATCTTGTCGTTGGGAAGGGCGAGCAGCCCCGCCCGCAAGGTGAGCAGATGGCCCTCGAGGTTGCCGCTGTCCACCGAAGAAATGTAGTGCGGCGCCAGCGGCCGCAGAGACTGCGTGTCGTACCAGTTGTAGAAGTGACCCTGGTGCCGTTCCAAGGCCCCCATCGTGTGGAGTGCGTTCGCCGTGCGCTCGATGAGTTGTCCGGCCGGAATGTAGCCGAAGTCGTACGCGGACAGATTCGCGAGCAGTGATACCCCCATGTTGGTCGGGGATGTCCGATGTGCGACCACGGGAACGGGATGCTCCTGATAGTTGTCCGGTGGCAGCCAGTGATCTTCCGGGCCGACGAAGGTCTCGAAGAACGCCCAGGTCTTGCGGGCAATCTTCTGCAGAAAAATGATGTGGTCGGCCGTCAGCCGTGCTTCACGGCGAGCGAGTGGCCGGCTGATCCACCAGGTGATCGCGGGTGAGGCAAACCACAGGAGCAATATCGGCCCAGCCGCCGCCAGCGCATCCGGCCTTGATACGCTCAGATCGGTCGCCGCGGCAATGGCGATACCGGGCGCGATCCACATCGATCGCCAAGCGGCCAGGAGATTCGTGGATCTGGCGGGATCGACTTTGCGGTCAAGGTCAGGATCCGTTTCGCCCGACGGACTCCATTCCAGAAGGCGTTTGTGCGCAACCAGTACTCGCCAGTTGGTGCGTATGATCGCGTCCAGGCTGAAATAGGCCTCGTAGGGAAGACAGGCAAGAGCGAGCGCAGCCTGGGCAAAGCGTTGGCCGGCAGAGCGCACGGCGGCAGCGAGATGCGGCAGCAACAGCGCGTCGTGCGGTTTCTCGAAGACTCCCATTACCGAGGCAATCACGGACGGGATCAGAATGGTTCCGACTACCGCCACGGTCCAGAACCACGCCGGCGACGAACTCGTCCAGCCCAAGAGTAAGAGGAGCGTCAGCGCCGAGGGCGCGAGACTGCGCCGAAGGTTGTCGAGGATCTTCCATTGGGACAGGGCCGAAAGTGGATTCTTCTGCCGGCTGGTGCTCTCACCGGGAACGCGCGACAGCAACCAGGAGGCAATCTGCCAATCCCCGCGTATCCAGCGGCGCCGGCGGCTCACGTCCGCGCTGTATCGTGATGGATACTCCTCGTACAGCTGCACATCGCTCAACAGTCCGGCCCGCGCGTAACATCCTTCCAGCAAATCGTGACTCAGGATCCGGTTCTCGGGAAAGCGTCCTTTGAGCGAGCGCTCGAACGCGTCAACGTCGTAGATCCCCTTGCCGATAAACGAGCCTTCGCCGAACAGGTCCTGGTAAACATCGGAGACGGCGCGCGTATACGGGTCGATGCCGGGCTCGCTCCCGCACACCCGCGCATACCGCGAGCGGTTCGTGCGCGGCAGGCTAACGGCCATGCGCGGCTGCAGGATGCCGTATCCCTCACAGACTCGCTGCTTGTCTTGATCGAAGCGCGCTCGGTTCAGCGGGTGCGCCATGGTTGCCACAAGCTGCCACGCTGAATCGCGCGGCAGCTGCGTATCCGTGTCGAGCGTGATCACGTACTTCACGCTCGATAAGACTGCGGTCTCACCGACGACGTGCGAGAAGCGGTCTCTTGAGTCACCGCGCAGAAGTGCATTCAGGTTCCCGAGCTTCCCGCGTTTGCGCTCGTAGCCCATCCACAGCCGTTCCTGGGAATTCCAGCGGCGCGCGCGATGGAAAAGGAAGAAAGTAGCGGTATGTGCACTCCGGTACTTATGATTCAGCTCTTCGATTCTCTTATGTGCAAGCCGTAGCAGCGGTTCGTCCTCCGGCAGCGTTTCCTGGTGCGCGTCCCGAAAATCAGTCAGCAGACCGAAGTGCAGGTTTGCGTCCCGATTTGCCAGGAACCGGACTTCGAGTGCCTCTACCAGATCCTCGATGCCCTGGGCGCTCATGAGCATGGCCGGGACCGCCGCCAGAGTGCGGTATTGCGACGGAATTCCTCCGGAAAAATCCAGGCGCGGCAACAAATGTGGAGTCGCGAGCAACGTCGCCAGCCAGTTCACCAGCGCTACCGCAAGATGACTTGTGCCCAACGCCGAGAGGATGCCGATCAAAGCGAGTAGCCAGCCGTGCAACTCGTCGGCATGGGCCTTTGCCAGCAAGCCTCCGGTGAAGGTCACCATAATCAGGGCGATCGTTCCCAGGTAGAGGAGCAACGGAAACCGGCGACCGATTCCCCGCAGAGCATCGGCAGCAGCAAGGCGTACCTGCGCCATTCGTTCAAGCTGCGGCAGTCCCCTGTCGATCAGGTAGAAGCCGACATGTGCCGCCCGATCGTCGCCGTCTTTCCTTGCCGCGCCATCGTGCGCCAGCTGGATCGCGATTCGCGCCACCTCGCTTTCGGGAACGCGGCTCGCTTTCGCCATCTTCTCCACCACGTGGCGGTACCGATCACGGGTGGCAAAATCCATCCTGGCATAGACTCCGCCAGGATCCTCGCGCAGCTTCTGCTCTACGACACTCATTGTCTCGACGAACTCGCGCCAGTCCATCGCTCCCAGAATGCGCAGGCTGCCGATGCTGTTGCTGATGGAGACCTGGTCGGCAGCCTGCATTTGAGTTTCCGCCTGCGCCAGGTGCTCGATCGTCAAGCTGGACTCGGAGAGTCGCTGCTCGATCCAAGTCAGCGGCAACGCCAATGCCGGGCTCTGTCCCTGCAATCGGCGCGCAAGCTCTGCGACGAACGAGCTCACCATGGGCGGGTTGGACCGCGCCATGTCTGCAATCACCAGAATCAAGCTTTTCGGGTCCTTGTCGGCGATTGCCATCATTTGGTCCGCCCAGGAATCGGCCAAATCCCGGTCGGCCGTGCCCGCGGCGATCCAGGCTGCAACACGCCGGAGATTCTCGATCAGCGCCAGACGCAGCATGATGGGGATCGCCCACAATTCGCCCAGGTTGAGGGCGGTGACGTTCTGGTAGGCAGCTACGAAACGGTTGAGAGTGTCCGGGTCCAATCGCCCATCGCCGTGCGAGATCGCCTCCAGTGCGATGTCGTACACGCGCGGAAGCCCGGCCGATGGGCCTTGAGCCAGGCGCGGCAGTTCCTGGCTGTAACCTTTCGGCAGATGTCGCCTGGCCGTGCGAATCTGTTCTTCGATCAGGTAGAAGTTGTCGAGCAGCCATTCCCCCGCCGGCGCGATCCGTCGGTTCGCCTTGACCGTCATTGTCAGCAGGTCGGAGACTTCAAGCAGCACACGCTCGTTTTCGGCCAGGCGCGCCAGCAACTGGTCGGGCGCCCCTCCCGGGCTCAAACGGTGCGCACCCGCGAGGGTCTTTCCATACTGCTCCATCTGATCTGCACTGAGCAGCTCCGAACGCAATGGCGGCTCTTCGCTCGCATATTTGGCGATCCAGCTATTGCGCCGAAACAACGCGAGCAATTGGAGCAAACTTCGAGTCACGGTCTTGCTCTTTATCTTCAATCGTCGGGTCTCTTGCTTATCGTCATGGACAGTATCCATGATTCCGCGCTGGACACGTTCCCTTTGTCGGGTTAGTGGATGCCCTTGTAGTGAAAGCAGGAAGCCACGTCAACGTATTGGTCAGGCTTTTGTGGTCGGCCGCGATCGGGCAAAGGGATAGGCGGGTAGAGTCGTGAGGCGCGCATCGTCCACGGCACTGCCAGCCGTGAAGTGGTACAGGCTCTGCCATGCATGGTTCCTCAGCCCGAGAAGCGCGTGCATCTCATCGTCGAAGAAGCAGCCGATCCCGGTGGCGCGGATGCCGGCGGCCTCGGCCTCGAGGTATAGCGCCTGCCCGATCATTCCGCATTCCCAATAGAGTCTGCGATAGCTCCAAGGCTCCTTTTCTGTGATCTCATAATGAGCAAGCATTCCTAGGGCGTAGCAGGAATCGGCGGCGATGTCCTGATGACAGCAGATGCGCCGTGCGGAGTCGCGCAGTTCATAAGGGATGAGCAGATACAGCGGCAGTCCGGGCGGGCCGATCTTGTGCCACAACCAGTCGGGCCGAAGCGAAGCCGTCAGCGGCGCGAGCGCCTCCGGCTTGCGCACGAGCACATAGAGCCCGGGATCGAGTGACTCGACGCGATGGACTAAGATTGCAGGGTGGACTTCGGCCGCCCAAGGCCAAGCACACCAGGGTGGTGTACCGGAGCGTGGCAGCGTCGCATCGAGCATGGAGAAAAAAGCGTCGGCGTCGATGCTTGTCGAATCATCGAAGGCGACCGCGCTGCGCCGTTGTCGGAAGATTCGCGGCGCCGAGAGATCACGCGCGGGTTCCCCCGCGATCTCCTGCACGAAGGGTCCCCAGTCGGGGCTCGCAGCACCCAGGTGTGGCTTGCCTGTCAGTTTATGTGCCTTTTCGATGTCCGCCCACGCAACGTGATCGGAACTCAGTCGATTGGCCTTACCATGCCAGCGGCACGGGGCAGGCGGCAGTTCCGCGGGCAGCGAATCGCTCGTAGAGATCCACAATAGGCAATCCGGCACCTCGGTCTCGGCGCCTGCGTCGCGATCGAGCCCCAGCAGCGCGACGATCTCCGCATCGCTTCGCGCCGTAAGCAGGCGTGACCGCCAGCCCAGCGCAGACGCGGCGTAGCTCACCGCGGCGATGGCGTGGCCGCAGTCGTGCTGACAGTAGCGAAACGCCCGGATGCCGTATTTCCAGGCTTCGCGCCACACGATGCTTGCGAGCCCGATCAGAAAGCCGCGAAGCTCGACCGGCTCATCCCATTGGCCGCGATGCTCGAGAACGTGATCGCAGCTCACGTAGTGATAGACGCCCGCTGCAAGGCCCGTCACGCCGCCCGTCACCAGGTAGCTCTCTGTGGGATGGAGATTGCCGCTCGAGGGATTGCAGCGCAGGGCCCAGGTGGTTTCTCCGTAGGCCTTCCAGGCCGAAATACCGAGCGACAGCTCAAACAGGATCGCCATCGAATCGAGGCTAAGAGCCTGCGGTGCCGGCATGCGGCCGCGGCGCAATGCGTTGTAGCGCGTCTCAAGATCGTCCGCGAGAAGCGGCAACTCGACGCGCGTGGCGCCTTCGTAGCGGCGGAACGGATTCGGCTGATTGGCCCAATCCAGCCGCTCCGGCCCCGGCGCGTACCGGTTCAGGTGATGCTTGCTGCGTTCGTGGTAATCGGAAAGTGTGTAATCCGTCATAAGGCAGTGATCCGTGCGAGCAAGCGTATCACCGCGCTGCATTCCGGATCATCTGTAGCGGCGCAAGCGTCCGCAATCGGCTAAAGGCGGTTATTCGCCTTGTCGCAATGTCGTCTACGACAAACAGTAGCAATCTCCGGCGACGGGTAGTTCAAGGCGCGGGACATCGGATTTGGCCATTCGAGTGGCCGCTTCGGGTCGCGAGCCGACATGGGCCACCGGCTTGCCAGTGGCCATCAGCTCGATGGAAGGGTTCGGTACATTCTCTCCACCAAGTATCGGTTGGCCAACTACGGGGCCGCGCGATAGAAGTAGTAGCTGGCCGTGTACGTCCGAACTCGGGGCTGGAGCGCGGGGTGGCTTCTAAAATTCCTGTATACATGTAGCATCCACGTGGCTCTCCGAGGCTCTATCGGGGGCAAGATATTAGAAGTCGCAAATCGTCAACTTGCTGAACTTGTGGAGAAATACGCTATTTCTCAGGATTTCTGGCGCAACTCCGGCTTCCATCTGCTCGAGCGCAACGCGCACGGGCGCCTTGCCGTCACCGACGATTTCCTGCGCGCCTACCTGCTGCGACCCGAGATCCGGCCGGTCGACGAGTCCGGGCCGAGAGAGATCGCGCTGCACGAATCGCTGCTGGAGGACCCGCGCCAGGAGGTCGCCGCTGCCCGGCTCGAAGGCGTCGAGGACGCCGACGCGCGCGACAACTACCGCATCCTGCTCGCCTTCCTCGGCAGGCTCAAGCGCGCCGAGTCGCTTGAGTCCTGCTACCTAGGGATCTTCTCCGGCCGTGACGTCGCCGTGCCGCCGCTGTTCATCGATCAGCTAACGCAGATCATCGTGCGCAACGTGCTCGACGGCTGCGAGGACGCTCTGGAGCCGCGCGCCGCGGAGATCTTCTTCCGCGAGCAGAAGGCGAGCACCGAGAATGGCGCGGTGATGCTCGCCGACCTCGAGACGGTGGAGATGCACGCCACCGGGGGCGCCTTCGGCAGCCTGGGCCGGCTCATCGTCGAGTCGCAGGCGCCTCTTGCGGCGGTGAACCTGGACGTGCTCGACGCCGAGAACGCGCATCTCTACTGGATGCGCGACCAGCGTCACGACCTGGTGATCAGCCTGAACTTCGGACGGGCCGCGAACAAGGCGTTTTGCCGCGTGATGGAGAGGTGGATCGCGCATTTTCTCGGCGTGAAGGTAAGCATCCGCCCGCTGCGGGACGTCGAGGACCGCGGGTGGTCGTGGCATCTCGGCCTGGACGCGGAGTCCACGGTGATCCTCAACGGTCTGTGGCGCGGCGAGGAGATCGAGCCCGGGACCTTCCGCCGCATGCTCGCGCTGTTCCGGCTGGATTTCGAGGATCCCGCGGCGATGCGCGCCGACGTCGCGGGCAAGCCGGTCTACATGGCCTTGTCGATGAACGAGGGCTCCGTGGTGCGCATGAAGCCGCAGAACCTCCTGCTCAACCTGCCGCTCGCCGCCCGCGACTGATCTCCCGCCGTGGCCGCCGCCTACTGGATCCGCGCGAAGCGCGCGCTTGCGCGAACCGACCCCGTGCTCGCGCGCATCATCCGCGCACACCCGCGCATCGCGCTCGAGCCGCGCGGCGAGCCGTTCCACACGCTGGCACGTGCCATTGTCGGCCAGCAGATCTCGGTGAAGGCCGCGGCGAGCATCTGGGGACGCGTATGCGCGGTCGCGCCGCGCATGCATCCGCGGGAGATCGTTGCTGCAGAGCGCGGGCGGCTGCGCGCCTGCGGTCTGTCCGAGCGCAAGGCCGAGTACCTCACGGACCTCGCGCGCCATTTCGTCGGGGGAACGCTGCATCCGTCCGACTGGGAGCGCATGGACGACGAGGCGGTGATCGCCGAGCTGGTGCAGGTCCGCGGCATCGGGCGCTGGACCGCGGAGATGTTCCTGATGTTCAACCTGCTGCGTCCCGACGTGCTCCCGCTTGCCGACCTCGGGGTGCAGCGTGCGATCCGCGTCCACTACTTCAAGGGGCGGAAAGTGTCGCTGCGGACCATGCGCCGCGTCGCAGACGTCTGGGCGCCCTGGCGCTCAGTCGCCACCTGGTATCTGTGGAGGAGCCTCGACCCAGTCCCGGTTGAGTATTGACGGGAGGCACTCAGGGCTTGGAGTACAATAACCGCCGGATTTCCCCATGAAAACAACGTTTCTCGACTTCGAGCAGCCGGTCGCCGAGATCGAGGCGAAGATCGAGGAGCTGCGCTTCGCCCAGGACGAGTCCGCGACGGACATCTCCGACGACATCCTGCGTCTGCAGAAAAAGAGCGCGGCGCTCACCAAGGAGATCTACGGCAAGCTCACGTCCTGGCAGGTCTCGCAGGTGGCTCGCCACCCGCAGCGCCCCTACACGCTCGACTACGTCGCCGCCCTGCTCACGGATTTCGAGGAGCTGCACGGCGACCGCTCCTTCGCCGACGATCCCTCGATCGTCGGCGGCCTGGGCCGGTTCAACGGGCAGTCGGTCATGGTGATCGGCCATCAGAAGGGTCGCGACACCAAGGAGAAGATCCTGCGCAACTTCGGCATGCCCCGGCCGGAAGGCTACCGCAAGGCGATGCGGCTCATGCGCCTGGCCGAGAAGTTCAACACGCCGGTGCTGACCTTCGTCGATACGCCGGGCGCCTACCCGGGAATCGGCGCGGAGGAGCGTGGCCAGGGCGAGGCGATCGGCCACAGCCTCTACGTGATGGCGGAACTGAAGGTGCCGGTCGTGTGCACCGTCATCGGCGAGGGCGGCTCGGGCGGCGCGCTGGCTATCGCGGTGGGCGACGTCGTGATGATGCTGCAGTACGCTACCTACTCGGTGATCTCGCCGGAGGGCTGCGCGTCGATCCTGTGGAAGAGCGCCGACCGGGCGCCCGAGGCGGCGGAAACGCTGGGCATCACCGCGACCCGCCTGAAGGGTTTCGGCCTGATCGACAAGATCATCGGCGAGCCGCTCGGCGGAGCGCACCGCGACCCGGCCGCGATGGCCCAGAGCCTCAAGCGCGCGCTCGCCGACGCCTTGCGCGGGCTCGCCGAGAAGCATCCCCAGCAACTCGTCGAGGAACGCTTCGAGCGCCTGATGGGTTATGGGAAATTCAAGGAAACCGAGCTCAAGTGATCTGCCCGCGAGGGTAGCGGCGGCGATCGCGCCGGCGGCTTCGCCGGGCGCGCACTTGGTCGTCGGCCTCTCGGGCGGCATGGATTCGGTGGCGCTCCTGTCGGTCCTCGTCCGGCTCGCCCCCGACATGGCCTTCTCGCTACGCGCGGTGCACGTCGACCACGGCATCAGCCCGAACTCGGGCGACTGGGCGCGCTTCTGCTCGAGACTGTGCGCGCGCCTCGCGATTCCCCTACAGGTGGAAGCCGTGGAGATCTCGCCTTTTCGCGCGCTCGGACTCGAGGGGGCAGCGCGCAAGGCGCGCTACGAGGCGCTTTCGCGGATCGACGCCGATTTCCTGGTCCTCGCTCAGCACCGCGACGACCAGGCCGAGACGCTGCTTCTGCGTCTGCTGCGCGGGGCAGGCCTGCGCGGGCTCGCCGCGATGTCGCCGATGCGGGCGCTCGCCGGCTCTCGCGCGAAGGTCCTCAGGCCCCTGCTCGCGGTGCCGCGCGCCGAAATCGAGGTGTACGCGCGGGAACAGGGCCTCGAGTGGATCGAGGACGAGAGCAATGCCGACACGGTTCGCCAGCGGAATTTCATCCGGCACGAGATCGTGCCGGCCCTGGAGGCACAGTTTCCCGCGGCGCGCGCCGCGATCGCCCGTGCCGCGGCCAACCTCGGCGAGGCGCGCGAGCTTCTCGACGCGATGGCGCAAGGCGACCTCGAGAGCTGCGGCGAAGGGGCGACGGTGGACATCCCGGCCTTGCTGCGGCTTGGAGAGGCCCGCGCCAAGAACGTCCTGCGCTACTGGTGCGATGCGCACGACATCGAGCCCCTTTCCGCCGCGCGCCTCACGGAGCTCCTTCGCCAGCTCAGGGCGTCCCGCCTCGACGCACAGACGAGCCTCGAGGCCGGAGGATGGAGCTTCCTTTGCTATCGCGACCGTCTCTACCTGCAGCCGGCCGCCCCGGTTTCCCGGCCGGACCTCAACGAAGTGTGGAACGGCGAGAACGCCTTGCCGCTGCTCGGCCTGGGTGGGGTGTTGAAATTCAAGCCCGAGGAAGGGCGCGGCTTAAGCGCGGACCGGCTGCGCACCGGCCGCGTCACCGTGCGCCTGCGTCGCGGCGGGGAGCGCTTGCGCCTGGATCAGCGGCGCCCGCGCCGCACGCTCAAGAACCTCTTCCAGGAGCGCGGCATCCCGCCGTGGCGCCGCGATCGCCTGCCGCTGGTCTACTGCGGCGAGAGCCTCGTTTCCGTTCCGGGCATCGGCGACGACTGCGAGTTCCGGGCGCAACCCGGCGAGGCGGGTCTCATCGTGACGTGGGAACCGCTCGGGCAGAAGCCCGGCTAGAAGCCGCAGCAGCCGGCTGAGCGGCGTGCGCCGCGAGCCTAGGAAAAACGACGCGGATCAGGGTGCCCTGGCCCCCCGGCGGCTGCGCCAGATCTATCCTGGCGTTGTGACGGCCGGCGATCTCGGAAACGATCGACAGGCCCAGCCCGCAGCCTTCGCCTCCGGTCGCGGCGACGCGGTAGAAGCGCTCGAAGACCTTCTCTCGCTCCGCCTCCGGGATGCCTGGTCCGTTGTCCTCCACTTCGAGCATCGACTCGCCGTTCCGGACGCCGGTGCGCAGAGTGACGCTGCCGCCCGACTGGGTATAGGCGAGCGCGTTGTCGAGCAGATTGGCCGCGAGCTCCCGAAGCAGCAGTGGCTCCCCCAGCGTCCAGGCATCTTCGAGCTCGAATCCGAGGTCGATGTTCTTGGCGAGCGCGCGCTGCACCCAGTCGCGCACGTCGCGCCCCACGATTTCGTGCAGGTTGACCGGCTGGCCGCTCGGGCCCTCGCCGGGCTCGGCGCGCGCGAGGGTCAGCAACTGGTTGACCAGGTGGCTGGTGCGCTGCGTCTCCCCGGCGATCATGTCGAGAAGCGGGCGCAGCTCCGAGATCGACGGCTCGCGGCGCGCGAGCTCGGCGTGGGTCTTCAGGCCGGCGAGCGGCGTGCGCAGCTGGTGCGCCGCGTTCGCGATAAAGCGCTGCTGCGATGCGATCGAGGCGTTCAGCCGCGAAAGCAGTTGGTTCAGCGCGCCGACCAGCGAGCGCACTTCCTCCGGTGTGTCCTGCTCCGGCACCGGCCGCAGGTCGCGGGGCGATCTCGCCGCGATCTCGCCGCGCAGCCTGGCGAGCGGCCGCAGGCCCTGCCCGATGCCCAGCCGCAGTAGCACCACGGCGGCGAAGGCGATCAGCACCTGCGGCACGGCCGAGGCGACGAGCAGCTCCAGCACCAGCTTGTCGCGCTTGATCAGCGTCTCGGCGACCTCGACGATGGCCGTGCCGCCGTTCTCGACCTGGACCGCACGCGCGGCGACGCGGACCCGCTCTCCCTCGAGCTTGGCGTCGTAGAAGGTGTGCTCTCCGGGGTGCAGCAACTCGGGCGGCGCCGGAAGGCGCGCGGTCCCCGCGATCAGGCGCTCGCCCGCGGCGCCGAGCACCGCGTAGTAGACCCGGTCCTCGGTGTCGATGCGCAGCGCCTCGATGGCGATGGAAGGCAGATCGAGCTCCACGTCGTTTCCCGAGCTGCGAAGGTGGCTCGCGATGGCGAGCACGGGGTCGAGCAGAGCGGCGTCGTAGGCCTTGTTGGCGGCGTTCAGCGCGATGCGGTAGGAGACGAAGGTTCCGGCAGCGACGAGGAGCAAAAGCGGGCCCAACAGCCAGTAGGTGAGGCGCTGGCGCAGGCTAGACTGCATCAGGGTCCTCGACCATGTAGCCGAACCCGCGCACCGTGCGGATCCTGATCCCGGCGTCGTGGAGCTTGGAGCGCAGCCGCGAGATGTAGACCTCGATCGCGTTGTGAGTGAGCGAGTCGTCCCAGCTGCACATCGCCTGGAGCATGTGCTCTTTGCTCACCACCTGCCCGATGCGCATCAGGAGGTACTCGAGCACGGCCCACTCGCGCGGGGTGAGGTCGAGGACGTCCGACCCGATGCTCGCGCGCCGCGCCACTGTGTCGACGGAGAGGCGTCCGAAGCGCAGCTTCGGGCTCTTGACCACCTGGCTGCGCCGGATGAGCGCGCGGACTCGCGCTTCGAGCTCGGGCAGCGAGAACGGCTTGGTGACGTAGTCGTCTGCCCCGAGATCCAGGCCGCGCACACGGTCGGTCTCGGCGTCGTGGGCGGTGAGGATCAGGATGCTGCCCGAGTGGTTGTCGCGGCGGAGCTGACGCAGCACCTCGAAGCCGTCGACACTGGGAAGGCTGATATCGAGCACCACCAGATCGTAGTGCTCCTCGGCGCAGGCGCGAAGCGCCAGCTCTCCGGTCTCGGCGTGGTCGACCGCATAACCCGACTGGCGCAGCGTGCGCGTCAGGCCGTCGGCCAGCGCCTTGTCGTCTTCGACGATCAGAACCCGCATGACAAGTGATTGAACCGGTTCAAACTTCAGCATAGCACGCGAGCCTGGTCCCGATTCTTTGGGCTGGGCGATTGGACATGCTGGAAAAAAAAGTGCGTGGGAACGTGTAACCGCTCCCACGCCACAGAGGAGGAAAGAGACTACGAAGGAAACTGTACGCGGCGTGGCTTGCAACAACCTGATTTAATCTTACGGAATCCTGACAGCGTTTGGCAGCGCATTTCTCTCCCGCCCGGGGAGCCCGGGCAAAAAGGGACGACATCCCTGCAAAAGCCTGATAAAATAGAACGTTAGGAGAGGTTCCTCGCCTTCCCGACCCCAAAAACTGGAGACCCTGCATGGCAGTAGAGCGAACCTTGTCCATCGTCAAGCCCGACGCCGTCGCGAAAAACGTCATCGGGCAGATCTACGCCAGGTTCGAAAGGGCCGGCCTGACCATCGTGGCCGCCCGCATGCTATATCTGTCACAGGTCCAAGCCGAGGGATTCTATGCCGTGCATCGCGACCGGCCGTTTTTCCAGGATCTGGTGAAATTCATGATCTCGGGGCCGATCATGGTGCAGGTGCTGGAAGGCGAGGACGCGATCGCGAAGAACCGCGAACTCATGGGCGCAACCGATCCGAAGAAGGCGAAGAAAGGCACCATCCGCGCCGATTTCGCCGACAGCATCGACGCCAACGCGGTTCACGGCTCCGACGGGCCCGAGACCGCGCGCACCGAGATCGCCTACTTTTTCCCGGCATCCGAGATTTTTTCCAGGTAGATGAGCGTCAACCTTCTCGACCTCGACGGCGCAGCGCTGACGGCCTTCGTCGCCGGCCTGGACGAGAAGCCGTTCCGCGCGCGCCAGCTGAAGCGCTGGATGCACCGCCAGGGCGAGAGCGATTTCGCGCGCATGAGCGACGTCGCCCGCTCGCTGCGCGACAAGCTCGCGCGGGTGGCGACGATTGCACCTCCGAGGATCGTCAGCGACACCGTCGCGGGCGATGGCACCCGCAAGTGGCTGCTCGACGTCGGCAGCAGCAACGCGGTCGACGCGGTGTTCATCCCCGAGGCCAAGCGCGGAACGCTGTGCGTTTCAACGCAAGCGGGGTGCACGCTGGCATGCGAGTTTTGCTCCACCGGCAGGCAGGGCTTCAACCGCAACCTGTCGACCGCTGAGATCATCGGGCAGCTGTGGCTCGCCAACCGCGAGCTCGGCGCGATTCCCGGGGGCGAGCGCGTGATCAGCAACGTGGTGCTCATGGGAATGGGCGAGCCGCTGCTGAATTTCGAAGCCACGGTCGCGGCGCTCCGGCTCATGATCGACGAGGATGCCTACGGGCTCTCCAGGCGCCGCGTGACCCTGTCCACTTCAGGCATTGTGCCGATGATCGACCGCTTGCGCGAGGAATGCCCCGTCGCGCTCGCGGTGTCGCTGCACGCCCCCAACGACGCTCTGCGCGACCGGCTCATGCCGATCAACCGCAAGTACCCGCTCGCCGAGTTGCTCGCGGCCTGCTCCCGTTATCTCGAGCGCGCACCCCGCGACTTCATCACCTTCGAGTACGTCATGCTCGACGGCGTCAACGACAGCGAGACGCACGCGCGCGAGCTGATCCGCCTGCTCGACGGCGTCCCGTGCAAGATCAACCTGATCCCGTTCAACCCTTTCCCGAACTCCGGCTTCGTGCGTTCGCCGCGCCGCGCGATCGAGCGGTTCAGCGAGCTGCTGAATGCGGCGGACATCGTCACGACCACGCGCAAGACGCGTGGGGACGACATCGACGCGGCCTGCGGCCAGCTCGCGGGGCAGATCCACGACCGCACGCGGAAGGCGCGGCGGCTGGAAGGGGTCGGCTCCTGATGCGCGCGGGCGGTCTCGCGATGCTGCTTGCCGCGGCCGCGCTCTTCGGCTGCGCGTCGAACAAGCTCGGCAGCGGCGTGCCGGGTGAAGACACCGGGCCGGTCATCGGGGAGCAGGCGAGTCCCCGCGAGCGCGCCCGCATCCACACCGAGCTCGCGGGATCGTACTACCAGCGGGGAAACCTCGGTGTCGCGCTCTCCGAGGCGCGCATCGCCGTCGCCGCCGACTCGGGCTACGCGCCCGCGTACAACCTGCTCGGGCTGGTATACGGAGATCTGCGCGAAACCGGGCTCGCAGAAGACGCGTTCCAGCGCTCGCTGAGCATCAACCCCAACGATCCGGACTCCAACCACAACTACGCCTGGTTCCTTTGCGAGAACAAGCGCGAGGAGGAATCGATACGCTATTTCCTCCTTGCGATCCGCTATCCGCTCTATGCGACTCCGCAGAAGTCCTATACGATGGCCGCGAGCTGCGCACAGCGCACGGGCAATGACAAGGACGCCTACGAGTACCTCGAGCGCGCCTTGAAGCTCGACCCGAACTACACCCCGGCGATGATCAATCTTGCACAGCTGAAGTACCGGCGCGGAGAGCTCGACGGCGCGCGCAGCCTGGTGGGACGCTACAACAAGCTCGCCGAGCCCACGTCCGAATCGCTGTGGCTGGCCGTGAGGATCGAGCGCAAGCTGGGCGATCCGGCCTCATCGACGAGCTACGCCAGCCAGCTGCGCAGGCGCTTCCCCGGATCGAAGGAATACCAGGATCTCCAGAAAGGACGATTCGATTGAGCGACACGGCCGAAGTACAGGCGCCGCCCGCCGAAGCCGGGCCGGGAGAGACGCTCGCGACGCTGCGCGCCGAGCGCAGGCTTTCGATCGCCGATGTCGCGCAACGCCTCAAGTACGGCACGCGCCAGATCGAGGCGCTCGAGGCCGAGGAATTCGACAGGCTGCCCGGGGCGACCTTCGTCCGTGGCATGGTGCGCGGCTACGCCAAGCTGCTCGAGATCGACGCCGCGCCCATCCTGGATGCGCTCGACCGGCGCTACGTCCCGGGCGAGATCTCCCTCGACCTGCGCGCCAAGCGCGTCCCTTTCCCCCAGGGCGGCAAGCGCAGCGGCAACCGCATCTACCTGCTTCTTTCGCTGATCGTCGTCCTCGTCGTTGCCGGCGTGGTCTACGAGTGGCGGGTAGGATCCTTGCCCTGGGCGAAGATGGCCTCACACGCGACGCAAGCGCAAGCCCAGCCCGCCCCGGCCAGTCCCGCTCCGATCGAAGAGGCGCCGCGCGCCGAAACGGCGCCGCCGGTCGCGACGCCCCCGGTCGCTGAGGAGAAGCCGGCGGGCGTCGTCGCTGCCACTCCCGCGCCGCAGGCGAAGGCCGAGCTTCCCGCGCAGCCGCAGGCTCCGGGAGGAGAAGGCAAGATCCGCATGGAGTTCTCTGGCGAGTCCTGGGTCGAAATCAAGGACAAGAACGGGCAGATGCTCATGTCGCAGCTCAATCCGACGGGGACCCGCAGGGTCGTCTCCGGCCGGGCGCCCTTGTCGCTCGTGATCGGTAACGCCGCCAACGTGCGCCTCAGCTACAACGACAGGCCTGTCGATCTGAAGCCGTACATCCAGATCGAGGTCGCCCGGTTGACTCTGGAATGAGCCCCGCCATCGCCAGGCACGCGACGCGCCAAGTCCGCGTCGGCCACGCCGTCATCGGTGGCGGCGCGCCCATCCTGGTGCAGTCGATGACCAACACCGATACCGCCGACGCGGACGCCACTGCGAGGCAAGTCGGCGAGCTCGCGCGCGCAGGCTCGGAGATCGTGCGCATCACGGTCAATACAGCCGAGGCTGCCCAGCAGGTTCCGCGCATCCGCGAGCGCCTGGATGCGATGGGCTGCAACGTGCCGCTCGTCGGCGATTTTCATTTCAACGGACACAAGCTGCTCACCGAGCACCCCGAGTGCGCGCGCACGCTCGCCAAGTACCGCATCAACCCCGGCAACGTCGGCCGCGGGGCCAAGCGCGACCAGCAGTTCGCAACCATGATAGAGATCGCCTGCCGCCACGAGAAACCGGTGCGGATCGGAGTCAACTGGGGCAGCCTGGATCAGGAGCTGCTTGCGCGGCTTATGGACGAGAACGCGCGCTCGGCTGAGCCGCTCGATTCGGAGGCGGTGACGCGCGAGGCACTGGTGTCGTCCGCGCTCGATTCCGCTGCGCGCGCTGAAGAACTGGGTTTGCGCGGAGAACGCATCGTGCTCTCGTGCAAGGTGAGCGGCGTGCAGGACTTGATCGCGGTCTACCGGGAGCTGGCGCGCCGCTGCGACTATCCCCTGCATCTGGGGCTGACCGAGGCGGGCATGGGCACCAAGGGCATCGTCGCCTCGACGGCGGCGCTGGGCGTCCTCCTGCAAGAGGGCATCGGCGACACCATCCGCATCTCGCTCACGCCCGACCCGGGCGGAGACCGCACGCGCGAGGTCGTCGTCGCGCAGGAGCTGCTGCAGACCATGGGCCTGCGCTCGTTCTCGCCCCTGGTGATCGCCTGCCCCGGCTGCGGCCGCACCACCAGCACCACCTTCCAGGAGCTCGCCGCCAAGATCCAGCGCTTCCTGCGCGAGCAGATGCCGCGCTGGCGCGAGCGCTTTCCCGGGGTCGAGGACATGCACGTCGCGGTGATGGGCTGCGTGGTGAACGGTCCCGGGGAGAGCAAGCACGCCAACATTGGCATCAGCCTGCCGGGCTCGGGCGAGCGCCCGGTTGCCCCCGTCTACGTGGACGGCGAGAAGACCGTAACGCTGAAAGGCGAGCGCATCGCCGAGGAGTTCCAGCGGCTGGTGGAAGACTACGTCCGCACGGCGTACGGCGAAGGCGGGCGCCTGCGGCGCGAGGCCGGCAGGACAAAGAGCATCCCGATCAAAGCCGCGGTATAGCGGCAATCCGACATGAACGAGCCGATCCGCGCGCTGCGCGGAATGAACGATATCCTGCCCGACGAAGCCGAGCGCTGGGAAGCTCTGGAAGAGCTGCTGCGCGACTGGCTGCGCAGCTACGGCTACCGCAACGTGCGCACCCCGATCCTCGAGCCCACTGCGCTCTTTCGCCGCGCCATCGGCGAAGCCACCGACATCGTCGAGAAGGAGATGTACACCTTCACCGACGAGCTGAACCAGGAGTCGCTGACGCTGCGCCCCGAGGCCACCGCCTCGGTCGCCCGGGCGGCCGCGGAGCACAGCCTGCTCTACGGGGGAGCTCAGCGTCTCTACTACATCGGGCCCATGTACCGCCACGAGAGGCCGCAGAAGGGCCGCTACCGGCAGTTCCACCAGGTCGGCGCCGAGGCGCTCGGCTTCCCGGGGCCCGACGTCGACGCGGAGCTGCTCCTCATGTGCGCCAGGCTGTGGGACGACCTCAACCTGTCCGGGGTGCGGCTGCAGCTCAACTGCCTGGGCTCGGCCGCGGAGCGCGCCGCGTACCGCAAGTCGCTGGTGACCTACCTCGAGTCGCGGGAGAAGGACCTCGACGAGGATTCGAAGCGCAGGCTGCGCACCAACCCGCTGCGGGTGCTGGACAGCAAGAATCCGGCGATGCAGCCGCTGATCCAGGGCGCACCGCGCCTGCTCGACGCGCTCGGCAAGGAGTCGCTTGCGCACTTCGAGGGCGTGCAGGCGACCCTCAAGGACGCGGGGCGTCCCTACGAAATCAACCCGCGCCTGGTGCGCGGCCTGGACTATTACAACCTCACCGTGTTCGAATGGGTGAGCGACAGCCTGGGCGCCCAGGCAACGGTCTGCGCCGGCGGGCGCTACGACGGCCTGATCGCGCAGATCGGGGGCAAGGCCGCGCCGGCGTGCGGCTTCGCGATGGGCATCGAGCGGCTGCTCGCGCTCGTCGCCGATCCGGGTGTGCGCGCCTCGCCCGACGTCTACCTCGTTAACCAGGGCGAGCGCGCGGAGCGCTTCGCGTTTCGCGTCTCCGAGGCACTGCGCGACGCCGGGTTCAGCGTGCTGCAGCACTGCGGCGCGGCCAGCTTCAAGTCGCAAATGAAGAAAGCCGACGCGAGCGGCGCGCCGGTGGCGGTCATCGTCGGCGCCGAGGAAGCACAGGCGGGCGAGGCAAGCGTCAAAGCGCTGCGCGAGGAGCGGGAGCAGTTCCGCGTGCCGCTCGCGCGCCTCCCCGAAGCGATTGCAGGACTTCTCTTTGGCGACGCCGACGACTGAGGACATTTATGAGCGCATACGATCTGGAAGAACAGGAACAGCTCGCCGAGCTGAAGGCGTGGTGGAAACAGCACGGGGGCAGAGTGACCCTGGCCGCGATCGCGGTGGCCGCCGCGGTCGCGGCCTGGAACGGCTGGGGCTGGTACCAGCGCTCCCAGTCGGGCGAGGCCGCTGCGCTCTACGACACGCTGCAGAAGGCGGCGCGCGCCAACGATCTGAAAGCCACCAAGGATACGGCCGGAACGATTCTGGAGGACTACCCGCGCAGCGCCTACGCGCCGCTCGCGGCGCTGGTCTCGGCCAAGGTCCTGTTCCAGGCCGGCGATCTGAAGACCGCGCGAGCCCAGCTCCAGTGGGTGGTGGACCACGCCAAGAGCGACGAGATACGCTCGATCGCCGCGCTCAGGCTCTCGAGCGTGCTGCTCGACGACAAGAATCCCGAGGGCGCGGTGAAGGCGCTAGACCTGAAGCCCCATTCCGGCTTCGAGTCGCTGTTCGCCGCGCAGCGCGGCGACATCCTGGCTGCGCAGGGCAAGCGCGCGGAGGCGCGCACGGCCTACAAGGCCGCGCTCGAGAAAGCCGATCCCGGGCCCCTGCGGGAGACGGTGCGCCTCAAGCTCGAGGCCCTCGGAGAGGGCTGATGCGCCAGTTCTTGCTCGCCGGCGCGATCCTGCTCGCCGGCTGCTCAGGCCCGTCCGGGCCGAAGATGGCCGAGTTGACCGACCTTCCGTCGAGCATCCCGGTGCGCACCCTGTGGGTCGCGAGCGTGGGCAAGGCCGAGGACGCCATTCTCTTTCCCGCGCTGGCCGAAGGCGCGGTCTACGCCGCGTCGCAGGATGGCATCGTGGCGCGCTTCGACGCCGCGACGGGTCGCGAAGCCTGGCGGACGAGCATCGGGGAGACGCTCTCCGGGGGCGTAGGCTCGGACGGGGCCTTGGTCGCGGTCGGAACCTTCGAGGGCGACGTGGTGGTGCTGGACGCCGCCAAGGGGACGCTGGTATGGCGCGCGCGGGTCTCGAGCGAGGTGCTCTCGGCGCCGGTCGTGACCGGGGACCTGGTGATCGCGCGCACGGGGGACGGGCGGCTGTTCGCGCTCGACGCCAAGGACGGCAAGCGCCGCTGGCTCTACCAGAGGACGAGCCCGCCGCTCTCGGTCCGATCTCCCGTGGGCATGGTGGCCGACCGCGGCACGCTGTTCACCGGTTTCGCCGGCGGCAAGCTGGTGGCGATCGCGCTCGCTAACGGCGGCGTGCGCTGGGAAGGGACCGTTTCGCTGCCCAAGGGCGCGACCGAACTCGAGCGCGTCAGCGACGTTGTCGGAGTGCCCGTGATCGCCGAGCGCGAAGTCTGCGCGGTAGCCTTCCAGGGCCGCATAGGCTGCTTCGACATAGCGAGCGGCAATCCCTCGTGGTCGCGCGAGATGTCGAGCGCCGCGGGGCTCTCGCTCGACGCTCGCTACCTGTTCGTCAGCGACGACAAGGGCGCGGTGCAGGCGCTGGATCGCGCCGGGGGCGCGGCGATCTGGAAGCAGGACAAGATGTTCCTGCGACGCCTTACCGCTCCGCTGCCGCTGGGCGACGTGGTGGCAGTGGGCGACATAGAGGGCTACGTGCATTTTCTGTCGCGCGAGACCGGGGCGTTCGTCGGCCGCGTGGCGACCGACGGCAGCCCGATTCGTACCTCGCTTCTGCCACTCCCGCAGGGCTTCCTGGTGCAGACGCAGGAAGGCGCCGTCATCGCCTTGAGCTTGAAGTAGCGATCGTGAAGCCCACGCTGGTGATCGTCGGCAGGCCCAACGTCGGCAAATCCACCTTGTTCAACCGACTCACGCGCACACGGGACGCGCTGGTCGCCAACGTCCCGGGCCTCACGCGCGACCGGCACTACGGCGCCGGACGCCTTGGCGGACGTCCCTACCTGGTGGTCGATACCGGAGGCCTGGAGCCCGAGGGGCAGGGCGTGTACGTCGAGATGGCCAAGCAGGCGCGGACCGCGATCGCAGAGGCCGACGCCGTCGTCTTCGTCACCGATGCACGCGAAGGCCTCACCACCCGCGACACCGCCATTGCCGAAGAGCTGCGCAAGAACGGCAAGCGCGTGCAGGTCGCGGTCAACAAGGCCGAGGGCATGAACGCCGAGGTCGCCGTGGCCGAGTTCCACGAACTCGGCCTGGGCGCGCCGCACGCGATCTCCGCAGAGCACGGCGAGGGCGTGGTCGACCTGGTGGAGGCGGCGCTCGCGGGATTGCCTCCCGGCGACGAGGCTGAGGAAACCGGGGGCGCGATCCGCATCGCCATCGTCGGCCGTCCCAACGCGGGGAAGTCCACGCTTGTGAACACGCTGGTCGGGGAGGAGCGCGTCGTCACTTTCGACCAGCCCGGGACGACGCGCGACGCGATCGACGTCGAGCTGAACATCAAGGGCCGGCGCTACGTCCTGGTCGACACCGCGGGCCTGCGCCGCCGCGGCAAGGTCTTCGAGAGCGTCGAGAAGTTCTCCGTGGTCAAGACTCTGCAGGCGATCGACAGCTGCAACGTCGCCGTCCTCGTGCTCGACGCGCAGGCCGAGATCGCCGACCAGGACGCCCATATCGCGGGGTTCATCCTCGAGCGAGGACGCGCCGTGGTCGTCGCGGTGAACAAGTGGGACGATCTGGACGCGTACGCCCGCGACATGACGAAGCGCGCGATCGCGCGCAAGCTGAAATTCCTGTCGTTCGCGCACCTTCACTACATCTCGGCGCGCGAGGGCCGCGGCGTCGCCAAGGTGCTCGCATCAGTGGACGCGGCATACCGCGCGGCGATGGCGAAGCTGCCCACGCCCAAGCTCACCCGGGCGCTGATCGCCGCGGTGGAAAGGCAGGCGCCGCCGCGCTCGGGCCTGTCGCGGCCCAAGCTGCGCTACGCGCACCAGGGAGGGAGCAACCCGCCGATCGTGGTGGTGCACGGCACGGGGCTCGCCGCGGTACCGGCGAGCTACCGCCGCTACCTCGAAGCGGATTTCAGAAAGGTATTTCGGCTGGAGGGCACGCCGCTGCGAATCGAATTCAAGAGCGGCAGGAACCCTTACGTGGACTGATTGTTCTAAGCATGGGCCCAACCGCAAACGTAACTTGGAAGTGACGGATTAAAAAGCGCTTTGCGGCTGTTTATTACATTGGCATTTGCCGAAAAACCCGATACAGTAGAACCTCAAAAAAGACCCATCCGGGGTAAACCCATGAGTAACAAAGGACAATTGCTACAAGATCCGTTCCTGAATACGCTCCGCAAAGAACACGTTCCCGTTTCGATCTACCTCGTCAACGGGATCAAGCTCCAGGGTCAGATCGAGTCTTTCGACCAGTACGTCGTGCTCCTCAAGAACACCGTCACCCAGATGGTCTACAAGCACGCCATCTCCACCGTCGTTCCCTCGCGTGCGGTCAACCTGGCGGTCGACCATTCCACTGCCGAGGCGTAATTTCGCCACGCTCCCGCTCCTGATTCCGCGCAATGGCTGAGCGTTCGTCGGACGGAGACGACGCCATTCTCGTAGGATTGGATTTCGGCGACGGTGGCTATGCGGAGAGTATGGAAGAACTCCGGCTCCTGGTCGCGAGCGCGGGGATCCGGACGCGAGCCATGATCCGGGGGCGCCGTGACCGCCCCGATCCCGCGCATTTCGCGGGTACCGGGAAAGTCGAGGAGATCAAGCAGGCCCTGAAGGATCAGGGCGCTTCGATCGCGGTTTTCAACCACGCCTTGTCGCCCGTTCAGGAGCGCAATCTCGAGAAGGCGCTCGGCTGCCCGGTAGTCGATCGCACACGCCTCATCCTCGACATCTTCGCCCAGCGAGCGAGGAGTCACGAGGGAAAACTCCAGGTCGAGCTCGCGCAACTCGAGCACGCGGCGACGCGTCTGGTGCGCGGCTGGACGCACCTCGAGCGCCAGCGCGGCGGCCGGGGCTTCCTTGGAGGAATGGGGGAGACCCAGCTCGAGGTCGACCGGCGCCTCATCGCCACGCGCGTCAAGGTGCTGAAGGACAAGCTCGCCAAGCTCTACCGGCGGCACCAGGTCCAGCGACGCGCCAGGGAGCGTGGCAGGGCGTTCACGGTTTCGCTGGTCGGCTATACCAACGCGGGCAAGTCTACGCTGTTCAATACATTGACCCGCGCCGGAGTGCTGGCGGAGGACCGTTTGTTCGCCACGCTGGACACTACAACGCGCCGGCTGTACCTGCCCGAGGCCGGGAACGTCGCGATCTCCGATACCGTCGGCTTCATCCGCGGCCTGCCGCACACGCTCATCGCGGCTTTCCGAGCGACGCTCGAGGAGGCGATCCACGCCGACCTGCTCCTGCACGTGGTCGACGCCGCGAGCGACGCACGCGATACGCAGATCGAGGAAGTCGACAAGGTCCTCGTCGAGATCGGCGCAGCATCGATCCCCCGGGTTCTCGCGTGGAACAAGATCGACCGCAACGGCCTGCAGCCGGGAGTCGACCGTGACGAATGTGATAGAATCCTGCGCGTTCGTCTAAGCGCAAAAACGGGCGACGGCGTGGATGGTCTGCGCCGGGCCCTGGTCGAGGCGGCAGCCTCGAGGACATCTCCGGCGAGCCCGCCAAATTCGATGGACGTGCAGGGCCAAGCGGCCGAAGCTTAGGGGCTGTCGGGGCCGGGATGCTGTTTGCCGCGGAGCTGGGATTTTTATGTCACTGAACGATCCGCAATGGGGCAAGCGAGGCGGCGGTAACGAGGGCCCGCCAGATCTCGACGAGATGTGGCGCAACTTCAACCGCAAGCTGAACAGCCTGTTCAGCAGGCGGCCCGGCGGGGGCTCCGACAGCGGTGAGCCGCCGAACATGCGGCAGCTCAGCGGGGGCGCCGGCCTGATTTTCCTGGTGGTTCTCGTCGCGTGGCTCGCGAGCGGGTTCTACATCGTCGTCGAGGGGCAGCGTGGCGTCGTGCTCACCTTCGGTAGGTTCTCCGAGGTGACCGCGTCCGGCCTGCGCTGGCGCTTCCCGTATCCCATCCAGAGCCAGGAGATCGTCGACCTGACGGGTCGGCGCACCGTCGAAGTCGGGTACCGCAACAACGTCAAGACCAAGGTGCTGCGCGAGTCGTTGATGCTGACCGACGACGAGAACATCATCGACATCCAGTTCGCGGTGCAGTACATCCTCAAGGACCCGATGGACTACCTGTTCAACAACCGGCGCCCCGAGGACACGGTGCTGCAGGCGGCGGAGACGGCGATCCGCGAGATCGTCGGCAAGAGCAAGATGGACTCCGCACTCTACGAGGGCCGCGAGCAGATGGCCGACGGCGCGCAGCGGTTGATGCAGGACATCCTCGACCGCTACAAGACGGGAATCACCATCAGCAACGTCACGGTGCAGAACGCCCAGCCGCCCGAGCAGGTGCAGGCCGCGTTCGACGACGCGGTGCGCGCCAAGCAGGATCTGGAGCGTCAGAAGAACGAAGGTCAGGCCTACTACAACGACGTCGTGCCCAAGGCGCGCGGCACCGCGTCGCGCCTGCGCGAGGAGGCCAACGGCTACCGCGCCCGCGTGATCGCCAACGCTGAAGGCGAGGCGTCGCGCTTCCGTCAGATCCTGGTCGAGTACAACAAGGCGCCGCAGGTGACCCGCGACCGCCTTTACCTCGACATGGTGCAGCAGATCCTCGCGAGCACTTCGAAGGTGCTGATCGACGCCAAAGCAGGGAGCAACCTGCTCTACCTGCCGCTCGACAAGATCATCCAGATGTCGGCCGCGGGCGGCGTGTCCGAGACCCAGACAGCGGTTCCCTCGCCGAGAGTGACCGAGCCGCCCCCGCCGCCCGACACCGGCGCTCGCTCGCGCGACGCGCTGCGCGGGCGCGATCGCGGAGAGCGGCCATGAACGGGCGCGTCAGTATCGCTGTCATTGCCGGTCTGGTCGCCGCGGCCGTGCTCTTCGGGCTGATCGCGTTTACGGTCGACCAGCGGCAGCGCGCGATCGTGTTCCAGCTGGGCGAAATCAAGGAAATCGTCGAGGACTCGGGCCTGCACTTCAAGTGGCCTCTGATCCAGAACGTGCGCTACTTCGACAAGCGGATCCTCACGCTCGATACGCCCGATACCGAGCGCTTCATCACATCCGAGAAGAAGAACGTGCTGGTGGACTCTTTCGTCAAATGGCGCATCAGCGACCTCAAGCAGTATTACATCAGCGTTCAGGGGGACGAGACGCGCGCCCAGATCCAGCTCGGCCAGACGGTGAAGGCCGCCCTCCAGGACGAATTCAGCAAGCGCACCGTGCACGACGTGATCTCGGGGGAGCGCGACAAGATCATGCAGGTCGTCCGGGAGAAGGTCGACGCGGACATGAAGAAGATCGGCATGCAGATCGTTGACGTGCGCCTAAAGCGCGTTGACCTCCCGCAGGAGGTGAGCGAGTCGGTGTACCGCAGGATGGACGCCGAGCGCAAGAGCGTCGCTGCGGAGCTTCGCTCCAAGGGCTTCTCGGAGGCGGAGAAGATCCGCGCGGAGGCGGATCGCGACCGAGAAGTCATCATCGCCGAAACCTACCGCGAGGCGCAACGGGTCAAAGGCGAAGGCGACGCCAAGGCCGCCGCCATCTACTCCAGGGCGTTCAGCGAGAATCCAGAGTTCTATTCCTTCTACCGCAGCCTCGACGCGTACCGCGCGAGCTTCAAGAACAAGAGCGACGTGCTGGTGCTCGATCCCAATTCGGAGTTCTTCAAGTATTTCAGGAACCCGGGAAGGGGCGGCAAGTGAATGGGCACCACGTTCGTCATGGCCTTCGCCCTGATGCTGATCATCGAGGGCGTGCTGCCGTTTCTCCTGCCGAAGCTGTGGCGCAACACCTTCCGCCGCATCACGGAGTTCACTGACGGGCAGATCCGCTTCTTCGGGCTGTCGTCGATGCTGGCCGGCCTGCTGATCCTCTACCTCGTCCGCTAGGGCGCCCATGCGCAACTGGCTCCTCCCGGAAAACCTCGAAGACATCCTGCCGCCGCAGGCGCAGCGCATCGACGCGATGCGCGGGAGGCTGCTCGAACTGTTCCGCGTCCACGGCTACGAGCTGGTAATCCCGCCCCTGCTCGAGTATATGGAGTCGCTGCTGACCGGGACCGGCCACGACCTAGACCTGCGCACCTTCAAGCTGGTCGACCAGCTCTCGGGCAGGATGATGGGCGTGCGCGCGGACATCACGCCGCAGGTCGCGCGCATCGATGCGCACCTGCTGAACCGCAAGGGCGTCACGCGGCTGTGCTACGCGGGCAGCGTGCTGCACGCTCGGCCGCGCGGCCTGGATTCGACGCGCGAGCCGCTGCAGATCGGGGCCGAGATCTACGGACACGCGGGAATCGAAAGCGATCTCGAGGTACAGCAGCTGCTGGCCGATTCTCTCGCGGCGTGCGGCGTCTCGGGCGCTCATCTGGACATCGGGCACGTCGCGGTCTTCCGGACGATTTGCCGGCGCGGAGGAGTAGACGCCGAGCTCGAATCGGATCTCTACGGGGTGCTGCAAGCCAAGGACCTGCCGGGACTGCGCGCTGCGACCGAGAAGCTCTCGAAAGCCACGCGCAGCGCGCTCCTCGCGCTCCCCGAGCTCTACGGCGACAGCCCGGTCCTGGAGCGCGCGCGGCGCGTGCTTCCCGGATATCCGGAGATCGAGCGGGCGTTGCGGGACCTGAAGACCCTCTCGCGAAACGGGAGGATACCGGTGTCGGTCGATCTCGCCGACCTGCGCGGCTATCACTATCACAGCGGCGTGGTGTTCGCCGCGTATGCGCCGGGGGTCGCCAATGCCATCGCGCTGGGCGGACGCTACGATGAGGTCGGCAAGGCGTTCGGTCGTGCCCGGCCCGCGACGGGATTCAGCATGGATCTGCGCGATCTCGCGCGCGCGGTGCCCGAGGCGAACGGCGCGCGGGCGATCCGCGCCCCGAGCGCGGCCGATCCGGGCCTCGCTGCCGCGATCCGCAAGCTTCGCGGTGCGGGCGAGGTCGTCGTGGTCCGGCTCCCCGGTCACGCGGCCGAGGCGGTGCTGCCAGTGTGCGACCGGGAGCTCGCGAAGAGCAGCGGCAAGTGGGTGGTGAGAAAGCTCAAGTAGATGGGCAAGAACGTCGTAGTCATCGGCACGCAGTGGGGCGACGAGGGCAAGGGCAAGGTCGTGGACTGGCTCACCGACCACGCCCAGGGCGTGGTGCGCTTCCAGGGCGGGCACAACGCCGGCCACACGCTGGTGATCGCGGGCAAGAAGACCGTGCTGCACCTGGTTCCCTCCGGAATCCTGTGGAAGGGCGTGACCTGCTATATCGGCAACGGCGTGGTGCTCTCGCCACGCGCGCTGATCGACGAGATGGACGAGCTCGAGCGCGCGGGCGTCGACGTGGCTCCGCGGCTGCGTGTCTCCGAGGCCTGCCCCCTGATCCTGCCGTTCCACGCGGCGATCGACGTGGCGCGCGAGACGGCCCAGGGCGCCGCGAAGATCGGCACGACCGGCCGGGGCATTGGCCCCGCGTACGAGGACAAGATCGCCCGGCGCGCGATCCGCGTGCGCGACCTGATGGTTCCGGAGCGCTTTACGGCCAAGCTCGAGCCGCTGATGGATTTCCACAATTTCGTCCTGACGAAGTATCTCGAAGCGAAGCCCGTCGATTTCGCGAAGACCCGGGACGAGGCTCTCGCGCTCGCGCCGCGCTTGAGGCCTCTGGTGGCGGACGTCTCGCGCGAGCTGTACGAGGCAAGCGCAGCCGGCAGCAATCTGCTCTTCGAAGGCGCCCAGGGCGCGCTGCTCGACGTCGACCACGGGACCTACCCCTACGTGACCTCGAGCAACTGCGTCGCAGGCGCTGCCGCCGCCGGCGCGGGCGTCGGGCCGCAGATGCTGCAGTACGTGCTCGGCATCACCAAGGCGTACGCGACGCGGGTCGGTTCGGGGCCCTTCCCCACGGAGCTCGGCGACAGCACCGGAGAGCTGCTGCGCCAGCGGGGCCAGGAATTCGGCGCAACCACCGGCCGCCCGCGCCGCTGCGGCTGGTTCGATGTCCCGGCGCTACGTCGCTCGATCCAGATCAACGGCGTGTCGGGTCTGTGCATCACCAAGCTCGACGTGCTCGATGGCATGAACGAGGTGAGGCTGTGCACCGGCTACCGCATCGACGGCAAGGCGGAAGAACTGCTGCCGCTCGGCGCTGAGGAAGCCGCGCGCTGCGAGCCGGTATACGAGGCGCTGCCGGGATGGAAGGAAAGCACGTTGGGCGTGAACGCCTACGACAAGCTGCCCGCCAGGGCGCGGGCCTATCTCGAGCGCCTGCAGGCGCTGTGTGCGGTTCCGGTGGACATGATCTCGACGGGCGCGGACCGCGACGAGACCATCGTGCGGCGCCACCCGTTCCACTGATCGAGGTCACCGGGATGCTTGACGGGGTCGTGCCTTTCCCGCCGGAGCTCGCGAGGCGCTACCGCGAGAAGGGATATTGGCGCGGGTTGTCCCTCGCCCAGGAGTTCGCGCCGCTGTTCGAGCGCTACGCCGGGCGCGCGGCGGTCGTCGACCGCGGAACGCAATACAGCTACGCGGAAATCGACCGCGTCTCCGACCGACTGGCCCTGAATCTGCTCCACGCGGGCCTCGCGCCGCTCGACCGGGTCGTGGTGCAGCTGCCCAACGTCGTCGAGTTCGTGTTTCTCTATTTCGCGCTGCAGAAGATCGGCTGTGTCCCGATCGCGGCGCTCGCCACGCACCGCTTCCTCGAGGTGAGCCAGTTCGCCAAGCTCTCGGGCGCGGCCGCCTGCGTCACGCCCGACCGCCAGGGCGACTTCGACTTCACCGGGATGGTGCACCGCGTGCGCAGCGAGACGCCTTCGGTGAAGCTGGGGATCGTGCTCGGCGAGGCGCCCGCAGGATTCCTATCCCTGGCGGAGCTCATCGCCCGGGAGCCGAGGACGCAGCCGGGAGCGTTGCGCTCGCTCCGCATCGACCCGACCGACCCCGCGATCTTTCAGCTCTCGGGCGGCACCACCGGCGTGCCCAAGCTGATCCCGCGCACGCACAATGACTACGCCTACAACTCCAGGCTCGCGCTGGACGTGTGCCAGGTCACCGGCGACTCGGTGCTGCTGCTGGCGCTTCCCATCGCCCACAACCTGCCGCTCGCCTGCCCGGGACTGCAGGGCTATATGCTGCAGGGCGCGAAGGTGGTGCTCTCGGCGAGCACCAAGCCCGAGGATCTGCTCCGATTGATCGAGCAGCACCGGGCGACGCACCTGAAAGTGGTCCCGGCACTGCTGATCCGCCTGATCAACGATCCGGCCATCGGCGGGTACGATCTTTCTTCGTTGCGCGTCATCCAGAGCGGCGGCCAGCGCATGCAGCCCGAGGTGCGCGCGCGCACCAAGCAGCTCATCCCCAGCGTCACCGTGCAGGAGAACTTCGGCATGTCCGAGGGCATGCTGTTCTTCGTTCGGCTCGACGATCCCGAGGACGTGCGCATGGAGACCTGCGGGCGGCCGCTCTCGCCCGACGACGAGGTGAGGCTGGTGGACGACGACGGCCGGGAGGTCGCGCCGGGCGAAGCGGGCGAGCTCACCTGCCGCGGTCCCTACACTCTGCGCGGCTACTTCGGCGTGCCCGAGTACAACGCGCGGCAATTCACCCCGGACGGCTTCTATCGCTCGGGTGACCTGATGCGCCTGCATCCCTCCGGCAACTACGTGGTCGAGGGCCGGAAGAAGGACCTCATCAACCGCGGCGGCGAGAAAATCAGCGCCGAGGAGATCGAGAACCTGATCCTCGCGCATCCCGCGGTGCAGAACATCGCCTGCGT
>Ga0137409_10000217_pt1 | contig 59934 bp, 51 predicted proteins | sample CZODoug1_16funga_FD_122059 | JGI IMG/M metagenome (GOLD analysis project Ga0137409, IMG submission 122059) | Vadose zone soil fungal communities from Angelo Coast Range Reserve, California, USA - CZODoug1_16fungal (Hybrid Assembly) | ecosystem: Environmental > Terrestrial > Soil > Vadose zone... | reverse complement strand
TACGTATCGTAGTTGAGCACGGTGACCCGCTTGCCGATGGGCTTCTTGCCCGCGAAAACCTGTTCCGGAGTCAGCTGATCGGCACGATTTATGGCATCGACACCCGGTATAGGATTGTGCGAAACGCAATTGGTGCCATCCGTATTCCAATAAGAGCCGGTGGCGATGACGATCTTGTCCGCGCCGTAGCTGAGCGCGGCGTCCGCCGTCATGGGCTTTTGACTCAGTGCCACTTGGCTCTGCTTGTTTTTCTTTATCAGTTTGTTGATCTGGACCTCACGGTAGTCCCGGTGATACCCCCATTCGCCGAGGCCGGGCAGACCGGTGGCAATGCCGTTCAGGTGGCCGCCGATCTTTTCCGCGGTGTCGTACAAATGTGTCGTATAGCCGCGTTCGAGAAGAACACGCGCGCATTCCGAGCCCGCGGGTCCCGCACCCACGATCAGAATGGAATCGTCCGAAGTCTTCTTTGCAAACTTCTCGGGGTGCCAACCGCGGCGGTATTCTTCGCCGGCGGTCGCGTTCTGGGTGCAAATCATGGGCGGTCCGCCGATCTCCCAGCGGGAAATGCACACGTTGCAGCCGATGCACACCCGGATGTCGTCGTAGCGACCTTCCTCGATTTTCTTCGGAAGGAAGGGATCCGAGATGGACGGCCGCGCCGCACCAATGATGTCGGCATACCCTTTGGTCACGACTTCGAGCATCTTGTTGGGATCGGTGTAGCGGCCCACGCCGAGGACCGGCTTCTTGGCAACCTGCTTGATGAATCTTGTCCAGTGCAGGTGGTGACCGGACGGGTAGTAGCGCGAAGGGGTGGCATTCTCGCCCCATTCGGCGATGCCGCACAGATTCACGTCCCACAAGTCGACGATGTCGTCGGCATACTCGACGAACTTCATTCCGTCGTCTTCGACTTCGACGCCGTCTTTGCCCAACAGCGTATCGACCGCAAAGCGGACGACCACCGCCATGTCCTTGGGGACCGCCTTGCGTACTTTCTCGATCGTCTCGACCCAGAACCTCGCGCGATTCTCGAAGGATCCGCCGTACTTGTCGGTACGCTTGTTGTAATAGCGTGACAGAAACTGCAGCGGGATATAGGAGTCCGCCCCATACACGTACACGAGATCGAAGCCCGCGTCGCGCGCGCGCAGCGCCGCGTCCACATACATCTGCTGAACGCGGGCAATCTCATCCAGATCCATTTCCTGGCAGTAGGTCAGGGTTTCGAATTCGGATGCGTACTGCGAAGCTCCGCGCGGCGTGCAGCGGGACTCCATATTGGGTGCGTGCGCGCTTCCGTACCAGAGTTCGGCACCCGCGTACGCTCCAAACTTGTGAATGTGCTCGGTCATCGCCCGAAGATTGCGGACGTCGCCGGCATCCCAAAGCCGGGCGGACAATCGATGGGTATCATCCGACTCGGGGTGAACGGAGCAGTACTCCGTATTGATGGCGGCCCAACCACCCTCCGCCTTCATGGAGCGGTGGGCTGCCTGGAAACCCGGTCGGTCAGATCCGGCTCCGATGCAGTGGGGGGTTTGGTAAAAGCGGTTCCGGAACGTAAGCGGACCGACTTTGATGGGCTCAAACAAAATGTCGTGCCGAGGATCTCGTGCCATGATTATTTTCACTCCACTTTGAAAAATTATATTGAAACCCTGGCGTGTGTGCCATGGGGCCTGTGCGCTAGTACACCGCTAGCTTGTGCGTGACGATCACCACACCGATGCCGGCCAGGACCACGACATACGGCCAGATTCCGGCGCGCTTGATCTCGGATGCGCCCGAGGTATGGCCCAGATCCTCGGCCATGTCCTCAGGGAAGTGGCCCTTGTCCTGAATGTAGTGTCGATAGATGAACACCGGAATGATCAGCGAGCAGAACGCCAGGCCGAAGCTCAGCGTGCCGACGCCGTAAACGTCTGCGCCGAATCCCATGAAGGCCAGATTCACGAACGACAGACAGGCTCCCACGGCAAGAACCCAGTTGGGCGCGCGCCAGGGTCGCTCCTGCGTCGGCCGGTCGAGCCGGTGAATCCAGCCGGCGTTCAAATTGAGGAAATTGAAAATCATGTAGCCCACGTTGGCGGCGCCGATCACGAATACCGAATCGGACATCAGCAACAGCACTAAATTGAAGCACAGGTCGGTCAGCATGGCCCTCGATGGCGCATGGTGCTTGTTCACCGTGGAGAGATACTTCGGCAGCCAACCGTCCACCGAGGCTTGGTACAGAGTGCGTGACGAACCCGCCATCGAGGTGATCAACGACAACACCAAGGCGAGGACGAGCATTACCACGACGATCGCGCCGATCAATCGGCCGGCGTGAACCATTTTGGCCATGACGGCCGCGACGCCCATACCGCTGTAGATGTCGGGAGCGAGCATGCCGCTGTAGACGGCGGGCGTCACATTGCCGGCGGCATCCGTCACCGCCGGCTGCAGCAGCGACCCGAGGCCCAAAAAACCCTGGAACGCGAACGGCACCAGCGTATACACCACCACACACAACAGGCCGGAATAGAAAATGGCCTTGAACGTATCGGTTTTTGGATTCTTCAATTCCGAGGTGTAGCACACCGCCGTTTCAAATCCGTACGTCGACCAAGCAGCGAGAAACATGCCGCCGGCCAGCACGGTGATGCCGCTCATGTTCCACGTGCCGTTGATGACATGGCCCACGGTGTCGTGGGCCAAGGGTACCAACGGGAAAAAGTTGGCCTTGACGATGTCGCCCGTCAGGATCGGCACCACACCGATCAGAATCAGCGGAATCATCGCCGAGATGCCGAGAATCTTCGTGGTGTTGGCCGAGCGCAAAATGCCGCCGTCCTGGATGGCCTTGACAGAGAACAGGATCACGGCGCCGAGCAAAAACACGGCATTGATGCGCAAGCTCAAGCCGGTCCTGACGAACCCTAGATCGAGCAGCGTCAGTTGCCAGGTGTTGATCACTGAATCCGGCGCGAATAGGCCGTTCAGGATGTACCCGGCGGCGAGCGCCGAGCCCGTGGCCTGCACCGGCGACCAGGCGAACCAATTGCACCACACGGAGATGGGGGCAATGACTTTACTGTACCTGACCCACGCGATCGCGCCGTACACCGAGGTACCGCCGGACTTGTTGGGAAACAACCCGGCGATTTCCGCGTAGGTAAAGGACTGAATGAATCCCAGCGCGATCGATACCGTCCAGATTACCCACGACAGCTTGCCGACGGTCGCCGCTACCGCACCGATTGAAAATAACACCAGGGGCGGCACGCCGCTCGCCACCCAAAACGCGCCCGTCCAGTCGATGCCGCGTTCCAGCCCGGTAGTCTTGACGGTGGTATCGACGGTAGCCGCTTCAGCCGTTGAGCTCATGTATATCCCTCTTGAACATTCACAGACGGGGTCGCTCCGACCCCGTTAATATCTGCGCGAAGCGCATGAAAAAGTCGCGGCGACCCCGTCCGAGAGTGTTCTCGTCCATGCGCTGCGCGCAGGGTTCAACGGGGTCGGAGCGACCCCGTCCGATAGTATTCAAGAGCTTATATTCAAAACAAACGGCGGAGCTCATCGGCAACTTCAAAGATATCTCCCACGATGCCATATGTGGCGACGGTGAAAATCGATGCCTCGGCGTCACTGTTGACAGCGACGATGGTATTGACGTGTTTCATACCGGCAAGATGTTGAATGGCTCCGGACACGCCCATCGCAATGTAGAGCTTACAAGCGCTCGCCGTCTTGCCGGATTGCCCTACCTGACGGCTCTTGGGCAGCCAGCCGGCATCTGCAATCGGACGCGAACAGCCGAGCGTGGCGCCAACGGCATCCGCCAATTCCCGAAATTGCTCGACCTTGGCTTCCTCGCCGATGCCGCGGCCGATGCTCAAGATGAATTCGGCGGCCGTCATGTCGACATCGTCGGCCGAGCTCAACTCGACGAACTCTTTACCCTCTGCGCGACCGATTGTCACGGGCGCCTCGAAGGCCGTCACCTGCGGTGCGGCGCCGGGATCGGGCGGCTTGAACATGTTGCTGCGCAGTGCCAGCAGTACCGTGCTGCGGTTGGGAAAATCGAGCTCGACGCTGACCTTTTGACCATAGCCGCCGCGCGTTGCCACCAGGTCGCCGTCGACGCGCTCGATTTTGAAGACATCGGTGGCGAATCCGTAGCCTCGTACGGCCGCGAGGGCCGCCGCATAGCCGAACGAGTCGACACTGTGCGCCACGAGCACGACATCGGGACTTCTCGCGTCGATCAGCGCGCCCACCGCAGCGACAAACGTGTCGGGATCGAACTCAGGCTGGGGCACTTTGACCGTCACGATCGTGTCCACGCCGGCAACACTCAAGGTAGGTACGAAGCGACCAGGCTCTTGGCCGAGCACCGCCACGGCGACTTGCTCGCCGTCGCGACGCAAGGATTGCGCTGCGCCGACGAGTTCCAGCGAGACCGGACGCAATTCGCCGCGCCGCTGTTCCGCGATCACCAATATGCCGCTCACGTTGCCTCCCCTTTGAACTCACGAATGATCGCTGCGAGCCGCAGAGCCTGTTCGGCCGGACCACCTTCGATCAGTTGCGCGCGACCTTTCTCGGGAATATACATGCGCCGCACACGCGACAAGGAACCGGCTTCGCCGACTGCGTCGCTGCCGAGCTGCAGATCGGTCAGGCCCAAGACTTCGATCGGCTTGGCCGCCGCCTGTTTGATGCTGCGCAAAGATGCGTAGCGCGGCGTGTTGATACCTGCCTGAATGGTCAGTACGGCAGGGACCTGAATTTCGACTTCGTGCAAGAGACCGCCCTCGAGTTCGCGACGAAACATCGCCGTCTTGGCTCCCGGCGTGTAGCGTAGATTCGCCACGACCGCAGCGTGCGGCCAGCCGAGCAGGCCGGCGGTTGCGATGCCGGTCGAGGCAAATGCCTGGTCCGACGATTGAACTCCTGCAAACAGCAGATCCGGCGCCTCACGCCTCGCGACTGCGGCCAAGATACGCGCGATGGCGATCGGATCTGAGCCCCGCACCGCCTCATCCCAGACGCGCAGCGCCCGATCGGCGCCCTTGGCCAGGCATTTGCGCAAGGATTCGTCGACTTCTTCGGGTCCTACCGACACAGCGATGACTTCGACGGGCACGCCGGACGCCTCCTTGATCTTGACCGCTTCTTCCAAAGAGAAGTCGTCCCACTCGTTCAAGTCGCGGATGAGAAAGTCAGGGTCGACATCGCGCCCGTCGTCGCGGATTGCGAAATCTTCATCGAGTGCCGCGACTTGCTTGACGGCCACCAGAATTTTCATGCCGGCACCTCTTCGGTGCGGCGCGAGGGCATGGCTTCGCGAATGAGTTCTATGAGTTCCTTGACCACGAATTTGCCCTCGTTGCCGGTGGTTTTGAGTGCGTCCTCGAACATGGTGAGATCCTTCGGGCAGCTGACCACGTAGACCTCGAGCCCCGGAATCGCCGCCGCTTCTTTCATCCGATTCTGTGCCGGCTTTTCGGAGCCGACCGGGTCGGGGACCCAGATCCTGCCGCCGCCGGCGCCGCAGCAGAAAGAGTTCGCCTTGCAGCGCCCCATCTCGACGAGTTCGCAGCCGAGCAGAGCCAAAAGTTCTCGCGGCGCATCATAGCCCTTGTTGAACCGGCCCAAATGACAGGGGTCGTGAAAAGTCACGCGGTATTTGAGCGGATTGGTGACTCGCAAGCGTCCTTCCGCGAACAATCGCTTGGCCAATGTCGTGTAGTGCTCGATCTCGTATTTGCCGCCGAAGTCGGGATATTCATTGCGAATGGTATTGAAGGAATGAGGGTCGGTGGTTACGACGGATTTGAACGATGCACTCGAGAGCGCATTCACGTTCGCGGTCGCCAGCACTTCATAGAGCCCTTCCTCGCCCACTCGCCGAACATCGTTGCCGGCGTTCGACTCGCCGTCATAAAGAATGCCGAAATCAACGCCCGCTTCATGCAGCAGCGAGGCGAAAACCTGCGAGACCTTCTGATTGCGCGGATCGAAGGAAGCATAATCGCCGACGAACCACAGCACGTCCACCGGCTGCTTGCGTGCGTCCTTGACCGGGAAGGGCAGGGCCTTGCTCCAGGCGCCGCGCTTGCGCTTCGATTCGCCGAATGAATTGCCCGTTTTGTGAATCGTCTGCAGTGTCTTGGTCAGCAAGGGATCCATGGCCCCGTCTTCGACCAGCTTGCGGCGCATTTGCACGATGATGGGCACGTGCTCCACGGCGACCGGACAAATCTCGACGCAGGCCATGCAGGTGCGGCATGACCACAGAGTCTCCATGGCCACTTGTCCGGGCGCCTTGCCGTGGATGTCGAGCTCGGCGGCCGCCGGCACGACGCCGGATTCGAGCGTCGCCTGCGCGAACTCGCGCAAGCTCAAGATCACGTCGCGCGGCGACAGCGGTGCGCCGACCGCGCGGGCGGGGCAGGCCTCATGGCAGCGGCCGCACTTGGTGCAGGCATCGAGATTCAGGAGTTGCTTCCAATTGAAATCGGTGATTTTCGCGGCGCCCACTTGTTCCTGAGAGTCGGGAACTCGGGGCAATCTTTGCGATGCCAGCGGATCGCGGACCATCAGCGAGGCCGCCGACGTGAAGATGTGTTTGACCTTGGTGAAGGGAATGAGGGCGATGAGGATGAGCGCAATCAGGCCGTGAAACCACCACAAGCCATGGCGGAGCAAGCCGCCGCCATGCTCTCCCAGCCCCAGGGCGCGCATGCCCTCCGCCAGCAGCGCGCCCACGGGAGACCACCAGCGGGTGCCCCAGACGTCCGCGCGGCCCTGCAGCCAAACCAGCCTTGCCGCTTCCAGAACATAGCCCGTCACGCCAATGATCAACAGGATCCACAGGAAAGCCCAATCTTCGCGGCGGTATTGCGGGCGATTGAAGTCCGGATCGCCCGGCACCCGGTCCGGTCTTGCATAGTCCAGTTTCGGCAGGCGCATCCAGCCGCGCCGATACATCATGAACACAAGACCCGCAATCAGAGCGACGCCCGCCACATCCAGTACCAACGAGAACACCAGGTAGAACCGGCCGTACCAGAAACGAATTCCAAACAGCGGTTCGAGAATGTCGTATTCCAGCGTGATCGTGGCCGTGCCGGCAAACAGCAACATGAACCCGTAGAAGATCAGGCGATGCGCGCCTCCCGCCGCCGGGTCACGGCGGTCGACGGTGCGATGACTGAGAACCGAGGAGAGCATAGCGCCGAACCTTGCCCACAGCCCCCCTTCAAGCCGAAGCGTCGCGCCGCGGCGATACTTGCGGATCTGCACATAGACGCCGTAGCAAAAGATCGCGATCGCCGCGTAACCCAGCAAGTAGAAGAGCCGCACCTCGGCTGCTCCGAACGCCTCGAAAAGTATCCGAGTGACGGCGTCAGTGCGGCTCATGATCAGGTCTTGTACTCGAGCTCGAACGTTCCGCCGGGCATATGCGCCGCGCCCCAGACGGCGACTTCGCGCTTGTACGGCAGCGGCTGTTGCGCCTTGGCTTCTTCGATTTCGCGGGCCAGCCGCTGGCCGGTAAAGGTCGCGTCGGCGATGAGACGCGGCGCTTCGGCGTCGCCGATCAAGTACACATCCTTGACGCCGTTCTTCTGCCACTCGCCGTGGCGTGCCTTGAGCTCGGTATACAGGCTGTCGTTCGAATGCCGGCCGGTGACCAGGACCAGCGAGTCGAATTCCACCCAGCGCTGGCTCTTGTTGACGTCGCGCGGCAAGTGACCTCGTCCGCGGTAGGTGCGCTTGGAGCCGTCACCGTAAATGTCGTACACCTCGAGACGCCCTTTTTCTATGCGCGAAGCGAAGGCGTTGTGAACTTCCTTGATGTGCAGCTCGTGCATGCGCCGCATCATGTTCGGATACTCGAGCGTGAAGTGCATGTAGTTGGCGAGATGCACGCCCGTGACCAAGGTGACTTCGTGCCCTGCGACAGCCAGCTTTTCCGCAAGGCTCGGCGCCATGAAGTAGGTGTCGGCGTTCAGGATCACGACGCGCTTGCCGATGGCCTTCTTGCCTTCCAGCACCTGTTCCGGCGTGAGCTGATCCGGTTGCGAGGCGTCCGCGCCCGGAATGGGGTCGTGGCTCAGGCAATTCGTGCCGTCGGTATTCCACGAAGAGCCGGTGGCAATGACGATTTTCTCGGCGCCGTAAGTGAGGGCCGCTTCGGCCGTCATCGGCTTCTGGCCGAGCGCCACCTGGCTCTGCTTGTTCTTCTTCACGAGCTTGTTGATCTGCAGCTCGCGGTAGTCGCGGTGGTAGCCCCACTCGCCGAGTCCAGGCAGTGTGATGATGGAATTCAAATGACCGCCGATCTTGGCGGCCGTGTCATAAAGATGCACGGTGTAGCCGCGTTCCATCAGCACCCGGGCGCATTCGGCGCCGGAAGGGCCGGCCCCGACCACCAAGATGGAGTCGTCGGAGCCGCGCTTCGGGAATTTTTCCGGATGCCAGCCGCGCCGGTACTCCTCGCCCGCGGTGGCATTCTGCGTGCAGATCATCGGCGGCCCGCCGATTTCCCAGCGCGAAATGCAGACATTGCAGCCGATGCAGACGCGGATGTCGTCGTAGCGGCCCTCTTCGATCTTCTTCGGCAGCCAGGGATCGGAGATGGACGGCCGTGCCGCGCCGATGATATCGGCGATGCCCTTGGTCACGATCTCCGTCATTTTTTCCGGATCGGTGAAGCGGCCGACGCCGAGCACGGGTTTCTTGGCCACTTGCTTGACGAAGCGCGTCCACGGCACCTGATGGCCTTGGCTGTAGAACCGGGAGGGACCCGCGTCCTCGCCCCACTCGGCGATGTCGCCCACATCCACGTCCCACAAATCGACCAGCGGGTCGGCCATCCCGATGAACTTCATGCCGTCATTCTCGACCTCGACCCCCGATTCACCGTACAGGGTATCGACGGCAAAGCGGGTGGCGATCGCGGTGTCGTTGCCGACGGCGCGCCGGACTTTTTCCAAGGTTTCCAGCCAGAAGCGCGCACGGTTTTCCAGCGTGCCGCCGTATTTGTCCTTGCGCTTGTTGTAGTAGGGCGAGAGAAACTGCAGCGGCAGGTAGGAGTGCGCGCCGTAGACATAGACGATGTCGAAGCCGGCGTCGCGGGAGCGCAATGCCGCGTCGACATAGTACTGCTGGACCATGGCGATGTCGTCCAAGTCCATTTCCTTGCAGTAGGTGAGCGTCTCGAATTCCGAGGCGTATTGACTCGGGCCCCGCGGCGTCGCGCGCGATTCCATGCAGGGCGCATGGGACGCGCCGTACCACAGCTCAACTCCGGCAAGGGAGCCGAAGTGATGGATGTGATCGGTCATGGCGCGCAGATTGCGGACGTCGCCCGCGTCCCAGATGCGCGCGGACAGGCGATGCGTGTCGTCCGATTCGGGGTGAATGGAACAATATTCGGTATTGATTCCCGCCCAGCCGCCTTCGGCTTTCAGCGAACGATGCGCCGCCTGGAATCCCGGCTTGTCGGAACCCGCACCGATGCAATGGGGCACCTGATAGAACCGGTTGCGCAGCGTCTTGGGGCCGATTTTGATCGGCTGAAACAGGATGTCGTGTTTTGGGTCGCGCGCCATACTCTTATCCTCCGGCTTTGTAGCGGTGTTTATTTGGGAAGGACTCGCCCCCCGAGGCGAGGAACTCGTATCATATTCTCGATCGAACGGCGCTGACCAGGCGGCCGCTGCGCCAATCGGGAGTGCGCGTCGAGCGGCCGGAGGAGTGCGCGGGCATCGGAATTAAATAACATGTCAGTTACTGTAGTGCAAATTAATTGCGTGCAGTGTAAATTGACTTGGAAGCACATGGAAGCTGCAGTCTATGCGTGACCCTTCGGACTCAAAGAGGCCTCGCTTGGCGCGTTCACCCAAAAGCCCGAGATCGGGCTCGGTATCGGCAGTCTCTTCGGGCAACGTCGGCCGGCAATTAGGCGCTGTCGCGCGGCGGGTGCGCGAGAGTCAGGATTTGACGCTGACGGATGTGGCAACCTCCGCCGGCATCAGCGCGGGGATGCTCAGCCGGCTGGAAACGGGCCATGTCACCCCCAGTCTGGAGACCCTGGTCGCGCTCGCGGGTGCGCTCGGCGTAAGGCCGGCGCTGCTGCTGCAGCAGCTGGGAGGGGACGAGGAGGGGGCGCAACGCGTGCCCGCGGGCCAAGGGCTCGAGGTGGTCAGGCGCGGCACCCGCCGCGGCCATACCTACCATCTGCTGGCCGCTCAGCGCGGCCCGCGAAAATCATTCGAGCCCTTTCTCGTAACGCTGACCGACAAGAGCGAAGTGTTTCCCGGCTTCCAGCACCCGGGCTCCGAATTCATTTACATCCTGGCCGGCTCGCTGACTTATCGGCACGGCAGCCACAGCTATCCGCTGACGGCGGGCGATTCGTTGAGTTTCCGGGGCGACGTAGCGCACGGTCCCGAGACCTTGGATAAGGTGCCGATTCGTATGCTGTCCATCATCATTTACGATGAAGAGGATTGAGCCGCGAAGTTTTGACCAATCAGGGTTCCGCAGGGTTCAACTTGGCCAGTTTTGCCTCCATTCGCGCACCGAAATAGGCCTGAGGGTTCGACGCGTCGACGTGCTCCCGGCGCTCCCTCGCGGCAATCGCGGTTTTCGCGGTGTCGAAGGCCTCGCGCAGCGAGTGAGCGGTGGGCAACGCGTCGCGGTAGAACGCCTCGCCGAAGTAGGTCAGATCCCGGTCGTTCGAACAGCCGAACGAGGTGCGATCGGCTGCCGATGCGGTAATGACGATGGTTTGCGGGTCCCGCAATGATTCGATGAAGGCGCCGGCGTAGCAGGCGGAGATGATGATCACGCGCCATTTGATGCCGGATTCGTCCAAGGCATCGGCGAGATCGTCGTCGGCCAGATTCTGGAGCGGAAGCTCTGAATTGGAGACGATGATGGCCGGATCCTTCGCACCGTGCGAGGAGATCGACAGGAACAGCACGTCTTGATCGAGATTCATGCGCGAAGCGAGGCCGCGCAAGGCGTACTTCAATCCGGATACGGTCGCGAGCGGAGCGCGCTCCAAATCGCGCGCATCGTTGAGCAACGACACTGTTCTGGCCGTCATGTCGTATCGCTCGCCGAGCACCCTCGACGCCAGGCCGATTTCCTGCGCGAACACTTTCTCATCGCCGACCCCGGCAAAGCCCAAAAAATAGGCCCGGGGGTTAGGCGACTTGTCGCGGGCGACGGCCGACAGCACCTCATCGATGCGGCCCGGCTGCCCGAACAAAATAGCCTCGGCATCCGCAAGCGCGTCGCCCGGCTCCGCAGCTTGCGCTTCCTGCGGAGTCCACACATCCGGGATGACGTCCAGTGAATCGGTGAGCCAGATGAAACCCAAGACGAACACGAGGCCGGCGCAGGCAGCCGCGCGCTGCGTATACCCTGTCATGACGTGCAGCCCGCGCGCGAAGTACAGCAGCGTGTGGACAGCCACGGCTGCGCCCGCGCCCAGGTACCACCAGGGATCGAGAAACGCCGCGATCACGCTCGTGAACAGCAGCGGCAGCGGTACCGCCCCCATCGCCAATGCGAGCACGGGCGCGAACGCCGGTGCCGGACGCGCCCGCCATTGCAGCACGGCGGCCAACCCCAAGACCGCCAGCACATACCAGGCAAGCAGCGGAATTCCGCTCGGGAAGAGCTGCGGGTCCGGCTGCGATTGCCATCGATCGATCGCAACCCAGACCGAGAGCCATGCTGCGCCCATGATGAACGCGGCGCGCTGCGGATTGCCGGAGGGCATAGACCCCACCGGCTTCAATAGCCAGAGGCGCACCAAGGCTCTAAGCCATCCTTGCCGCGGATAGTCGGCGTTTATCGGAGCGTCAATCATGATGATTGTCGGATGATAGCAGGCGACTGTCAGAGCACCCCCGTTGTGCGGTATCGTTACCGCATGACAACCCGCGGCTTCACCGGACGGCAGCGACCGCCTGATAGCATCGGCCGGATTCCACCCGGCCAGTCGGAGACGCAAGACTTTCCGGTGCTCTCGGCGGGCCCCACGCCCCACATTCGCACGGAGGATTGGTCGTTCTCGCTCAAAGTGGGACCGAAACCGGTGAAGTTCTGGAATTGGGTGTATGGCCTTGTATAAGTTGGGCGATGCTTCCCCGACGATGGCGTCGAGCGCGTATGTCGCTCCGAGCGCCTCGATCATCGGCAAGGTCGTTCTCGAGGACCACAGCAGCGTGTGGTTCGGCGCGACCCTGCGCGGCGACAACGAAACCGTCAGCATCGGCCCCCATAGCAATGTGCAGGACGGCGCGGTTTTGCACACGGATCCGGGGCTTCCGCTCACGGTGGGAGCCCATGTCTCCGTCGGCCATCAGGCCATGCTGCATGGCTGCACGATCGGTGAAGGCTCGCTGATCGGTATCCAGGCGGTTGTATTGAACGCCGCGGTGATCGGCAGGGGCTGTCTGGTCGGCGCCGGCGCAGTCATCACCGAGCGCAAGGTATTTGCCGACGGCACCCTCATTCTGGGAGCGCCCGCCAAGGTGGTGCGCGAGCTCACCGCCGAAGAGCGCGAGAATCTTCTCGGGGTTGCCGCGAACTACGCCGCGCGCGGCGCGTACTATCGAAGTCATCTGCAGCTTATCGCGTAGCGGCCGTCTCGATCGCGGAGCTACGCTATCCGCGCTGGATCTCCGGATTTCTCACTGCGCGGGCTTGTCCGGGCCGTTGGCCGGCTTGTCGTCCGCTTTGGCGCCCTTCACGGCCGCTTTGGTCTTTTCCGCACCGCGCTTGGCTGCCGTGGAGACCTCGTGGGCTCCTTCCTTGCTCTTGGTGGCAACTTCGTGTGCCACTTCTTTGCTCTTGGTGCCAACTTCGTGCCCGACTTCTTTTGCCGCCACGGCGACCTGTTTTGCGCCTTCCTTCGCCGCGGCCGCGACTACTTTGGCGTCATGTTTGACCGTCTCGCCGACCGTCTTGGCATCGTGCGATACCGTTGCGGCAACGCCGTCGGGCGGATCCGAGGCATGCGCGTTAAATGCCAGTGCCAACAGCACCCCCAGACCGATCAAGGACGCGTCAATATTAGTTTTCATACGCCTGTCTCCTCCGGCGAGCCGAACACGCCGCCGTATTGTTCTCGAAGAATCGCTTTCTGTACTTTGCCAGTTCCTCCCACGGGAAGCGATTCCAAAAATATGACCTCGTCCGGAACGCACAAGCGGGCCATTTGCTTCGCCAGAAACTCCAGGATTTCCTCTCGCTCCAGGGTCCTGCCCGGCTTGCGCACGACGAAGAGCAGGGGTCTTTCCTGCCATTTCGGGTGCTTCACGCCAATGACGGCCGCCGCCGCCACCGCCGGATGGCCGACGGCGGCATTTTCCAGGTCGATCGAACTGATCCATTCGCCCCCGGTCTTGATCAGATCCTTGACACGATCTCGGATCTGCATGACGCCGTGGGGATCGATGGTGGCGATATCGCCGGTGGGAAACCAGCCCGCCGCGAGCGGTGAGGAATCGCATTTGTAGTATCGGCTCACGATCCACTGCCCGCGCACCATGAGTTCGCCCTGCGATTTGCCGTCGCGCGGCAATGTGGCGCCGCGCTCGTCGACCACTTTGACGTCCACGCCGAACACGGGTTTCCCCTGCTTGGCGACGATCGAGTGTCCCTCCGCCGGCGTTAACCGCTGCTGCTCGCAATCCAGGCTGCACAACGTCGCGACCGCAACGGTCTCCGTCATCCCCCAGCCTTGCCGCACGTCGATACCGTATCGATCACACAGCGTCGAGATCAAGGGACGCGGCAGCGCCGATCCGCCAGAGATGACACGTTGCAGGGTGGAGAAACGCAAATCATTCTGCTCGAGGTACTGCACCAGGCCCAGCCAAATAGTGGGGACGCCGGCACTGACGGTTACGCCTTCGGCTTCCATCAAGCCGTAGAGACCGGCGCAGTCCAACCGTGGGCCGGGCAATACCAGCTTCGCTCCAGCAATCAATGCGGCATAGGGAATGCACCAGGCATTGATGTGGAACATGGGTACGATCGGCAGCACGGTGCCTCTCGGACACAGGCCCAATACTCCGGGCATGCAGATGGTGATGGCGTTCAGCACCATCGACCGGTGTGAATACAGAGCGCCCTTCGGGTTTCCTGTCGTGCCGGAGGTATAGCAAAGCACGGCGCCCGTGCGCTCGTCGAATTCCGGCCAGTCGAATTGCTCGCTATGCGCGGCAATCAGTTCCTCATAGCAACGAAGGTTGGGTATCCCCTGTGCCGCGGGCATGTTCGCGGCATCGCTGAGGCTGACCCAGGCCTCGATGTTCGGGCAATGGGGCGCAATTCTCTCGACCAAGGACGCGAAGGTTGCGTCAAACAGAAGTACTCGATCTTCGGCATGATTGATGATGTAGATCAGCTGTTCTGGATGCAGGCGCGGATTGCAGGTATGCATCACCATGCCGCTGCCGGAAACAGCGTAATAGGCTTCCAGGTGGCGGTGATTGTTCCAAGCGATGGACCCGACCGCACTCCCGGCCGCCAGTCCCAGGTGGCGCAGAGCGTGCGCCAGCCGCCGAGCGCGCGCAGCGCACGCGGCAAAACTGTAGCGAAAGACGGGGCCGTGCGTCTCACGCGAGACGATTTGCGTGGTTCCGAACTGCGCCGCCGCATGCTCGATGATGTCGGAAATCAGCAAGGGCCGTTCCATCATGAGTCCCGGCTGCAGCATCAGCGTTCCCCCGTGCATCCCAGCGATGCTCTCATTATATGCTCTAGCGCTTCGCCTCTTGCTCTCGGTACGCAACCCAGCTCTGGTCGATCAAGTACGCATGGATGTGCTCGACGTCTTTCTCGCTCAGGATGTCGTCGAACCGTTCCATGCCGGCGGGCGCGAGCACCCCCTTCAGCACGATGTCCTTGAACGCCGCATGCAGACCGGCGTTGAGTTTGCGGAGGTCAGGTGTGCTGCTCGGCCCCAGCACATGGCAGCGCGAACACTCTTCGACGAATTTGATCTCGCCTGCGTCGATCTCCGCCTTGGTTGCGGTTTCGATCGGGGGCTTTTCAAATGGCTCCTCCACGCGCGGCGCCGGCGCCGGAACTGTGCCGCCCCCCAATTTGAAGGCAATGATGCGGTTGATGTTCTGATACTTGAGAGCGGCGCTGCTCGGCGGGATGGGGCCCACCGTAATCGCGGCGCCCCCGTATCCCGCCTGGATGGCCACGAATTGCTCGCCGTTGACGGAGTAGGTCATGGGTGCCGCCATGAGATGGCTTCCGGTTTTGATCACCTTCAGCACCTTTCCCGTATCGGCGGCATAGACCCAGAGTTCGCCGCTGCCGCGCCCCTGGAACACCAGGTTTCCCGCGGTGGACATCACGCCGCCGTCGTAGCCGCGAATCCCCTCGGACGTCTCGTGTTCCCAGACGGTTTTCTGCGCCACCGGGTCCCAGGCGCGCAGCAGCTCGCGCACCGGCTTCACCTTGCGCGCCGCTTTGATCGCATGCAGGTCAGGGACCGGTCCGTACAGTTTTTTCAAGGCTGCGGCATTGTAGGTGTCATCCGGAAAGATGCCCTGCACGGTGAAGAACCCGTCGAGGTATTTCATGGTGCCGCCGTTATGCAGCATGTCGATCCATACCGCCGACACGTCGATGACGGGAATATAGACCAAGTGCGTCTGCGCACTGTAGGACATGGGGTTCCAGGTGTGTCCGCCCGCCCAGGAGGGATAGACATTCTTGGGCGAGGAATACCAATCGGCCTGCGCGGTCACGACCGGCCGCCCTGTCTTCATGTCGACGTGAGTAGCCCAGTTCACGTAGGTATAGTTCTTCGCGGAGAGGAGCTTGCCGGTCTTTCGGTCGAGGACGTAGAAGAAGCCGTTCTTGGAGGCCTGCATGATCACCGGCCGGGGCGTGCCGTCTACGGCCAAGTCGGCAAGAATCAATTTCTGTACCGAGTCGTAGTCCCAGCTGTCGCGCGGCGTGGTCTGGTAATACCAGGCCATGCGTCCGGTGGCCGCGTCCAGCGCCAGGATGGATGCGGTGAACAGGCTGTCGAGCTTCGCCGGCCCGAGCTGGCGCAGGTCATAAGGCGCCGCATTGGCCGTGCCGAAGTAGACGAGATTGAGGGCCGGATCGTAGGCAAATCCATCCCAGACCGTTCCGCCCCCATGCAACTCGGGTTTGCGATGGGGATCCCAAGTCTTGTCCGCCTGCGCCAATTCCGGATTTTCATAGGGCTGTCCAACGGGGGGCGGCACCGTGTAGAAGCGCCACTTGAGTGCGCCGGTGTCCAAATCATAGGCCGCGACATAGCCACGCACGGCCGTGCGGCCCATGTCGGCGCCGCCGTTGCCGATGACCACCACCGAACCTGCGATTTGCGGCGCTCCCGTGCTGGAGTAGGGCAGCTTGTGATCGGTGATGGTATCGGCTTCCCAGATCTTCTTGCCCGTCCCGGCGTTCAACGCATGCAGACGTCCGTCGGTCGAGGCAACATAAACCTTGCCCTTCCACACCGCCACGCCGCGGTTGACCAGATCACAGCAGGGGTGTCGGCCGATGAAGTAGTCGGGCTTCGGGTCATAGCGCCACAGTTCCTTGCCGCTGGCGGCATCCACCGCGTACACATAACCCCAGGTTCCCGAGGTGTACATGACTCCGTCGATGACGATGGGGGTGGCTTCCTGACCGCGCATGGGATCGCCCAGGTCGTACTGCCACGCAAACCCCAGTTGCTTGACGTTCTTCGCGTCGATGTTCGCCAAGGGTGAGTGGTAGCTGCCGTCCTTGTCGCGGCCGCCGGTGAACCAGTTTTGCGGCTCTTTGTCCGCTCCCAGCAATCGCGCCGTGTCCAGATTGCCCGGTACCTGTGGCGGAATCGCGGCCCGAGCCGGCTTCGGCGCCATCGGCAACGCTAGCGCCAGAGCCAACGCCGTGCTCGTCAGTAGGACGCTTGTCCCGCGCGAGCCGAGGCGGGCGAATGTTTGGTATCTGAGCAAGGTTTATTCTCCTGCAGGGTCGGTCGAGAGCTTAATGAACATCCGGTGCCAACGGTACCACCGGCTCGCGTCCGGGCTTGCATCGCGACACACGCAGTGTGCCGCAGCGTCCACCGCCGGCCGGTTCGGGACTGCACGAGCACGCAGTGCGATCCGTGCGCGAATAGTTCGAATCTTTCCGGCCGGTACAGGCTTCGTCCGTCGAGCGGCAAGCCCGACGCGTCGCGGGGATTGGCGTGCTCGATGACGAGCGTGTTCGAGGCCGTCAGGGCATCGTCCGCGAGCGTCACCGGCGCGCCATGCAGGGCCTTGCGGACGACGCGCGCCAATTCACTTCGGCTTGAGTCGCTCGGATTGACGATGACGGCCGGCGGGTCGCTCGAATCAGGCCAGGCGGCAATGCATAGCAGCGAGCAGAGCACCAATGACAGGCTGGTACGCACCCACACCTGCATTGCGGCGGCGCCTCACTGCGCCGCCGGCGGGCGGTAAATCCGGTTTTGCCGCCAGAACGACTTGATCACGACGCCGTTCGCCGCCGCCGGCGGTACATAAGCTCCCGCTTGGAGCTGCGGGGGAGGCTGCACGCCGCTCGGCGGCAGGGGGCAAACACCGTTCGCCCGGTAGCTGAGCGCCGACGCGAGCAGGCCTTCTGCCGGGTCCCCGAGGGAGTGCGCAAAGTCGTCCGCCACCGAACAGCCGGGCACCAAGACCCCTTGAGTTGCGACGGTATTGTGAGGCGTAAATCCATCGGGATAGTTGCCGAAGCCCATGGCGTTGACGCTTTGGAACTGGATCGAAAAATAAGTCACGGCACAGTTGTCGGTCGGATAAAACCCGTAGGGCTTGCCACAGGTCGTCGAGCCGATCTGAACGACCTGTACGTTGACGCCCTGGAGGCTGTTGATGATGGACTCGCTGGCGGAACAAGTGCTGCCGGTCGTGAGCACAAAGACTCGCGGCAAGGCTAAGAACGGCAGCGCTTGGCCTGCAGTCGACGAAAATCCTTGGGTAGTCGTATGAAAGCCAAGCGGTGCGATGGCGCTTTGCGTTACCGGATTGACGGTCGGATTCTTGCTGTTGAACTGGTCCAGTTCGAAGGTCTGCCCAGCCGTTAGGTTAGGGCCCGCGATCATGTAGGCGACCTCGCTGGCGATGTCGAGGAAGCCCCCGCCGTTGTAGCGGATGTCGAGAATCAGATCGCGCACGCCGGCGCTCTTCAATTGGCTGAAGGCTGCGACGAGTTCACTTTCGGCGGTCGCGATGTGATCGTTGAAGAGCATGTATCCGACGAGGTCTCCGGCCGCCGTGGAGATGGTCTTTACATTCTGCACCGGCGTTTCTGTGATGGTGCCGGATACCAAAGTCACGGTGCGCGGCGTCGCCATGCCCGCGTCCAAGATCGAAAAGGTGTGGGTCTCTCCCACCGTCTGGGGGCTCAAGCCCGCGTTCAGCGTATTGACGCTCGTTTGATCGTTTGCGTTCACCAGATCGACGCCGTCTACGGTGAGGATCTGCGCTCCCCGTGCGAGACTGGCTGGGGCGACAGCGGCCGGGGATCCCGGTTCGGTATAACCCACGACGACGTTGCGCGGAGGTGTGCCGGCGATGATCACGAAATGTGCCCCGTAACCTGCTTCCACGCCCGACTGCGAAAGAGACTCCCATGCCGCCGTCGGGTACGTGAAATGGAATCGATCCTTCGGTTTGCCGGATGCCGTGGTTGCCGAGGTCTTCAGCACGTCGAAATAAGCCGAGTCGGAGGTAAAGCCGGCGGGGTCTTGATCCGGGACTTCGCTGAACCACAGATAGAGATCGTTGGTCCACGACCGCAGCCAGTTCTTTTCGTCGAGAGCGGTGCCTGGACGGTCCAAGTAGGCTTTCCCTGTCCCCGGATCGGTGCCGGTCCGCGGGGTCACGCACATGGCCGCGAAGGCCGAGGCCGGAGAAAACTGGCCCTTGACCCACCCAGTGGTGCCTCCGGGGGAATTGATTCCGGCGCTGCCGCCGCCACCGCCACCGCCACCGCAGGCATCAAGCAGCGCCGCTGCCGGGATCAACGCAAGCAGCAACGATGCTCTATGAGGATAAAACATAGGAAAACATCCTTGTCGAGAACCCCCGGGACTCAAATGTTACACGGTGCAACAATCGCTGTCTGCGGAGTCCGCGCGCACCCGTCCGGCACCGTTGCTCAATCGTCCTCGTCGCCGTAAATAATGAGCGATAGCATGCGAATCGGGACTTTCTCGAGGCGCTCCGGCCCGTGCGCGATGTCGCCGGAGAAAGTCAAGCTGTCCCCCGGCCGGAGCACATAGGTGTGGCGCCCATGGCGATAGTGGAGCACGCCGGAGAGCAGATGAATGAACTCGATGCCGGGGTGTTGAAAACCCGGGAACACCTCGCTGCGATCGTTCAGCGTCACCAGAAAGGGCTCGAAGATTTTGCGCGGGCCGCGTTGGGCGGCCAGGAGGTGATAGGTATGTCCGCGGCGGGTGCCGCTGCGCACGGTCTCGAGTCCCTCACCGGCGCGGATCAATTGGGCGCCGCCGTCGTCGGCGCCGACCCGCTGCATCAAGGCGGACGCCGTGACGCCCAGAGCTCGTGCCAGGGCGACAATGGTTTCCAAGCTGGGGGAGACTCGGCCGGTCTCGAGCCGGCTCAGCATGGCGCTGCTGATTTCGGCCCGCCGCGCCACGTCGGCCAGGGTCAGGTTTTGGCTCTCCCGTAAACGCCGCGCCGTCCGTCCGAGGTCGACGGCCGGACTCTGTGTGCGCTCCAGGGTGGAGGCCGGCGCCTTGCCTCCAAGGGTCTTCCCCAAGCGAACGCCTGATTCGAGCTTGCGGCCGGCGGAAGGCGGCTTCCGGCTCAGCGGAGGCATTGCACAATACGCAAATGATTTGCTCCACAGTTAAAATTTCGTTTATATTCTCGCATGGTAACCCCCTGCTAACTCTGTGTCGCGCCAAGGGAATTCCACTGTAGTTCCATGCCCCACCGCTTACTTCGTTTCGGCCTATCGCGCAAGCATCCCGAACCGCGCATGTTCACGCGCCACGACTCGTTGAAGACGGGTTATGACGTGGTCATCATCGGGGCGGGCGGCCATGGACTGGCGGCGGCCTACTACCTGGCTCGCGATCACGGCATTCGCAACGTGGCGGTGCTCGACAAGGGCTATCTCGGCGGCGGCAATACCGGCCGCAACACCACCATCATTCGCTCCAACTACCTCACTCCCGAGGGGGTGAAATTCTACGACGAGAGCGTGCGCCTGTGGCAGGATCTCGCCACCGATTTCGATTTGAATTTGTTCTATTCGGCGCGCGGCCACTACACGCTCGCGCACACGGATTCGGCGATGCGCACCATGCGCTGGCGGGCGGAGGTGAACAAGCACTACGGTGTGCGTTCCGAGGCCGTCGATGCCGCTTTCGTCAAGCGCGGGATTCCTTCGCTCGACATGACCTGCGGCGGCCATGCGCCGATTCTCGGCGCCCTGTTCCATGAACCGGGCGCCATTGCGCGCCACGACGCGGTGGCCTGGGGATATGGACGCGGCGCCGATCAGCGCGGCGTGGAGATCCATCAACAAACCGAAGTCACGGGGATTCGCGTGCAAGGCGGCCGGGTGGTCGGCGTCGACACCACTCGCGGGCCCATTGCCGCGTCGAAGGTATTGTGCGCGGTTGCCGGATTCACCCCGCGAATTCTCGACATGGTGGACCTGCACACTCCCATCTACGTGCATCCATTGCAGGCCATGGTGTCCGAGCCCGTGAAGCCCTGGCTCGATCCCATCATCGTGTCGGGCTCGCTGCACGTCTATGTGTCGCAATCCGCCCGCGGCGAACTGGTGATGGGTGCGTCGCTCGATCCCTACGAGCTGCATGCCACACGGCCGACGCTGGATTTCGTCGAGGGTTTGGCCTCGCATATGCTGGACATGTTCCCGTTCTTGAGCGAAGTCAAGGTGAACCGCCAATGGGCGGGGCTCGCCGACATGACGCCGGACTTCGCGCCCATCATGGGCGTGACGCCGGTCGAGGGCTTCTTTCTGGATGCCGGATGGGGCACCTGGGGCTTCAAGGCGACGCCGGTGTGCGGCAAGACCATGAGTCATACCGTGGCGACGGGGCGCAATCATCCCTTGATCGAGGGATTCACCTTCGATCGCTTCGCACGCTACCAGCTCACCGGTGAGAAAGGCGCGGCGTCGGTGGGCCACTGATGAAGATCCTGGTGTGCCCTTTGAACGGTCCGCGACCGGCGTCGGAATTCGCGTACGGCGGCGAGGTGCGCCGCAGCCCCGACCCGAATACATGCAGCGATGCCGAGTGGAGCAGCTACGTGTTCAATCGCTCCGGTTCGCCCGGCGTCAAGTATGAGTGGTGGTGCCACATCGCCTCGGGTTTCTGGTTCGTGGTCTTGCGCGACACCACACGCGATGTAGTGATCGACACCTTTCCGGCGGAGGCGGTGCGCCGCGGCTTGCCGACGCCGCCGGCGGCTGCCGCGCCATGACGCATCGCCTGGAAGCGCACGCCGAGGAGTGGCTGGATCGCACGGCCCCACTGCGGTTCACTTTCGAAGGCCGCGAATATCAGGGGTATTCGGGCGACACGATCTCTTCGGCGCTCGCGGCGGCGGGAGTGCCGTATGTGGCGCGCAGCTTCAAATACCACCGTCCGCGCGGCATCCTGTCCTTCGCGAATCACGACAGCAACACCCTGTTCCAAGTCGACGGGGTGCCTAATGTGCGCGGCGACGTGACCTGGCTGCGCGATCGTATGCGTGTGTCGGCCGTCAATACCTTCGGCGGCCTGTGGCGCGACAGGGCGCGAGTGCTGGATCGCTTCGCGCGCCTGTTGCCGGTGGGATTCTATTACAAGGCGTTTCATTCCAAGGCTCTGTTCCCGCGCTGGGAGCGCATGTTCCGCACGCTCACGGGATTGGGAAAGGTTTCTCTCGGCGCCCCGCGCGAGGCGACGCCCAAGCGCTATGGTTTCTGCGATGTGTTGGTGATCGGCGGCGGCCCAAGCGGCCTCGCGGCCGCGCTCGCCGCGGCGCAGGCCGGCGCGCAGGTGGCCTTGGCGGATGAAGCGTTGCGGCTCACCGGCAATGGCGCGCCGCCGGCGCTGGTCCGGGCGGTGCGCGACTCGGCCTCCATTACCTTGTTTCCGGCTACCGTTGCCGCCGGCTACTACGCGGATCACTGGGTCGCGCTGGCGCAGCAGGCGCGCATGACGAAGATGCGCGCCGGCGCCGTGGTAGTTGCCACCGGAGTGATCGAGCAGCCGGCCGTGTTTCGCAACAATGATCTGCCCGGCGTCATGCTGGCGTCCGGCGCGGCACGGCTTGCCGCGCGGCACGGCGTCGCTCCCGGCCGCCGAGTAGTCATCATTGCCGCCAATCTGGATGCCTATGCAACCTGCCTCGAGCTGCATGCGCGAGGCGTGCAGGTAGCCGCCATCGTCGATTTGCGCGCGGTCGCGGAGAGCGATGCGGCCGTGTCAGCCTGCGCGGCGCTGGGCCTGGTCGTGCTGCGGGCGCATGCGCCTTATGAGGCCGTCCGCGGGCCGGAGGGCACGGTCGCCGGATTGACGGTCGCACCGGTGAATGAAGCCGGCCACGTCGATGCGAGCGCGCAGCGGCGTATCGACTGCGATGCGATTTTGATGAGCGTGGGATGGGCGGCCGCCATGCAGCTCTATCTCCAAGCCGGCGGCAGCACGCGATTTTCCGAGGAGCTGCAGCAGTTCGTCCCGGTGGATTCGCCGCCGGGAATATTTGCAGCCGGCCGCATGAACGGCGTCTACGATCTCGAATCGCGTCTCGCCGACGGCCGGCGCGCGGGATCGCAGGCGGCAGCTCATGTGGGATTCGGCGTGCCGAGCGGCACAGCCGTCGCGCGCAGCACGCGCTGTCCCTCGCATCGGTTTCCCATATTCGATCACCCGGAAGCCAAGAACTTCGTCGACTTCGACGAGGACTTGCAGGTCAAGGACTTGGAAAACGCAGCGCAGGAAGGATTCGATTCCAGCGAACTGCTCAAGCGCTACAGCACGGTGGGCATGGGCCCCTCGCAGGGCAAGCATTCCAACATGAACGCGCTGCGCATTCTTGCGCGCATCCGCGGGGTCGGCGTGGAGCAGCTCGGCCTGACCACGGCTCGGCCCATGTATCACCCGGTGCCGATGAAGCTGCTGGCGGGCCGCAGCTTCTACCCGGAGCGGCGCACGCCATGCGACGCGCAACATGGCGCATTGGGCGCGGTGTGGATGCCGGCGGGCAACTGGCGAAGACCCGAATACTATGCGGTGTCCGGCGAGAGCCGCGCACAGAGCATCGATGCCGAGGTTCACGCGGTACGCAGCAGTGTCGGGCTCATCGATGTAGGGACGCTCGGCAAAATAGAGGTCTACGGACCGGACTCGGCCGAGCTTCTGGACCGCGTTTATGCCGGACGATTTTCCGATTTGAAAGTCGGCATGACGCGCTACGGACTGATGCTGGACGAGTCGGGCGTCATCATCGACGACGGCGTCATCGCGCGCCTGGGCGAGGAGCTCTTTTACTTCACGACCACCACCGGCGGTTCCGCGACCGTGTTTCGCGAATTACTTCGGCTGAATGCGCTGTGGGGCCTCGACTGTACGCTGGTGAACGTCACGGGCCACCGGGCGGCATTCAATTTCGCGGGCCCCTCGAGCCGGGGGATATTGCAGCAATTGACCGATATCGACCTGCGGGATGAGGCATTTCCTTATTTGGCTGTACGGTCGGGGCAGGTGGCCGGCGCTCCGGCGCGCTTGATGCGCGTCGGCTTTGTCGGTGAACTCGGATTCGAAATCCATGTGGCCGCCGGACGGGGCCGCGAGGTCTGGGAGGCGCTCCACTCTGCCGGCCTGCCGCTGGCCTTGAGGCCCTTCGGCGTCGAAGCGCAACGCGTGCTGCGCTTGGAAAAAGGTCATTTCATCGTGGGCCAGGATACCGACGGTTTGACCGACCCCTTGGAGGCGAGCGCGATGTGGGCGGTGGCCATGAAGAAGCCCTTCTTCGTCGGGCAGCGGAGCCTCCGCATCCTGCAAGCGCGCGGTCCCCGGCAAAAGCTGGTGGGCATCGAGCTTGCCGCAACGGCACCCCTGCCCAAGGAGTGTCATTTGATCATCGACAAGGGCGCGATCGCCGGCCGCGTTACCAGCGTGACCCATTCGCGGGCGTTGAACAAATCCATCGGACTCGCCATGCTGTCGCCGGATCTGGCGCAGGTCGGGCGCGACATCCACATTCGCACCGACAACGGCGATATGCTGGCGGCGCGAGTCGCGGCGCCGCCGTTTTACGACCCGAAGAATTTGCGGCAGAAAGCGGATGCGGGCGCATGAGCGCGCTGACGCTCGAGTTGCGCGAAAAGCGCGATCGGCTGGGCCTCAAGGGTCCGCGAGCCGCGGAATGGTTGGCTGCACAGGGGATTGCATTGCCGATGACGCCGAATACATGGACGCACTCGGAAGGGGCCGTCGCCGCCGGCGCGGTGCTGGTGGCGCGGCTTGGCACCGCCGAGTTTTTTCTCGAGGACGGCGCCGGCGGAACGACGCTCGGGCGAATTGCTCCCGCATTGGACCAGAGTCCGCCGGGGGTGTATCCGGTGTTGCGCGAGGACTGGGCCTTTCTTCTCGGCGGCGACGAGGTCCACGACGTGCTCGCGCAGGTTTGCAATGTGAATTTCGCTGCGCTGTCGCTCACCTCCCGTCCCTTGATAATGACGCTCATGATCGGCGTCGCGGTGCTGGTCGTACCGCAGAGCGCGGGGGACGGCGGGCAGAGCGGATCGGCAAAGCGTCACTATCGGATCTGGTGCGATCCGACTTTCGGTCCATACCTTGGCGAGTCCTTGGGCGCGGTGGTCATTGAATGCGGCGGTAGATACACGGGGGTTTCGGGATGAATCAACAAGCAGCGAAGAAATTTTTCGAAGAACACAAGATCCGCTATGTGCTGGCGCAGTTCGTGGATATCCATGGCGCCGCGAAGGCCAAGGCCGTGCCGGTCGAGCATCTGGAGATGGTCCTCACGGACGGCGCGGGTTTCGCCGGCTTCGCCTTATGGGGATTCGGCATGGGCCCCGAAGGTCCCGACTACATGGCGGTCGGCGATCTCTCGACGCTGCAGGACATACCGTGGATGCCGGGCTATGCGCGCATCGTGTGCAATGGGGTGGTCAACAAGAAACCCTATGCCTACTGCTCCCGGGTGGCGCTGCAAGCGCAAATTGCGCGCCTCACTGAACGCGGGCTCACCCTGTACACCGGCATCGAACCGGAGTTCATGCTGCTGTCCCGGCGCGCGGATGGGAGCCTCGGGCCCGCCGACTCCACCGACGATCTCGACAAGCCTTGCTACGACTACAAGGGTCTTTACCGCAGCCGCGAGGTGCTCGATGAGATGGTGGCGGGGCTTCGCGCCGTGGGCATCGACGTGTATCAGATCGATCACGAGGACGGCAACGGCCAGTTCGAAATCAATTTCACCTACGCCGATGCGCTCAAGTCCGCGGATAACTTTACTTTCGTCAAAATGGCGGTCAGCGAGATCGCCCACAAGCACGGCATGACCGCGACGTTCATGCCGAAGCCGTTTGCGAACCGCGCCGGCAGCGGCGCGCATTTTCACGTGTCGCTGGGTTCGGCGACGCAGAAGAATGCGTTCTACGACAAGAACGACAAGTCGGGCATGGGCCTGTCGAAGATGGCGTATCAATTCCTGGCGGGCGTCCTGCATCATGCGCGCGGCCTTTGCGCGGTCGCCGCGCCCACCGTCAATTCCTACAAGCGGCTGGTCGTGGGCCGTGCTCTGTCGGGCGCCACGTGGGCACCCGCTTACATTACCTACGGCGACAACAACCGTACCGCCTGCGTCCGCGTACCGCATGGTCGTCTTGAAATCCGCTTGCCGGATTCCGCGTGCAATCCCTATCTCGTATCCGCAGCCTTGATCGCCGCCGGGCTCGACGGAATCGACCGGAAACTCGATCCCGGCCCCGCGCAGAACATCAATCTGTACCAGCTGTCGCCGGAAGAATTGGCCGCCAAGGGCATCAAGCTGCTGCCGCAGTCCCTGCACGAAGCCATCGATGCGCTCGAACAGGATACGGTGATCTGCAATGGCTTAGGCGCGGATCTCGCGCGCGAATTCATTCGCTTGAAGCGCATGGAATGGACGGAATACTCGCGGCATGTGTCCGATTGGGAATCACGGCGTTATCTGGAATTCTTTTAGGCGAATGCTTTAGGAGCTGGCCCATGTGTGGAATCGTCGGTCTTCTGGTCAAGAATCCTGCTCTGCGCAATCAACTCGGCGCGCTCATGGTGCCGATGCTGGTGGGCATGACCGAGCGCGGTCCCGATTCCGCGGGGCTCGCCGTTTACACCACCCCGGTGTCGGAGCGGCACCATAAGCTCAGCCTGTACAGCGGCGAGAACGCCGTCGACTGGTCGGAATTGCTGTCGCGGATCGCCGCCGACTTTGCCCACTCGCACGAGATAACGGCGCAGGGCAATCACGCGGTGCTGATCAGCGCGGCCGACCCGGATCTGCTCATGGCCTGGTTCGCGCGCAATGCGCCGATGGTCGCCGTGCTGTCGGTGGGACAATCGATCGATCTCTACAAGGACGTGGGTGCACCGGCGGATATCGCCGACCGGTACGCCTTCAAGTCGCTGCGCGGTTCGCATCTGGTGGGACACACCCGCATGGCCACCGAATCGGCCGTGACCCCGGCGCATGCGCATCCGTTCACCGCAGGGCGCGACTTTTGCCTGGTGCACAACGGTTCGCTGTCCAATCCACATTTGGTGCGCAAGCGATTGGAGCCGCTGGGCATAGAATTCGAGACGGACAACGACACCGAGGCGGCGTGCCGTTTCTTCGAGTGGCGGCTGCGCGAAGGCGATGACCTGAAGACGGCGGTGCAACGCGGCTTCAGCGAATTGGATGGGTTTTACACCTTTTTGATGGGCACCGACCAAGAGCTTCTCATCGTGCGCGACGCGTTCGCGTGCAAGCCGGCGGTGGTGGCCGAGACCGACGACTATGTCGCCATCGCCTCGGAGTTCCGCTCATTGGCGCATCTGCCGAACATTTCCCATGCAACGCTGTTCGAGCCCAAGCCGGAGGAGATTTATTCATGGCGAATTTGAGGCCGTTGCTGAGGCGCAGCGAGTTTGATCTCGCGCACGACAGCCTGCGGGACTTGAATCTATATCTGCACAAGCAGGCGGCCCAGGACGGCGTGTCGCAAATTGAGGTGAAAAATCCGGACGGGGCGCATTCCATCGCCTGCGGCCTCGATGCCGACCTCGACGTGCAGATTCACGGCCACGTCGGCTATTACGTGGCGGGGATGAACAAGCACGCCTCGGTCACGGTGCACGGCAATGCAGGTCCGGGCGCCGCCGAGAATATGATGTCGGGCCGCGTGCACATCCGGGGCTTCGCCTCCACCGCCGCGGGCGCCTCCGCGCATGGCGGCCTGCTGATCATCGACGGCGATGCGTCCTTGCGTTGCGGCATTTCGCTCAAGGGCGCCGACATCGTGGTGGGCGGCAGCGTCGGCAGCTTTTCCGCATTCATGGCGCAGGCGGGCCGCATCGTGATCTGCGGCGACGCCGAGGACGCGCTCGGCGATTCCTTGTACGAAGCGGTCATCTATGTGCGCGGCAAGGTGCGCTCGCTCGGCGCCGACGCCCGCTTCGAGCCGATGACCGACGCTGATCGCACCGCCCTCAAAGCCTTGCTCGCGCAATCCGGCCTTGCTCACGACCCCGCGGAATTCAGGCGCGTGGCGTCGGCGAAGAGTCTTTATCACTGGCATGCCGATGCCGATCAGGAGTATTGACCATGACGGGCCCACAGCTCGAGGAATCGGTTGGCTTCGACCGATCGACCATTGAGTACATTCAGCGCGCCGCGGCGACCGGTCTCTATGAGATCCGCGGATTGGGCGCGAAGCGCCGCGTCCCGAACTTTGACGATTTGTTGTTTCTGGCCGCTTCGCTGTCGCGCTATCCCCTCGAGGGCTATCGAGAACGCTGCGCGACCAAGACGGTGCTCGGGACGCGCTTCGCCACGCGTCCGATCGAGCTCGCGATTCCGATCACCGTCGCCGGCATGAGCTTCGGCGCGCTGTCGGCGCGGGTGAAAGATGCTTTGGGGCGTGCCGCAACCGAAGTGGGCACGTCCACGACCACCGGCGACGGCGGCATGACCGCCGAGGAGCGCGCCTCGTCGAAGACTCTGATCTACCAGTGCCTCCCGTCGCGCTATGGCTTCGATCCCGACGATGTGCGGCGGGCGGATGCCATCGAGATCGTCATCGGTCAGGGCGCGAAGCCCGGCGGCGGCGGAATGCTCCTCGGGCAGAAGGTCAATCCGCGGGTCGCGCGCATGCGCACGCTGCCCGAAGGCGTCGACCAGCGCTCGGCGTCGCGGCACCCCGACTGGACCGGTCCCGATGACCTGGTGATCAAGATCAAGGAGCTGCGCGAGATCACCGATTGGGAAAAACCGATTTACGTCAAAGTCGGCGCAACGCGCGTGTTCAACGATGTGAAGCTCGCCGTGCACGCCGGCGCCGATGTCATCGTGGTCGACGGCATGCAGGGAGGCACGGCGGCAACGCAAACCGTGTTCATCGAGCATGTGGGAATTCCCACGCTCGCGGCGCTGCGCCAGGCGGTCGATGCCTTGGACGACCTCAACATGCGCGGCACGGTGCAACTGGTGATTTCCGGCGGCATCCGCAGCGGCGCCGATGTAGCCAAAGCGCTCGCCATGGGCGCGGACGCGGTGGCGATAGGGCAGGGAGTGCTGATGGCATTGGGCTGCAACAGCGATACCTACGTTGCCGGAGGCCAGCATGTGTCCGCCGTCGAGGACTATGCGAGGCTGGGCACAGCGCCCGGGTTCTGTCACCACTGCCATACCGGGAAATGTCCGGTGGGGGTGACGACTCAGGACGCGGCGCTCGAATTGCGCTTGGACCCTGCGGTGGGCGCCAAGCGGCTCAGGAACTATTTCAAGACCGTGAACATGGAATTGACCACCATCGCGCGCGCCTGCGGCAAGCAGGACGTACATCATCTCGAGAAAGAAGATCTCGTGGCGTTGACCGTGGAAGCGGCCGCCATGGCGGGCGTTCCCTTGGCGGGGACGTCGTGGATACCGGGGCAGCCGGCGTAGGGTCCACGGCACATCGATATTTAGTCCGATGATGCGACAGGCGCTTTGCCGCTCGCAACATTGCCGTGTTGTAGTTGCTCACGCCGATATGGCGTACCTTACCCTGTTCGACGAGCGCGTTCAGCCCCTCGATTTGGTCTGCCAAAGGTACCTCTTGATTCGGCCAATGGAGTAGCAAGAGGTCGATATAGTCGGATCGCAGTCGCCGCAGGCTCTCATCCACCGATGACTCAAACCGCTCCGGCCGGTAGTTGGCAACCCATACCTTGGTGGTGATGAATACCTCGGAGCGGGCGAGGCCCGAGGCGACCCACCCCTCTCCCACCCCGGCTTCATTTCCATAGACTTGGGCGGTATCGATGTGGCGAAAACCGGCCCTCAAGGCGGCCGGAATCATTCGATGCAGGTCCGCCTCAGACATCCCGTAGGTCCCAAACCCGAGCGCGGGGATCTGCGCGCCGTGACTATCCACTGTGTGCATGTTGGAGATAATCAAAGTCGCGACGGCATCTGCGCGGGCAGCGCGGGCGACTCGTGGAAGATGCGCCATGCGAGTCGCAGGCACGGAGCGAGAATACCGAGGGCCATCACCCAGTTCAGGGTGATGGCCACAGCGGTGTGTCGATCCCGACGCCCAGCGGATTGCGGAGCCGATCCCATAGGTTCATCCCTGGAGCTCGAAGGCTCCGGCAATTGACAGTTCGACTTCATCACCCAAGGCTGGCGCGTACAGGCTTACACCAAAATCACTGCGCTTGATCGTGCCACTCGCCTGAAATCCGACCGTGTACATCTTGTCGAGAGGATTGACGCCGGAGCCCACGAGATGCGCATGCAGGACCACCGGCTTGGTGATGCCGTGCAAGGTGAAGTTGCCGGTAATGGTCACCTCACCGCCTGAACCGAGGGTGACGTTCGTCGACGTGAAGGTCGCTCGAGGGAACTTCGCCACGTCGAACCACTTGTCGCCCTTGAGCTCATCGGTGAGCTTCGGCACGGTCGTGACAATGGAATCGACGGGAATCGTCACGTCGAGCTTGCTCGCTGCGGGATGGGCCGGATCGAGTCGCAGGCTCCCCGTGGCACCGGAGAACAATCCCGAGTAGTTCGTAAAGCCAAAGTGAGAGAGCGAAAACCCGACTTGGGTGTGATAACTCTCGACCTTGTATGTGCCTGCCTTGGCGGTGTCGAGCGCAGGGCCTGCGCCGGCGCCGGTGGATACCGCAAGTGCCGCGGCGATGGTGACTGAGAGATAGGATCGATTCACGGTGAGACTCCTTGGGTGCATGACGACGAACCATTCGTCGTTTATTTGAGTGATTCCGTTTCGATGGGGGCCTTGCGATCGGGGCGACCATTGTCTACGCTGAGACGTACGAGCACGACCTCGATATCGAGGAGCGCAGCGCGCCCGACGAATCGGCGACTCAACGTCGTAGGTTCTCGACGATGGTGACATTCGCGAGTCCGCCCCCTTCACACATGACCTGCAACCCCCATCGCTCCTTGCGCGCATCCAGCGTGCACAGAAGCGTGCTCAACAACTTCGTGCCTGTCGCGCCGAGCGGATGACCGAGCGCTATGCTGCCGCCGCGACGATTGAGCCGTGCGGGATCTGCGTGCGTCGCCTGTAGCCACGCCATGGGAATGGAGGCGAACGCCTCATTGATCTCATAGGCGTCAATGTCAGCGATCGACATACCGGACTTCTTCAAGGCGTGGGCGGTCGCCGGAATGGGGGCTTCCAGCATGATCACGGGATCATGGCCAAGCACGCTCACATGGTGGAGGCGCGCGAGCGGATCGGCACCCGTGCGCTTGAGGCCCTCCTCGTTCATGATGAGGGCGCCGGAAGCGCCGTCACAAATCTGGCTCGCCGAACCTGCGGTGAGCAGTCCCCCCGGCGTGATGGGCTTTAACGCCGCAATCGCCTCGAGCGTCGCATCGGCGCGAATCCCCTCATCGACGGCGTGGCTGAATTGTGAGCCATCCGCCGCCTGCACCGAGATGGGAATGATCTCGCTCTTGAAATCACCTGCTGCCGTCGCGGTCGCGGCCTTTTGGTGGCTTGCCAAGGCGAACTCATCCATGGCCTCTCGACTCAACCGGTATTTTCGCGCAACGCTCTCTGCTCCGGTGAACTGACTGAATAGGATATCGGGATACCGCCTCCGAATGCCTTCGGCCTGATAGTACGTTCCCATGCCCGCTTGCTCGGCGAGCGTCGAAGGGGAGAACATCGGCACACGCGTCATGTGTTCGACGCCCGCAGCGATGACGACATCCTGGATTCCACTCTTGACCAAGGCGGTCGCAAAATGCAGCGCCTGCTGGGAAGAACCACACTGTCGATCCACCGACACGCCTGGCACCGATTCGGGTAGCCGACGCGAGGCCAACACCGCGTTTCGCGCGACGTTCTGCGATTGCTCACCTCCCTGACCTACGCACCCCATGACCACATCCTCAACCAGCGCAGGATCGATCGCCGCTCGGTCGATCAGTCCATCGAGCAGCTGGGCTGCTAGATCCACCGGATGAACACTCGCCAATCGCCCTCGGCGGCGACCTCCGGCCGTTCGCCCGGCCGCTACGATGTAAGCCTCGCTCATGCCTGTATCCTCATGGGCTTTTCGCCCTGGTCGAAAAGAAGCTCTGGAGCGCGACGGCGAAATCGGGTTCAGCACTCAGCGTGGCGAAGCTATCGCGCTCCAGATCGAGCTGCTCGCGCAGCGAGTTGGCGCCCGCCTGCCGCAGAAGGCGCTTGGTGGCCGCATAGGCGCGCGATGGGCCTTTCGATAATCGCTCGGCCAACGACTCAGCGGCCGTCATGAGCTCTTCGGTACCCACTACACGGTTGATGATCCCCCATTCCAACGCCTTGCTGGCGCTCAATGTCTCGGCGAGGAGCGCGATCTCGATGGCCCGTCGCCAACCAAGAACCCGCGTGAGCCAAAACGAACCGCCGCAGTCGGGACTCACGGCTACCTTGGGGTACGCAAAGCTAAAGGTTGCATCGCCAGAGGCAAGCGCCAGATCCGTCCCCAAGGCAATGCTCATCCCGGCACCCGCGACGGCCCCATGGACCGCTGCAATGGAGATTAGCGGACTTTCCGCCAAGGCGAGCAACGCCTGATGGAGCGGGATGATGATCCGCCGACTGAGTTGCGCTCGCCCCTCTGCCGGCGTCATGAGGAACGCCTTCAAGTCACCACCCGCCATAAAGGCACGCCCCGCTCCTGCAATCAAAAGGACGCGAACGCTTGGTGTGCCGATCAGGCGATCGACGTGCGCCTTGAACTCTTCCGCCATCGGCACGTTGAGTGCGTTCAGAGCTTCGGGTCGATTGAATCGCAACTGCGCGACCCCGCCGAATTGCGTCACGTCGATGAGAGGCGAGTCGGCCGGAGACATGCTAAGTGCCGACCTTGTTCAAGCCGAGAAGCCGCTCCGCATTGCTTCGATACACGGCAGGCCGGTCGAAACCCGGCACCTGCATCTCATCGAGGACCTTGCCAAACGCGCGAATTGCCGATGCCGGCGCGAACGGGAAGTCCGTCCCGAAGAGGATGTGATCGGCATCAGTGATCCGGCAGAGCGCACTCAAGGTTGAAGCCCCCGCAGAAAGGGCGGTGTCGTAGTAAAAGGAGCGCAGGCCCGCAAGGGGATCTCCAACGCGCTCCACAAGCCCCGGCATCATCGATAAGGAGAGCGCAATCCGCGGCGCGAGACTCGGGAGCGCGCCACCCGCGTGGGAAAGAATGAATCGAATCCGCTTGTAGCGCGAGGGCACGCCAGCGATCAGGAGGCTCGTCGCGGTTCGTGTGGTCTCGAAGGGAAACTCCAACACCGATGCCGGCGCTACCGTCGGTACGCTATAGGCCGGCATGTTCGGGTGAATGAAGACGACGGCGCTGCGACGGTCGAGGTCCTCCAAAATCGGCTTGAACCACTCATCGCCGAGATAGCGACCCTCGTAACTCGTAAAGACGATGAAGCCGTGCACCGCCAACTGATCGGACGCGAATGCAATCTCCTTCAAGGAGGCCTCAATATCGGGGAGCGGCAAGCTCGCAAACGAGCCGAAGCGCTTGGGGTGTGTCGCCCGCAGCTCCGCCGCCGCCTCGTTGCAGCGACGCAGGAGCACATCCGCCTGATGAAGCTTCGGCCCGGACGAAATCGACAGTATCGCGGTCTCGATTCGGTTCTCATCCAATACATCGAGTGCGGCCTGCACGGACCACGTTGGCGCCTTGCCGTTCGGCATTACGGCAGCGAGCATCTCCCAGCCCACGGCATCGACATAGGCTTTCGGAAAGAAATGATGATGCGTGTCGATCTTGGTTGGTTGCATGAGGTTCCCCCGCCCAGGATTGTAGTCGCTGTTCAGAGTATCATTATCCTGTACAGATGGGAAGTTTAATATAGATCTGCGTGGACCCTGATAGGATCTGAGTGGACCCTGACCACTACGTGGTCTGTTATAGCCGCGGCGCGGCGCACTCTTCGAATCGTGTGCAAGCATCTAAGGTTGGCGCCCGCCTTATCCGGGAAGACCTTTAATTGACAACGCGATCGATGTCTAATAAGCTGTACGAACGTACAAGATAACTAGAGGGGTTTTACCATGGCCTCCCGCACCGTCAATCGGCAGATCTTTCTGAAGAGCCGACCGAACGGAATCCCGCGGCCGGAAGACTTCGCTTTGCGAGAGGCACCCATTCCCTCCATCGGCCAGGGTGAATTCCTGATTCGTAACCAGTTCCTGTCCGCCGACCCCGCCATGCGAGGCTGGATCGCGGACAAGAGTACCTATTGGCCGCGTATTGAAATCGGCGACACCATGCGTGCCTTCTCCGTTGGGGAGGTTGAGCAGTCAAAGAACCCCGATTATGCCGTCGGCGACAAGGTCATGGGTATTTTCGGCTGGCAGGACTACGCGGCGGCCTCACAAAAGCAGGTGATGCGTAAGGTCCTCGAGCACGATTTACCGCTCTCGCTCTCGCTCGGGGTGTTGGGATTGAATGGCCTCACTGGTTATTTCGGTGTCCACGAGGTGCTGCATCCCCGCGCCGGTGAGACCGTGGTCATTTCCACCGCGGCGGGGGGCGTTGGTTCGGCAGCGGGGCAAATTGCAAAAATCGCCGGCTGTCGCGTCGTCGGAATTACCGGCGGTCCGGAGAAGGCGCGCCAGTGTCTCGAGGAGTTTGGCTACGATGCCGCCATCGACTACAAAGCGGCATCGGATCTCGACGGTGCCCTCGCCGCCGCCTGCCCGAAAGGCGTGGATGCCTTCTTCGACAACACCTCGGGTCCGATTCATGATGCGGTGCTGCGCCTCATCAATCTGAATGGCCGGATAGCGATCTGTGGCACCGCTTCGTACGCAAGCTGGGACCCCTGGAACTCAGGTCCGCGGCCGGAGCGAATCCTCCTCGTTAAACGCGCCACCATGCGGGGCTTTCTCACGACCGATTTTGCCGACAAATACGAGGTGGCAGCCAGGGACATTGCAGGCTGGATTCGTGCCGGCCGCCTTCGCTACCGCGAAGATGTCCAAGAAGGCATGGAAAGCGCACCGGCTTCCATCCAGAAGCTTTACTCCGGCGAGAACAGCGGCAAGCTGATCATTCGTCTGTAGCCACCGCGGTCAAACGTCGGCGACCGCAATGCGCGTCGACGTCGGCAGCAGGTGCTTCTTGCCCGCGATCAGGTCGGTGAGCATGCGGCAAGGACGCGGCTTGATGCTCAAGGCCTGCATCAGTGTTGACATCACACCTTTACACCCGTAAAGTATAACGCAGGTTCGATAATGTTTCGCGTGAGGCTGGTGCGCTCGCGAACCATCTTTGACCGTTACCCTTTAATGAGATCATCAAAGGTGCCCATGTGAGCAAGGTCATCATCAGCTGCGCGGTCACGGGCTCAGTGCATACGCCCACCATGAGCCCTTACTTGCCGCTCACCCCAGAGGAAATTGCGGAGCAATCGATCGCAGCCGCGGAAGCCGGGGCCGCAATTCTGCATTTACACGCCAGAAACCCGGCGGATGGACGGCCGACACCGGACCCCGCTGTGTTCATGCAGTTCCTGCCGATCATCCGACGCTCGAGTTCGGCGATCGTCAACATCACCACCGGCGGCGGGCAGGGGATGTCCCTGGAGGAGCGCTTGGCCGCGCCTTTGTTAGCCTCACCGGAGCTCTGTTCATTGAACATGGGTTCGATGAATTTCGGTATGTACCCGATGATCGGGCGTTATCCTGACTTCAAGCATCCGTGGGAGCGCCCATTCCTTGAATCGACGCGTGACTGGATCTTCCGCAATACCTTTGCGGATATCGAAAAGATCCTGGAGCGCCTGGGTAAGGGACATGGCACCCGCTTCGAATTCGAGTGCTACGATGTGGGTCATCTTTACACGCTCGCGCACTTCCTCGATCGAAAGCTGGTCACGCCGCCTCTGTTCGTGCAATCCATTTTTGGAATTCTCGGGGGCCAGGGCGCGGACACCGAGAACCTACTGCACGCAAAGCGCATCGGCGACAAGCTCTTCGGCACCGATTATCAGTGGTCGGTGATGGCGACCGGACGACACCAGATCCCATTCACGACGATGGCGGCGTTGAACACGGCCCACGTTCGCGTCGGCCTCGAGGACTCGCTCTATGCCGGCAAAGGCCGGCTCGCCGAGTCCAACGCCGAGCAGGTGAGACTCGTGCGGCAGATCCTCGAGGCGCTATCGCTCGAGATTGCCTCACCGGATGAAGCGCGCGCGATTCTCAAGTTGAAAGGAGCAGATCATGTCAACTTCTAAGGCCCATGTGGCGGATTCTCTCAATCCCTACCGGTGCTACATTGGCGGTATGGCCTCACCTCCTCCATTCTGACGGGCAATACCTATCGGGGATTTGAGATGGCTCCGCGCATCCTCGCTGGGATCGTCAACGTCAATTCTTCGACCGTGAACGATGAAATTCACGCGCCCATGGGGGGCGTGCGCGACAGCGGATGGGGTCGCACCGGGCCAGGCAGTATCGACGATTTCACGGACCTCATCTGGATCAACGCGCGCAGCACACCGCGTCAGTATCCGTTCTGAGGCCGCCGCTGACCGATGGGCCCCTCTGCGGGTGTCGGGTCGGACTTGTCGGTTCGCCCGGCTGCCCGAGCTGCACGGGGGCCCTAGGGGGCGGGTGGTGACAGGCTCACTATTACTTTACACTCAGACAAGTTTAGATGCGAACCGGATGATCTCCGATGGATTCAGCGACAAGACGCGCTCCGACGACACGAAAATTCAAGCGCCGCGAGCAACAACGCGCCATTGACACGCGCCTCATGATCCTTGATGCGGCGTTGACGGAATTTGCGCAACGTGGATTCGAAGCCGCCAGCATACGGCGGATCGCCGAACGCACACGTCTGCAGCATCCGCTCGTCACGTACCACTTCAAGAGCAAACTGATTCTCTGGCGCGCGGCGGCCGAGCATGCCTTCGCAGAGATCAAAACTGCGTGGGACAGACAAGCGCCCCCGGATCTCGAGTTGCCGGCGATCGAGCGGGTGCGCGAGGAATATCGCACCTTTTTGCGTTTCACCTTGATGTACCCGGATTTTCACCATTTCATGCTGCGCGAGAGTCACCCGCACAATCCGCGTCTCGCTTGGCTGGCGAAGAACGTGCTCTCGCCGATCCTCAACGAACGGCTCCTGCCCCAGATCCGTGCGGCGCAGGAGGCGGGAGAGCTGCCGGATGCCAATCCCATCCTGATTCATTACATGCTGATCGGCATGACATCGGTTCTATGTTCACTCCGGGATGAGATTGCGGAGATTTCGGGCCTCAGCGCGAGCGACCCCAAAGTCGAACACGAGTACTGGGGACTCATCGAACAGACCATGTTCGCAGACGGGCGGCTAAAGGGTAAAAAAAGCTAGCTGGTGTCTCTCGTTACGGTTGACATTAAACTATACGACTGTACAATATAATACATCACTCGTTCTGGGGGATGTATGGCACACGTACTCGTTCGCTATCACAGCGTTGGAGAGCCGTCCTGGGGGCAACTGACTGGTCCGGCACCTCTAAGTGCCGATGATAGCGTTGAGGTTCAGCCGCTCAAGGGCAATCCGAAGACCACCCGTGAACTGATCGCGCTCTCGAGCGGTCGTTGGGAGTTTGGCAAGACCCTCCGCATCGGGGCATCACAACTTGTTTCGCCCGTGACGCCAGACTCCCGGCTCGTGTGTCAGGGACTCAACTATCAGGAGCATGCCGCGGAAGCGCAGCAAGCGACGCGCCGGTCGAATCTCATTTTTGCCAAGGCGAGTTCCTCGCTGAACGGGCCTTTCGCGCCCATCGTCCGGCCACCGGAAGTCGAACTGCTCGATTATGAGGTGGAGATTGGACTGGTGCTTCGCACCGCATTGACCGCCGGCGCGGAGGTGACCGATGCGAATATCGGCACCTATGTCGCCGGCGTGGTGCTCTGCAATGACGTTTCGGCCCGGGACACCATGTTTGGTGCGTCGTTCCTGCAGTGGTTTCACGGCAAAAGCTACCGCACATTCTGCCCGGCGGGCCCGGTCTTCTATTCGCTCTCCCCCGAAGAGGTGAGTGCTACGCTCAACGGCCTCTCGATCAAGCTGTGGCTCAATGACGAATTGCGGCAATCCGCCGCTTCCGCTCAGCTCATCTACAAACCCGCCGAAACCCTGACGCATCTTGCCCGCTACTTGGATTTGGATGGCGGCGATATGCTGCTCACCGGGACACCCGGCGGCGTGACCTCACCTGCCTCTCCCAAACTGGTCGAGATTTTAAAAACACACTTGATGGCCGACGAAGCGCGCCGTGACGCGTTGCGAATCGAGATGACGAAGGGGCGCCCATTCATGAAAGCGGGCGATGTGGTGAAAGCCACGCTGCACGATGATCTGCATGGGCGCGCTCTAGGCGGGCAAGCAAACACCATCGTGGAGATGAAGCCGGCCGACCGGGATACGAGCGCGACGGTGAGCCGTTCATGAAAGACATCCGTGCCATGGCGGGGGCGGCAGATCTCGATCGATGGCGGGTGCCGCGCCAGTCGGAGGTTTTGGGCAGCGACCTACTTCTACCGGCCGCGGCCTTCAATATCCAACCCTCGCCACTTTGATGGTTGTCGAAGAAATTGCCCACTATTCGGCGGGCACCGCTTCCGCGCTCTACGATGCCCAGGCCATTCTCGTGGGAAAGACCCTCGATATGGCGCAGCCCGCCCTGCGCTCCACCAATTGACTGGGTGATCACGCGACTTTGGTGCAGCGACAGGCGCTAGGACGATGTCGCGCCGCCGTGCTTCATAGTGGTCATTTATTAAATTGTACGATTGTAAAGTATAGAATTGACAAGAACGATTGCCCATCCTATGCTTCGTTTCGAAGAAGGCTTGCGGGAGGGTGTGATGAGTGCAGTGGTCGAAACCGACGTGCTCGTCGTGGGGGCGGGGCCGGCTGGAGCGTCTTCGGCTGTGTTTTTGAGCAAGCACGGCGTGCGAACCATCATGATCTCGAGGCACCGGAGCACTTCGGAGACGCCGCGGGCGCACATCACCAATCAGCGCGCAATGGAGGCGCTGCGGGATGCGGGGCTCGAGCCCGCGTGCCGAGCCGTTGCAACACCCTCGCAGTACATGGAGCACACCTTCTGGTTGCGCACCATGGTCGGTGAAGAGATCGGCCGGATCTATGCATGGGGTAACGATCCCGAACGGTTCGGCGATTACGCTGCCGCGAGCCCGTGCTCCATGTGCGACCTGCCTCAGACGGAGCTCGAGCCCATACTGGTCTCGGAAGCCGCTCGACTCGGCTCTCACGTGAAATTTGGTACGGAGCTGATCGAGTTCGTACAGGATTCTGGTGGGGTTACGGCAAAGCTGCGGGACTGTCTGACCGAGCAGCAGATGACGGTCAGATGCAAATATCTCATAGGCGCGGATGGAGCACGCAGTCGCGTTGTCGAACAACTGGGCATTCCGTTAGTCGGCCAGCATGGGCTGGGGAGCGCGTTCAATGTATTGTGCGACATGGACCTGGGCGACCATGTGACTCACCGGCGTGCCTCGTTGTACGCCGTGATTCAACCCGGCTCCTCCCGGTGGGCACCCGTTGGGGTGTTCCGATTGGTGCGACGGTGGGACCGATGGCTGGTGGCACTCATGGTACCGCAAGGTGTCGAGATGCCCGAGCCGACGCCGGACGATCTGCTGGAGCGGATTCGCAGTCTGCTCGGACATGCCACCCTGCCCATCAGGATGCTCAATACCTCGCGCTGGACCATCAACGACGTCGTCGCGGAGCGTTATTCCGTGGGTCGCGTGTTCTGCATGGGGGATGCAGTTCATCGGCATCCGCCCACCAACGGTCTGGGTTCGAATACCTGCATCCAAGATGCGTTCAACCTCGCCTGGAAGCTGGCGCTCGAGATCAAGGGTAAAGCCCATCCGCGTCTGCTGGAGAGCTACAACGCGGAGCGCCAGCCCGTAGGACGCCAGATCGTGGCACGCGCGAACAAGAGCATGCTGCAGAACGCAACTGTTTGGGATCTGCTCGGCGCGGGAACTCGTCGCGCCACAGCCGCAACTGAGCATGCCGCCGTCTTTGACACTCGAGAGGGGCGCGACACATTGCGGGCTGAAATCAAGAAGATGCGCTACGAATATCACGCTCATGGCGTGGAGTTGAATCGTGAATACGTCTCCGGAGCTCTCATTGACGATGGCCCGCCGCGATTGTCCGGCGACCGCGATCGGGAACTGTACTATCAACCCACGACGCGTCCCGGGTCTTCATTGCCGCATGCGTGGCTCGGATCGCGCATGCCGAGTCCGCGTATCTCGACACTCGACATCGCGGGTAAGTGTCGCTTCATGTTGTTCTCCGGGCCTGGCGGGCAAGCGTGGCGCAGCGCGGCCGTCGCCGTCGCCGAGGCGACCGGAATCGAACTGGGTGTGGCACTCATAGGCCCCTACCTCGATTACGAGGATCTCTATGGCAGCTGGCATGAACTGTCCGAAGTCCAGGAGGATGGCTGCGTGCTCGTGCGGCCGGATCTGCACGTCGCCTGGCGCTCTCTAACCTTGCCTTCCGATCCCACGGCGACGCTCACTCGAGTGATGCAGCGCTTGCTCGGGCTCATCGAGGCCTGAGGCGACCGACCCTGACGCCGAGATTGGACTCAGAGTCTCTTGCGGGCACGCTTTGCCGACTTACGGCGCGCAAACACGGTCTCATCGATCAGCCCCCAGTACTCGTGTTCTATCCTGGGTTCGGCAGTGGAAATGCGGCCGATCGTATAAATCTCATCGCGCAGCGAGCACAGGACAGAGGTCATCCCGATGAGCATGTAGTGAATCAGAATGGGATTGCCGCCCGGCAGTTCGCCGGCCTCTTGGGCGGCCCGGATCTGGGGTAGCAGCCGATTGTCGAGGATCGGTCTCAGGATCGTCTTGGCGAGCCAAGCCAGACGCGGGTTGTTCGGATGGCTCTCGCGAAGCATGAAATGATGGAAGTCTGGATACTGCAGAGTGAATCGCAGGAACGTCCGATACTCTTCGCGGACCCGATCGATCGGGAGCAGATCGGAATCCGGAGGAGCCTGCCGGTCCCAAGCCGTGCGGATTTCCGCAAAAGCGTGCTCCGCGACCGCGCGCCACAGGATGAGCTTGGTGCGGAAATGATAGGTGATGAGTGGATGCTGCAGACGGGTCCGCTCGGCGATGCGACGGATGCTGGCGGCTTCGAAGCCACGTTGAGCGAATTCGGATAGGGCCGCATCCAGGATGAGGGTACGAGTCTCGATTGCGCGTTGCTGCTCTCGTCGCCGCGGCTTGCCGCGGGCGGCATTGCGGGTCGAGGGAGAGGTGGGTGCCGGTAGGCGAGAATCTGCAGCCTCTTTGTTCATGCCGTCGCGCTTGCCATTGTAATGTGGGCGCGGAGCCGCAGGGTCCGCGAGAGAGTCTGATGCGGCGCCAAAGTCGCTAGTGTCTACTGTTTGAGCTCATTCTGCCACATGGCCGCATGCCGGGTAGGCGCCCGAATTCCCGTATTTCCGACGGTCAAGCACGCGGAGGCGATGGCCGCTTCACCAGGTCCGTCCGTCGATGCCCCACAAGAACCTATCCCGGTCGTCACCTCTCCGAGAACGATCCCGCCTACCTGAGCCGGTTCACGCAGCTCGTGCCGATCGACCGCCTGGGCGATGCACGGGAGGTCGCCGAGGTCGCCCTGTACCTGGCATCGGATGCGGCGAGCTACGTCAGCGGCGCAGAGATCGCCGTCTGCCGTGCCTTGACGGCTTAAGGCTTCCCTCTCCAGACCCTTCGCCGGCGTTGACCGGCCTGACTATCCATTTGATCTCTACTGTACGGACGTAAAGTGACAACCCGGCGCGACGCGTCAAGCTACCTCCCTCGGACGCGACATATTTCCCGCGGGGTTTTGGCCTATATCAGCGGACTCGCCAATCAGATCTGCGACGACCCGGCGGGCCCGATCTCGAGTTCTGCATTTAAAGCTTTACAGCCGTATAGTTTAATGTATGATCGGCATGAAGCGCTACTTTGCCCGGTGGACTGCACCGTGTCTGGGTGGCCGACATCAAAATTATCGCGTTGAGTTGCCAGGGGGGATTCTGCAATGGCGATTACTAGGTGGATTGCACTCGCGTTGGTTGCCGTTTCGATGCTCGTCCTCCGCGTCGATGAGTCTTTTGCCGACGCAGGGTCGCCGGCGGACACTGCGTCCGCCAGCTCGACGGCGAGCACAGATCAGCTGGGCGAAATCATGGTCACGGCCGAGAAGCGAGACGAGCGCCTGAGAGACGTGCCCTTGTCCGTGACGGCGGCAACCGGCGACCAACTGAGTCTCCTCGGGATCGATAGTGCGGCCGACCTCGAAAAGATAGTCCCTGGATTCACCTATCGACAAAGCCAAAACGGAACCCCCGTGTTCGCGATCAGGGGCATTGGCTTTTATAGCGAACAGGCTGCGGTAGCTCCGACGGTAACCATTTATCAGGACCAAATACCGTTGCCTTATGCGCGAATGACCGAGGGCGTACCAATGGATGTCGAGCGAGTGGAAGTGCTCAAGGGGCCGCAGGGGACTCTGTTCGGTCAAAACTCCACCGCAGGCGCGGTGAACTATGTGGCGGCGAAGCCGAAAGACAGTTTCGCCTCGGGTGTCGATTTGACCTATGGGCGCTTCAATGAGGTGGACGCGGGAGGTTATGTCACAGGTCCGCTCACGGAGGGTGTCGACGCTCGGTTGGCGTTGCGGCACGAACATCGCGATGACTGGCAGGTAAACAGCATCAATCCGGACAAAACAATCGGCACGCACGATTTGACGATTGGCCGTCTCCTCTTCGATATTAAACCCACGGACAAACTGAAGATCGGCCTGAACTTGAATGGCTGGATGGATCGCTCCGACACCCAGCAGACACAGGCGCGTGGCTATCTCCCGGTATCCGCGCTCCCGCCCCACACCCCGCAAACGATCGCCACCTTTGATGCCTTGACGAGCTATCCCTATGTGACGTCGGACAATCCGCGCTTGACTGACTGGAGTCCGGGCAACTATCGGCGGCGCGACAACTTCTTTCAGGTCTCTGCAAATACCGGATACGCGATTACGCACGACATCAAGTTGATCTCGCTCACGTCATACGCACATCTTGCCTTATATTCGCCCATCGATGCCGACGGCACATACGCCCCGGCGCTCGCGATATTTCAGCATGGCTTGATCAAGACGTTTACGCAGGAGCTGCGTCTCGAGGGTACGACTGCGCGTCTGAAATGGGTTGTCGGGGCAAACTTCGAGCGCGACGACACGAACGAGGTCCAATATACGTACATCCAGGGATCGAACTCACAGGTGCCTTTAGGCAACCCCTTTGATCCCGCAACTCCATGGACGTACTTCAATTCGGACGACCTCTACAACAATCAACAGGTCCGCGACTACGCAGGTTTCGGCAATCTCGACTATCAGATAACCGACCAACTCAGTGTTCAGGGGGGCGTGCGCTATACGAAGGAGCGGCGAGATTTCACCGGTTGCCTGGCGGATGACACGCTCGGGCGAGGATTTGGCCAGGTTTTCTTCCAGGGACCCGGTCTGGTGCGGGGGCAATGCGTGACCATATTGCCCAACGGCACCCAAGGAAGCTATGCAACGTCACTCGATGAAAGCAATGTGCCCTGGCGAGCGAGCATCAACTACAAACCCGGGGCGGACACGCTCATTTACGCCAACGTGACCAAGGGATACAAGTCGGGCGACTTCGGAACGCTTCCGGCGCTGAGCTACCAGCAATTCCAGCCGGTGCGGCAGGAGTCGGTGCTGGCCTACGAGGCTGGCTTCAAGACACTTCTCGCGGACCGTGTCGTGGACCTTTCGAGTGCGGTTTTCTACTACGACTATGGAAACAAGCAGACTCAGGGCTCGCTGGTGGTACCTCCCTTCGGAAATCTGCCTTACCTGGTCAATGTTCCGAAATCCCATTTGATCGGTGCGGAGTTCGATTTGACCCTGCGTCCGACTCGGGAGCTGCGGATGAGCCTGGGCGGGACGTATATTGACTCGAAGATTACCGGCGTTGCGTTGGTGGCAAGTCCGTTTGGTCAGCAGATCGATGCGCACGGCGAGGAATTGCCGGTCGCGCCGCATTGGCAGCTGCAGGGAGACGCTGAATATCGCTTTACCCTTGCCGACAACCTGAGCACCTTCATTGGGGCGAATGCTTCCTGGCGCAGCAAGACATTTTCGCAGCTGGGCTCTGAGACGGGGCCGGCCGGTACTCAGAACGACTTCAAGATCAATGGCTATGCACTGCTAGATCTGCGTGCCGGTGTGAACTTCAACAACTATCAGGTGCAGGTCTGGGGCAAGAACGTCACCAACCGGGGGTATTGGAACAACGTCGTGCATATCTACGACACGTACGGCCGCATCACCGGCCAGCCTGTTACCTACGGGGTATCGTTGTCCGCGAAATGGTGATGCCCGGGCTCCATGGACCGCTTCATCGAGGAGCCGGGGAGGAGGAGGGGACGTATGAAAGCTGTACTACTTCGCCACCCCGGCGGCCTCGACCAGCTCGAGCTGACGGACGTGGAGGAGCCACGGGCCCCCGGGCCGGGTGAAATCACGGTGCGCATCCGCGCGAGCTCGATCAACTACCATGATTACCTGGTCGTGGCGGGCAAAGCGGCCGCTGCTGATAAGCTCATTCCGCTCTCGGATGGGGCCGGTGACGTCGTCGCTGTCGGCAGCGGCGTCACGGAATACAAGACGGGTGACCGGGTGATTTCGACCTTCTTCCCGGAGTGGGTCGATGGCGAACCGCTTAACCGCTTCGGCCGAGAGATTTTCGCCTCCGTCCCCGGCGATGGAGCGGATGGTTATGCGCGCGAATCCGTTACCGCGGCCGCGAGTGCTTTCACACCGGCGCCCAAAGGCTTCTCGTACTCTGAATCCGCAAGCCTGGTTTGCGCCGGTCTTACCGCCTGGCGCGGGCTGGCGGTCGAGGCGCACGTGAAAGCCGGTGATGTCGTGCTGGTACAGGGTACCGGCGGCGTTTCTATTTTCGCGCTGCAGTTTGCCAAGTCCATGGGGGCGACCGTGATTGCCACGTCATCGTCGGAGGAGAAGCTCGAGCGGCTGACAGCGTTGGGTGCCGATCACGTCATCAACTACCGCACCGAACAGAAATGGGGATCGGCGGCCAGGCGATTGACCGGCGGGCGCGGTGTGGATCATGTCGTGGATGTCGGCGGCCCGGCGACACTCCCGCAATCCTTCGCGGCGTGTCGGGTCGGCGCAAACGTGGCGATGATTGGGCTTTTGACCGGGCACGAGGGCCCGCTGCCGACGACCCTAATGATGAGCAAGCAACTGCACGTCAACTGCGTCATGGTCGGATCTCGAAAGGCGCAAAGGGACATGGTACGTGCCGTGGAGGTGAACAACATCCGTCCGGTCATCGATTCCACCTGGCCGCTGAGCGCTCTGGCCGATGCGTTCCGGCATCAGGAATCCGGCCGGCACTTCGGCAAGATCGCGATCGAGCTGTAGAGACGCGCGCGAGGCCGGGCGGCTGTCTGATCGGTCAGTCGAGAATCGCTACCGCTCGCGTCCAGCCCGCGGAGGCGTTGCGGATCTTCACCGGGAAGCACGCCACCGTGAAGCCGGTAGGTGGCAAGTCCTCCAAATTATGAAGCTTCTCGAGATGGCAATATCCGATCTCCCGCCCCGCCTTGTGCCCCTCCCAGATCAATCCGGCATCACCGCGCTTCGAGTATTCTTCGCGTGTGTGGACAAAGGGCGCGTCCCAGCTCCACGCATCGGTACCTGTCAGGCGTACGCCGCGTTCCAGCAAATAAAGTGTCGCCTCGCGGCCCATGCCGCAACCCGTTGACACGTAGTCAGCCGCGCCATAGCGCTGACCGGCTCTGGTGTTGATGAGGACGATCTCCAGCGGCGCCACGGAATGACCGATCCGCGCGAGCTCCGCCTCCACGTCCGCCGCGGTGACCACATAACCATCCGGCAGGTGACGGAAATCCAGCTTGATGCCCGGCTGGAAGCACCAATTGAGCGGAATCTCATCGATCGTCATGGCGCGGCGTCCCCCATCCATGGTCGACGCGTAATGATACGGCGCATCCAGATGAGTGCCGTTGTGGGTGATGAGACTGACCCGCTCGATGGCCCACGCTTCGCCGTCGGGCAGATCCTCGGGGCGCAGCCCGGGAAAAAAATGTTGAATCTCCGGAATCGAGGACTTGTGGTCGATGTACTCGATTCGCGGTCGGTAGGCAGGTGGGTCCGACACGACATCGTTTTCAAGGAAAATCGACAGATCGATAATCATGCGTGACATCGATCATCCCATGCACAGCGCGCCCAGGATGACGAGCAGCGCGGCCGAAAGCTGCAAATAGATCGCGAAGAACAGCGGTCCCACCGTCAGACCAAGCCCGATCGCCACTGCGATCGGGACAATTGTCGACAGCAGCAGCGATAGACGCGCTCCGATTCCCTGCGAGGCGCCTAACACCCAAAGACTCGCGATAACCAGCCAGTCGATCGCCAGCAGGAACCATATGAGCGCCGCCATGGGGCGCCCCGCTGGCGCAAAGTCGGCCTGAGTACGCCCCCAGGCCAGGCAATGGAGCACGGCGCACGCAACCAACAGCAACGCGCCTCCCCGGATCATGTATTTGCTCGCGACTATGAGCATCGCCACCTGCACACGAGTTCGGGACCCGCGGCCCCCACGAGCGATTCATAGCAGCTATCCGGCTCCAACGCAATGAATTTCGTCGCTAGAGTCGGTTTTCAGTCAACCACGTCTGTTTTCTGCCAAGCGTCCAACCGCCGCAGCGGCAAGCGCTTCGCTCATTCCTTGATCAGGTAATCGAGGTGGGCCACATCTTCTCGGAGGATCCGCAAGGCGTCCTCGATCCTTTCGCTGCGCGAGCGATGCGCATCCCCCCGACGGACGGACCGAACCGCCATCTCCGCCAGCATGTCGGCGATCTCTGTCGCCGTCAGCGGGCCGCTGGGCTTGTACCACCAAGCCGCCCAATTGCGCATTCCCGCTATGGCCAGCGCGGCAATATGGGGATCGACCGGCCGGAATCTGCCCACCGTGATGCCGCGCTCGATGATTCGAACCATGTGAGCGAGATTCTTCTTCTTCGAGTTCTCATTGCTCGCCTTGAGCTCGGCGGGCAGATCGCTTTCAGAACGGTCGAGCACGCGGAAAAATACCTGATGATCCAGCAACCACAACGTGGTGATACGAACCACCAGCCGCAGTCCCTCTTCGGGCTCCCCTTGTTTCTCGCGCGCGATCCGCGCCAGCTCCCGTTCGGACGATAGCGTCAACTCCTCGATGATCGCTTCGAGCAACCTTTCCTTGCTGGGGAAATGGTAATAGAGGCCGGGCCGGCTCATTCCCAGCGCATCCGCAATATCGCGCAAGTTCGTGCCCAGATATCCCTTGTCGGCAAACATCTGCGCCGCGGTATCGAGTATCGCTCGCCGCAACTGCGTCGTTCGTTGCCGCGCCGGCCTGCTACCGGCTTCGTCTCTGGAGTCCATGGACAGATTTCCGAAGCCCGCAACAGGCGTCGAGACGCTTTCAGAGGCTTCTTTGGAGGTGGCGGCGTTTTTGGGGGCAGCTGTTCGTCTGGGCATGAGCTGGCTTATAGCAAACGGCGGCGTCCTTGTCTTACCTGAAACAGATTCCGCGGGACCGCGCAATGCCGAAGGTCAACTGGAGCGCCGCCGATAGGGACCGCCGGCGCTGCGGCAGCCGCCCGCCTCAGGCATCGACCAGCGTAACCTCCTCACGCCCAAAGTCGACCAGCCGGCCGTCTATCCCACCGGTGAAAGCGCCGTACCACACGGCCGGGCCAACGCCCACCTCCCGCCGGACAAACTTGATCGGCCGGTCGCTTTCGATGCATCGATAGCTTTGCCCAACACTGCGGATCGTACAGTTCGGCTTGTTGCGTGCGCTCTCGATCAACCCTTCGAACTCCGGCACATTGAGCACGTAGAGCTTAGGCATCTAAATCGACTCCGCCAGCGGTGAGCTGCTCCACGAGCCGCGCCTTGGCTCTCCAGATGTCGTCAATCACCTGCACGGGCCGGGAGGTCTTCTCTTCGACCTCGATGGCGGCCTTCAGCGTCAGGCGTGCATCCGCCGCGTCATTGCGCTCCAGAGGACGCATCTGCCAGCTGATCTCAATCATGTAGTCGTTCGGGTCGGTCACGTAGATCGATTCGAGGATTTCGTGCTTGACGACCATCACGTCGTATCCAAACGACTCCAGCCGGTCCTTCCATTCCATCAAGGTGCCGCGATCGAGCACACGCCAGGCCGTATGCACCGAGCGATAGAGCCAGTGATCCCAGGGCACCGGATCGACTGGGCGCTGCGAGCCTAGATAGTAGAAGAACGCGATGGTGCTGCCGTTGCCGGAATCAAAGAAGAAGTGCAGGAAGTCCGGATGATCCTCCGGGCCCCATCCCTTAGCCGTGATGGCGTGGCAGACCTTCAGGCCCATCACTTCACTATAAAAATGAACGGTTTCCGCCAACTTCCAGGTAGGCCGCGCCGTATGATGAACACCTTCCAACGCCGGGCTGGGCGGCGTTTGCGCGGAAGGGCCACTGTGCTTCAAGTTTGCCGGGGTGCTCATGTTAGGTTCCGCTTGATGCCATGGATCCAAAAATATCGATGAGCCACTCACCGATCGCTCGTCCGATCGCCGGGCGCACATCCTCGTCGCCTTCGTGAATGGGCCGGCCCTGATGGTCCGACTTGAATGCCAAACGACGTTTTTCGCGCGTGCGGATCCAGGAGAAGATCGCGTCGTTGTCCGACGGAAAGGTGGCAGGGTCGCCGGTGTATTCGATCAAGAGTGTCGGTTGTTCGATGGCTGGCGCGCAAGCCTCCAACGAGGCCTTGGACGTAAGGCCCGACCACGTCGAGAGCCAGCTTTCCGCTGTGCACAGGCGCCCGAAACCAATGCTTCCATAATTGGAGGAGACGGGGTCCGCACCCCACAAAGACCCCAGGCGGCGATCGGAGCGATCGAGATTCAAATCCCAACAGCGCAGATCGGCATCCGTACGCCAGACCGCGAAGATCGGCGTATGCGCGACGCGAATTCGGTCCCGAGCGCCACCACCGCCGCCTTTGAGATTCTGGCGTGCCGCGGCCCGCTCCGTCACCTGCTCTCGGGCCATCGCGTCGATTCGCTCGACTCGCTCCACTTGTGCCGCACGGTAACGCTCGACGAACGTTGGCGCGTAGGTGGCGCCTTTCGGCGAGTAGCCGTGATCACGACTGAAGGGGTCGAGCGACAGATCGACCGATAGCGCGTCGGCTTCGTCCGTGACAGAGGGATCGATGCCATTCATCAACAGCTTTCCCTGGCCCAAGTGCGTGGAGATGAATGCAATGCCATCAGGCGGTATCAACTCGGCTTCCGCGAGTTTGGTCGGCCGTCCACCCGGCGTGAGCGCTATACGCGCCTGCGGCGGGGCCAACGCCTGTTGGTTATAAAACGCCCACAAAGGACCGCCGCCGGAGTTCCCGACGGCAACTATTCGTTCGTACCCGGCGCCTCGCAAGAACGTCATCGCCGCAGCGAGATCGTAAAGAGCGATCTCATGCTCCAGCCGGATGTCGTTCCCGACCAATCTGGGAGCCTGAAGGAATACGGCCGCGCCGGTTTGCAGAATCTCCGCGGCCAGGTAATTGGCGACGATGTGCTCCCGCGGGTGCGCCAACACGGCAACCACACGCTCGCCGCCCCGCTTGAGTAAATAACCGGAAACGACATTGCCGTCTTGAGTCCGCAAAGGATGAACCGTCAGCGCAACACCGCTCGGCACGCGGGCCGGGTCCCAAAAGGCACCTCTGAGCCCCGCTGTCTCGCGGCGGATGTCAGGTTCCATCTAGGCCACCCCCAGTCTGGGATCGCCGCTTCCACTGGCGTAGCGGCCGGAAAGCAACGCGCCGGCGTTGGCTGATACTGTCGGCAATCGCAGCGTTTCCAGCATACGGAACGCCGTGCAGACGGCGGCGGAGACCACAGGAACGGCCACCTTCGACTCGACCACGGGAATCGCCGCCAGAGACGGCATCTGAACGCAGGCGGAGATGACGAGAGCATCGACGTTGGCGGTGCTCACGCCGGCTGCTATATCGACCAACGCCATGGGATCTCGCCGGCCGACCGCGATGTTGTCTTCAATCTCCAGGGCAAGCCGGTCCTGAACTTCGATGCCTTCGGCCTCGATGTAGTCGACAACCAACTGAGTCAGCGGCTTCATGTACGGCGCGATCACCGCGACCTTTTTGGCACCGAGCGCGCGCAAACCTTCGATTAAGGCGCCGGCGCTGGTGACAACGGGCGCCGGAGCATCGTTTTCGATAGTACGCTCGTGCAGGCGTTGTTCGGATTGGCGATGGTAGCCCTTGCCCATGCTCATGATCGCGACGAGGCAGGCGTAACCTATGACATCGACACGGGCGTCCGAGAGCTCGAGAGCGCAGCGGTCGGAATCCGCATCCATCGCCGCCAGCTCCTCCTTCGTGACCCGCTTCATGCGCATGCGGCTGGAATGGAAGGTAAATCGGGAGCCGGTGGAGCTGTCCCGCAGAATCTGGGGAATCTCGGTCTCCATCGTCGTATTCGAACTCGGCACGATCTGCCCGATCCGATAGGCTGTTTCCATCTGGGCCTCCCGATATCTGTGGGTCCGATAGTCAACATTAGTGCTAGAGATCCGGTCACCAACGTCGAGTTTGTACACCAGCGGATGTCTCTAGCGCAAGACTAAACTAACGTAAGAGCGGGAATTTCTGAATAATTTCGACAGTTGAGTCCTTTTATTGACACCGGAGTCGGTACAGGCGTACGCTGTGGTCGATCGCGTTCACGCCGCGCATGTTTCCCCGTTAGCAAGCGCGCTTAGCGCCATCAACGGAGCAGTCAGATGGTTCGAGTGAAGGACCCCATTCCCGGAGTCGTCTACATGTCCGATGCAGACATCGGCCATTACATCTCGCAGGGCGTTTTCACCAACCAGACTTTGATCGGTGCCTGTCGGGAGACATTCTCCCGCCATGCTGGCCGCGTTGCCTTGTCCGGGCCAACACGAACGATGTCCTACGCCGAGTTCGACGCGCGGACTACACGCGGCGCGGCGGCACTATGGCGCCTGGGGCTGCGGCCGACCGATAGGGCCCTATTCCAGATCCGGAACAGTCCGGAATTGGTCCAGGCATTCTTTTCGTGTCTGAAGATCGGGGTCATCCCGATCTGCACGCTCCCGGCTCACCGCGAGCAGGAAATCACCTACATCGGCAATCATGCTGCCGCCAAGGTTCACTTCGTACACGGCGATGACAGCCGGTTCGACATGGTGAGTTTCGCCCGCTCGATGACAACGGCCATCCCGTCCGTCAACAGCGTGATCAAGGTGCTCGGCGGGCCGACCGAATCCATCGCCCTCGCGTTCGAGGAGCTGATCGAAGCGGAGGACATCGAGAAGGCGCGAGTGCTCGTCGATGCCGTCGATCTCGATCCATACCAGGTCGCCGTATTTCAGCTCTCGGGGGGTACGAGCGGAATTCCGAAGATCATTCCGCGATTCAACACCGAATATCTCTATGCGATGCGCTCCGTGAGCGCCTTCATGGGGCTTACTTCGCAGACCGTCACCTTCACACCCAACCCGTTCATGCACAACGCCCCCATGAGCTGTTTCTGGGGTCCGACGCTGCTGGTGGGAGGTGAAGTCGCGATCGCGCAAGGACCCTCGATCGCCGCGATCGAGGCGACGCTGGCTGCGCGCCGCCCACACTGGATAGCGATGGCCAAGGTCCATCTCATGCGGCTCGCCGAGGCGGGCGGAGTCGGCAGGCTGTCTTTCGACAACGTCCGTGCCTTCTCCGTGCCTGACAGCGCAGCACAACTCAGCTCCATGTTGGGGGCGACGTGCGTTCCGATGTACGGCATGACCGAGGGACTGCTGACCTTCGGCGCACCGAGCGATCCGCCTGAAATGCTCAACTCCACGGTCGGCCGGTCAATCTCCCCTCATGACCTCATTAGGATCGTCCGTCCCGGAACCGAAGAGGATTTACCGGACGGCGAAATCGGCGAACTGCTGGTGCGCGGGCCCAGCACGATCCGCGGATATTACAATGCGCCCGATCGCGACGCGGAAGCCATCACCACGGATGGGTTCTATCGATCGGGCGACCTCATGAGCTTCGTGACGATCGAGGGGGTCCGCAACCTGGTCTTCAATGGCCGTGTGAAGGATGTGGTCGACCGTGGCGGCGAGAAAATAAACTGCGGCGAAGTGGAAGCGGCCATCCTCCAGCATCCGACGGTCGGGGCCGTCGCCTGTGTCGCCATGCCGGATCCGCTGTACGGAGAGCGCATGTGCGCCTTTATCGTCCCCAAAGCGGCAGCGGACGAGCCCATATTGAGCGTCATCGCCAAGCACCTCGCAACGCTGGGTTTTGCCAAGTTCAAGTGGCCGGAGCGCATCGAGCTGGTGCGTGAGCTGCCGATGACGGCATCCGGGAAAGTATCAAAGCCGAAGATGCGCGAACTCATCGCCGCCAAGCTCGCGGAGGAAGCACGAGACAGGCGGGTGAACGCTCTTGTGACGGAACCCTCCTCACGGGATGCGGGAAAGCCGTCTCCGAGGCTATGAGCAACAGTCTCGAATCGCGCCTAGCCGGTCGAGCAGCACATTCAGAAACAGGGGAACTCCATGAAAGCTGACAACGCAGAAGATCGCAATCTCTCGATGGCCAAGGAATATTTCATTCGCGGCGACGCCGGGCGCGCCGATATCCTCGAGCTGTTTCATCCGGAGTTTCAGCTTTATTTCCCCAAGTTTGGCATCAAGCGTGGCCCGCAAGCTTTCATGGAGTTGCTTTCGGGCTTTGCCGGCACGCTCAAGTCCATCGAGCACGATTTCAGCAAGTACAACTTCATCGTCACCGGAGCGTATGTCGTTGTCGAGGGCACGACGCGCGGCTCGATGACGAATGGCAAGTCCTGGGAAGCGGGCAAGACGCCTGGCGGACGCTTCTGCAACGTCTTCGAGTTTCGCGACAACCTCATTGTGCGGGTGCACGTCTATCTGGACCCCGACTACGTGAGCGAAGACGAACCGCGATTTCGCTGGGGCCGCGAGGGGCGGACCTGGTAACGACAGAGAAACAAAGCTCAACTCGAGAGGGAACCATGACTGACGTCCGCACCTACCAATATTTCTCGAACGGCAAATGGTTGGACGCCGAGGGTCGCGCAGCCTTCGACGTCATCGAGCCATATAGCCGCAAAGTCATGGCGCGCGCACCAAACTGCGGCGCCACCGAAGTACGCAAGGCCATCCAGGCTGCGCATCAAGCCTTCCCCGGCTGGGCCGACAGCTCACCCGCCCAGCGGGCGACACTGTTCTTCAAGGCGGCGGAGATCGTGAAACGCCGCCGCGTCGAGATCGCCGACATCCTCGCGCGCGAAACGGGAAGCACGGTCTTATTCGCGACGTTCCAACAGGATCTGGTGATCGAAAGTCTCGAACAGGCGGCCGGCTGGGTCTACAACACCCGTGGCGAAGTATTTCCATCCAACATCCCCGGGTCGCATTCCTTCAGCATTCGGCGTCCGCTGGGAGTCGTCGCAAGCTTCACGCCCTGGAACGGAGCGAACATACTGTCGTGGCGCGCGGCGCTGTTGCCTTTGGTGGCGGGCAACACGATCGTGATGAAACCCTCGGAGCTCGCGCCAATCTCGGCAGGGCTGATGGTCGCCGAAATCGCCGAAGAAGCCGGCTTCCCACCAGGCGTCATCAATGTCGTCCCTCACGGCCCCGGCACCGCCGGGAAAATCGCGGATGAGATATTCGCTTCACCGGAGGTGCGGTGCATCAACCTGATTGGCGGTGTCAAAACGGCCCGAGCGCTGGCGGAACGCGCCGGACGCACGCTCAAGCGGACAGTTCTCGAGCTCGGCGGCTACAACCCGCTGATCATCCTCGATGATGTTGACGTGGACTACGCTGTCCGAACCGCCACCTTCGGTTCCTTCTTTCATCAAGGACAGATCTGCTCCAATACCCGCAAGATCATCATCCAGAGGGGCATCTACGAGGAGTTCCTCGAGAAGTTCATCGCCCGGACAAAGACTCTGCAGTGTGGCGACCCGGGCAACCCGCAGACGGTCGTGGGGCCTCTGATCACGCCGGATGCCGTGCAAAAGGTTCACCACAGCGTCGCCGAGGCCGTGGCCAAGGGCGCGACCGTGCGGACGGGCGGCGCCTACGAGGGACAGGTCTATCGGCCGACAATTCTGACCAACGTTCCTTACGAGGCCACGATATCGAACGAGGAGACCTTCGGTCCCGTGGTCATTGTCGAGCCCGTCGATACACTCGAGCAGGCCGTGGCAGTGGCCAACCGCGTTTCCTACGGGCTGGTTGCCTCCATCCTCACAAGCTCCCCCTACCGCGGTCTGGAATTGGCGCCCAAAGTCATGGCCGGCGTCGTCAACGTAAATTCGTCGACCGTCAATGACGAGCCCCACGTGCCCATGGGGGGCGTGCGTGACAGCGGCTGGGGGCGCACGGGACCCGACAGCGTCGCCGATTTCACGGACGTCATCTGGATCAACACACGCAGCATCGAACGTCAGTATCCGTTCTGAGGGGTTCGGAGGGTATGAACGCTGAAGATCTATTCGACGTTGTCTTCAATGACGCGTTCGTGTTCGACGGCGAGGAGCCTCTCGCCGACCCGAAAAGCATCGGTGTGCGAGGCGGCCGGATCGCGGCAGTTTCGGATAATCCCTTGCGCGGACGCGAAACCATCAATGCTCGCGGCCGATGGGTCGCGCCGGGACTGGTGGAAAGCCACATCCACCTGTTCGATCCCCAGAACTCAACCGATCCGGGAACGATGGCCAAGTACGTCCGCTCCGATCTCGGCAAGAGCCTCGATGTCTTCCTCGCTCACGGCTTCACCACCATCAAATCGGTGGGCGATCCCGTCCCGGAACTCCTGGCGACCAGGGTACGGTTGCAGTCCGGCGATCTAGTCGGGCCGCGCCTGCTGATGACCGGCGTGGGCATCACGGCGCCTGAGGGCCATCCCAGCAAGACCATCTATGGGCGTAATCCCTGGTACCGGCGCAGAGCGGCCGGCGAGGCCGACACCGTCGAGGAGGCGAGGGCGCTGGTCACCGAAATGGCCGAGCTCGGCATGGACGCGATCAAGCTTCTCCTCCAGGGCGCCTGCCGTTGCCACGGCGAGCCTGAATACAAATGGCATGGCGAGGTGCCTATCGTGCGGCTGAAGCCGCAAGTCGTGGAAGCCGCGATCGACGAGGCACACCGGCACCGCCTGAAGGCCACGGTCCATACCTTCGAGCAGGATCGCGCCATCGAGGCGCTTGAATGCGGCGCCGACGGCCTGGAGCATGGGATCGTGTCGGAGGTGATCTCCGACGACCGGGTGATTGAGCTTCTGCTGCGCAACAACGCATCTTATGTGCCGACGCTGTGGGTCTATCCCAGGCCCGAAGCGATGCGCAATCTCGCGATCGTAAGCGAGGCCGGCGTTCGGATCGTCCTCGGCAGCGACAGCTTCGCGCCCACCATCACCGTCCCGGGGGTGGTCACCGGCATGTTCGGCGCGAACTCGATCGTCGAAGCCGAACGCATGGTCGAGGCAGGAGTCGGCCCGATCGAGGTGCTGCGGTCAGCCACTAGCCGCGCCGCGGTCCATCTCGAGCGCAAAGACATCGGCGTGGTCGCCGTCGGCGCCTGCGCGGACCTGGTGATGTTCCAAGCGGACCCCACGCAGTCTATTACCAACTGGAAGGATCCGCTCGCGGTCGTCGCCCAGGGCCGGGTGGTCGTGAACGCCGATCGGGCCGCGCACTGAGCCATCGTCCCCCGGCTCATCCGCGAGTCTACCCGAGGTAGGTGCGGCGACCTGTCCGAAAGGCGTGTTCGCGCCATCGGCACAGTGGCCGGCGACATTCACAAACGCGACGCGGACATATCCTCATGCCATCAACGCTCCGCACACGGCGATCTCCGCGCCGCTCACGTAACTAGCGGCGTCGGAGGCGAGATACAGCGCCGCTTCGGCAACCTCTTCCGCGCTCCCGAGGCGGCCCATCGGTACCAACTGGGTGAGCTGGCGAAGGTAGTCCGGATTGTTTTCACCCAGCATGGGCGTATCGATGAGGCCCGGAAGAATCGTATTGACGCGGATCGCGCTTTTAGCGAGATCGACCGCAGCGCACTTACTCAAGCCCCGCACCATCCATTTCGAGCCCGCATAAGCGAACAGACCGGGATAGCCCCGCGCTCCGGCGCCCGAGGCGATGTTGACGATCGAACCACCGCCCGCCTCGATCATCAGCGGGTAGACCGACTGCATGCCGAGGAACACGCCGCGAACATTGACGCGGTAGTGAAAATCAAGTAACTCGGCATCGGTCTCTTGAAAGCTCTTCGGTTTGTAAACCCCCGCGTTGTTGATGAGTGCCGCCGGCTTACCGAAGGTATCGAGCGTTGCGGTGATCACACTCTTCCAGGAGCCTTCATCGCTGACGTCATGATGCACAAAGAGTGCCTGTGCGCCGATCTGCGAGGCAAGGGTCCGGCCTGCGCGATCGTTCAGATCGGTGAGCACGACCCTAGCGCCTTCCATGGCGAAGAGTTTCGCTTCGGCCGCGCCCTGACCGCTTGCCGCTCCCGTGATGATGGCGATTTTGTCTTTGAGTCTGTTCATGGGTCTCTCCGGGCGTAAGGTGCGAGCAATGCAAGCTGGGGATCAGGATTTGGCGAGGATCATATGGGCAGCCTTGCTGGCGATCATCTGAGTGGGTGCATTGGTCGGACCGGTGGTGATGCGAGGCATGACGGAGGAGTCGCACACACGTAGGCCCCGGATTCCGTGCACGCACAGCTCCGGGTCCACCACCGCAAGCGCATCGGTGCCCATCTTGCAAGTGCCGACCGGGTGCCCAAAGCTGATGGTCGCGCGCCGTGCAAAGTCCCGGCTCTCGGCGAGCGTGAGTGCTTTGCCCGGCACGAGCTCGGATGCGCGGATCGAATCGTAGCTGCTCTGGTGGCCGAGTTCGCGGCACATCTCGATGCAGTGAACCGTGGCGGCGAGATCCGCATCGGTACTCAGAAATCCGGCCTCGAGGATCGCTCGCTCCTGCCAGTTGGCGCTCCCGAGCCGCAGCACCCCGCGGCTCGACGGGCGAACCAATGCCGGGGAGATCGTAAAGGAATCCGGCGGGGGCTTCGCATATTGCCTCGCCACTTCCGGGGTCAATACCGGCAGCTGCATCAATACCATCTTGATGTTCGGCCCTTCCTTGCCTAAGTCGCTGCGCACATAGGCCGCCGCTTCCACGGCGTTGCTGGTGGGCGAGCGAGGCGGCATGGTGCCTCGGTATTGAAAGACGACGCCAAAAAGCAGCGGATGATCCTGAAAGTTCTGTCCCACGCCCGGCAAGTGCAAGACGGGTGGGATGCCGAGGCCGCGCAGCGAGTCGGAGTCCCCGATTCCCGACAGCATGAGCAGCTTGGCGCTCGCGATTCCGCCCGCCGTGAGGATCACCTCGCGCGATGCCGACATGTCGCGGAAGCCCGCCTCGCTCTTGATGCGCACCCCCGTGCAATGCGTCTGAGAGAAGAGGAGTTGCACGGCGTGCGTCTGCAGCGCGAGGGTCAGATTGGGCCGATTCAGGTTGGGACGTAGAAACGCGCGCGACGCACTTGCGCGCGAGCCGTCACGCGCGATGCTCATGTTCACGTAGCCGGCACCCTCGCGCATGGGCCCATTCATATCCGCGAGGATCGGAATATTCATTTCACGGCAGCCGCCGAGGAATGCCACGGCGGTAGCATGGGGATCCCTCGCCGTGCAGACGTGAACGGGTCCGCCGGCACCGCGCCACTCATTGGCGCCCCCTTCCCAATCCTCCAACGCCTTGAAGTGCGGCAGCACCTCCCGAAAGCTCCAACCATCACACCCGTTATAGGCCCAGTCGTCAAAGTCTTGCGCGAGACCGCGGACCCAGAGCATCGCGTTGATGCTCGTGCCGCCGCCGAGCACGCGACCCATGGAAATCGGCACGGATCGACCAGCGACGTCGGAGGACGGCACCGCCTGGAAGTTCCAGTCGAGCGGACCTCCCACGTTGGTAAACCACACACTGGGGTTGATAACTTCGGGTAGTGCGTCGGTTCCGCCCGCCTCGATCAGCAGCACGTCCGCACCCGATTGGGAGAGCTTCGAAGCCAGAATGCAACCGGCGGCGCCGGCACCGACCACGATGTAGTCATAGGTCGAGCGGCCGGACCTGCGCCGCTCGCTTTGATTCTCCCCTGCGGCGAACGCACGCTCAACCTCGAGCGGATTCAGGCACTGCGCGCCCGCTGCGGCTACCCCCGTGAGGAACTGGCGGCGAGTGAGCCGCCCCTGCGCGAGGGCATCGAGAAGACCCTGAGCCGCTTCTGCCACCGGATCCAACATGCCCCCCCTCGGGCGGCGCGCGCCTTGAATACGCGCATGCGAAACGCCCTTTAGATTGCATTCTCGCCCGTCAATCCATCTATATTTTACGATCGTATTGTTTATAGGTCAAGCATGACACGATGCACCCGAGGCCGACGCCCTCGTCGAATCGCGTTTGTCATCAGATGGCGCATTGGTTCTGGTATCGCTCTATTTTTATACTTTACGGTCGTTAAAATTAGTATACAATCATATCGAGATGATGTGAGATGGTTGGGCGAATATCCAAGGTTACGGGCTGGCTCGGTGCGCACCAGGGGAATGAATGATGGCTAATCCAGAGTTTGTAAAGCTTGTCAGACCAGACCCGATCGTACGCGCCGACGCAGTCGCGAACGTAGCGTTCAATCGGCGTGACCCGGAGCGAATGCGCCGTTTTCTCGAGGATTTCGGCTTCCGGCGAATCGATGCGACCGGTCCTACCACCTATTTTCGCGGCCACGGTGAGGCGCCATACCTGGTGGCCGTGACCGAGTCGAGGGAGGACGGACTGGCAGGCTTTGCCTTCGCGGCCGGTGAAGCAGACGATCTCGCGAGGCTGGCCGCGGAGACGGGTCGGACCATCGAAACGATCGAGGCGGTCGGCGGGGGCCAACGGGTGAGACTCACCGATCCGGAGGGTCTGCAGGTCGATTTGGTGCACGGATCTAAGGCGGCGAGGCCGATTTCCGGCGAAAGCTCCGGCCGTCCCGTCAATACCCCTCTCCGCAAGACGCGGGTCAATACGACGGTGCGCAGCACCACGCAGCCAAGTCCGCTCTTCAAGATGGGACACTTGGTGCTGCAGCGAGCCGACTTTGTGCGCGCGGCGCAATGGTACATGAGACACTTCGGCTTGATTCCGACCGACGTGCAATGTTTGGCCGATGGGCGCCCGGCGCTCGGCTTTTTCCGTCTGGACCGCGGTGGCGCACCGGCCGACCATCACAGTCTCGCCTTGTTGTGCGGACCGGCGGCGAAGCTGCTTCACGTCTCCTTCGAGACTCTCGACCTCGAGTCCGTTGGCCAGGGGCACCAGTACCTGCGTGCGGCCGGCTGGAATCACTACTGGGGAATCGGCCGGCACATCCTCGGAAGTCAAGTTTTTGATTACTGGAAGGACCCGGCGGGCGACGAGTGGGAACATTACGCCGATGGCGATGTGATGACCGCAGAATATCCGACGGGCTATTCGCTGCTCACCCGCGGGAGCCTGTGGGCGTGGGGAGATGATCTCCCTGACGATCTGCGCCCGCCAATCTCGGTTGATGACGTTGAGAAGATGCCCGCTCAGCCCCACCTGTTTTAGGTTGCTCAACGCTGCACCAAGACTGGCTTGGTCTTGGGGGAATGATGCGAAGTACGCTTGCAGGTCGGATAGCTGAAATGCTGGTTGGTAGATCTGGATGTTGCTTGTGATCTGCGCCATGTTGATAGAGGCTGGGTCTAGATTAGTCACTCCGTAGGCGGACTGGATAAAGGA
>Ga0137409_10000216_pt1 | contig 60018 bp, 48 predicted proteins | sample CZODoug1_16funga_FD_122059 | JGI IMG/M metagenome (GOLD analysis project Ga0137409, IMG submission 122059) | Vadose zone soil fungal communities from Angelo Coast Range Reserve, California, USA - CZODoug1_16fungal (Hybrid Assembly) | ecosystem: Environmental > Terrestrial > Soil > Vadose zone... | reverse complement strand
TTACGGGCGTGGTGGATGAAGTCAATGAAGATCGCGAGACTTTGAAGGTTATGGTTACGATCTTCGGGCGCTCGACTCCGGTGGAGTTGGAGTTTGGGCAGGTGGAGAAGGTAGCGTAGCGATGGGCAGCTTCAGTGCAAAGTTGCGCTTCTGGAATCCCGCATCGCCTGACAAGGCGGAAGAAGTTGAAGCTTTGGTGGATACCGGCGCGGCATTTTCCTGGATACACCGTGAGCGTTTAGAGCGGACGGGCATGATTGCGTTGCGCCGGATGGGTTTCCGGGCGATTGACGGATCGATCATCGAGCGAGACACCGCGGCGGTATGGGTTGCAAGCAACGGTTTTACCGGTCCTGACACTGTAGTTGTTGCCGAGCGCAACGATATGGAAGTAATCGGGGTGCACACCATCGAGGGGCTGGGACTGGCTGCCGATCCAGTGCAGAAGAAATTGGTCCCGACGGTTGGGTTGGCGCTGACAGCGGAGAGCCAGTAACACAGGAAAGAACACAGGGCCGGATTTGCTGAGCCGAAAATCCTAGACTCAGGGCCGGAACAGGAAAGGCATCATGGCAAAGAAAGCTACAGGTTCAGTAAAACTCCAGATTGCGGCGGGCAAGGCTACACCGGCGCCTCCCGTGGGACCGGCGCTTGGACAGGCGCAAGTCAACATCATGGAGTTCTGCAAACAGTTCAATGCGCGCACGTCGCAAAAAGAACTCGAAGGGCTGATTATCCCGGTCGTGATCACGGTCTACAGCGATCGTACGTTCACGTTCATCACCAAGACGCCGCCGGCTTCGATCCTGCTGAAGCGCGCCGCGGGGATTGCTAAGGGATCGGGCGCTCCGAACAAAGATAAAGTTGGCAAGGTCAGCGCCAAGCAGATCGAGGACATTGCTAAGCAGAAGATGCCGGATCTGAATGCGGCGACTGTGGAGAGCGCCATTAAGAGCATTCGCGGTACGGCGCGATCGATGGGAATTGAAGTGGTTGGGTAGACTTTATTTGGCTCTCAGAACCGAGGGCGGGACGCCCTTGGGACAACCGGCAGGATGCCGGCGCTACAAAAACTGTCGAATACTACGGCTCTTCAGAACAACGTAGAGCGGTGGGAGACGAGGAAAAAATGAAAAAGTCGGGAAAGAATATCGAGAAGTCGCGCAAAGCGGTTGAGGCGCGGCCCTACACGCTGCAGGAAGCGGTTCCGCTCCTGCAAAAAGTGAAATTCGCGAAGTTCGACGAAACAGTCGAGATCACGATGCGGCTGGGGGTCGATCCCAAGCATGCTGACCAGATGGTCCGCGGTACGGTCGTTCTGCCGCACGGACTAGGCAAGTCGAAGAAAGTCCTGGTCATTGCCAGCGGTGACAAAATCCGCGAAGCCGAAGCGGCGGGCGCGGATTTCGTCGGTGGCGAAGATATGGTCGAGAAGATTACCAAGGAAAACTGGACCGACTTCGACGCGCTCATCGCAACGCCCGACATGATGAAGTCGGTCGGACGTCTGGGTAAGGTGCTTGGTCCGAAGGGGCTGATGCCGAATCCGAAAACCGGCACGGTTACCATCGACGTCGCGCGCGCAGTGCAGGAAGTGAAAGCGGGCAAGGTGGAATTCCGCACCGACAAGACTGCTCTTGTGCATGTGCCGGTCGGCAAGATTTCATTCACGCCCGATAAGCTGATCGACAACGCGACCACGCTGATTTCAAGTGTGATCAAGGCAAAGCCGGCAGTGGCGAAGGGCAAGTACATCAAGGGCTGCTATTTGAGTTCCAGCATGGGTCCCGGGATCTCGCTCGACACTACGGCGATTGAAACGGCTTCGAAGGCTTAGGACGCAGCATTAGTCTGCCGAGCTTCGCTCGGCTGGACGGGTCAGAGACCCGTCCCCACACGAGCACACAAGATTGGAAAGGGTTCGATATGGCGGTTACCAGAGCTAAGAAAAAAGAGCAGGTTGAAAAACTCAGCGTCGATTTGCAGAGCGTTTCGAGCGTGATCGTCGCTACCTACACCAAGCAGACGGTTGCGAAGGATTTCGAGCTCCGCAAAACGCTCCGCTCGACGGGCGCGAAGTATCGGGTGGTGAAGAACACGCTGGCGGAGCGTGCCGGCAAAGGAACGCGGATCGAACAGGCGCTCACGAACCTTCAGGGCGTGACTTCGATCGCCTACACGTCCGGCGATCCGGTCGCTCTAGCCAAAGTGCTTGCCAAGTACGCGAAGGAAAATCCGGAGTTCACGTTCAAGGCCGGAGTGGTCGAAGGCCGCGTGGTCACGGTGAAGGACATCGAAGCGCTCGCCACCATGCCTTCGAAGGAAGAAATCTATTCGAAGCTGTTGTACCTGCTAAGCGCTCCGTCGCAGCGTCTGGTTACGGTGATGAACGCTGTGGGACGAAACCTCGCGGTGGTCATCGACCAAGGCGTGCAGGAGAAAAAGTTCAAAGAGGCGTAAGAGCAGCTACTCGCTGCTAGGAACCAGGAACCATTCAAGTTTCGATCGGCGAAAGCTGGTCAGAAAAAGATTTGGTTATCGTGAGCGGGGGTTGCGCGGTCTGAAATTCATGCGTTGTCTGGCGCTGAGTGGATGGCCTGGTCGCACTGGAAACCCGGCGAAGCGGTAACGAAATCGCAAATCATCAACGCAGAGACGGGGCTTGCCGCGTCTTGCGAACGAAACTGGAGAACACAATGGCGGATCTACAGCAGTTGGAAGAGTCAATCGTTGGCCTGTCTTTGCTGGAAGCGGCGGACTTGGTCAAGAAACTGGAAGCGCGTCTGGGAGTTTCGGCGGCAGCAGCAGCCCCGGTGATGGTGGCCGGCGGCGGAGCGGCGGCTGGTGGAGCAGCTCCGGCGGAAGAGAAGACTGAGTTCACCGTCGTCCTGAAAGAAGTGGGCGCCAATAAAATCAATGTAATCAAGGCGGTACGAGAAGTCACCAGCCTCGGCTTGAAAGAAGCCAAGGACTTGGTGGATGGCGCTCCCAAGAGCATCAAGGAAGGCGTTTCGAAGGACGAAGCAGAGACCATCAAGAAGAAGTTTACCGAGGCAGGCGCAGTTGTCGAAGTGAAGTAGGGGCTTCGGGCTTCGGACGGACTGTGGTTTCCACAGCTGTCCACAGGCATCCGTTGACGAAAAAGTAGATGAATCCCGGGTGGGGGTGTTAGTATCTATATACTCACCCGGTATTCTGACTTCGAGGTGGTAGGCGACCCTGTTCTCCGAAAGCAAACCAGGAAAGCGGATCGCTCAATCGAGTTTGGCAGCCGGTCCCGCGGGCGGCGGGACGGAACAGGCCCTTTGAACTGGCGCGGAACTTTACAACAGATCTAGCAACAAGCGTCGAGCGCGGCGCCGGGGGACAGACTTGTCCCTGCCGGTGCCCGCATTTATTTTCCGCGAATACTGCCCACTAGTTGTCTTTCGGCGCTTAGATGCGCCCTTTCGTTCCGCGTTGCGCTGCAGCCCCCAGGCTGCCTGAAAGCAGGAGTTCCTAAGAATGGCAAAGCATAACATCTTCCGCAAGCGTTTTGATTTCTCCAAAATTCCGGCCACCATCCAGATCCCGAACCTGATCGAGGTTCAGAAGCGCTCCTACGAGCGTTTCCTCCAGATGGACAAGCTGCCCAGTGAGCGCGAAGACGGCGGCCTCCAGGCCGTGTTCCAGTCCGTCTTTCCGATCACCGACTTCCGCAACGTCTCGCAGCTCGAGTTCGTGGACTACGCGATTGGCAACTGGGAATGCAAGTGCGGCCACCTGAAAGGGCTGCACCACCTGCGCACAACTTGTAAGAACTGCGGCTCTACGGTCATCACCGACCCGTTTCATCCGGGCGACGTGCTCTGCCACAAGTGCGGCACGTATAACGCGAACACGCCCGACTTCTGCAACAAGTGCGGCGACCCGGTTGGATTGCAGCTGAAATACGACGTGGCCGAGTGCGAGGAGCGCGGTATGACATACTCCGCGCCGCTCAAGGTCACAATGCGGCTCACCATCTGGGACAAGGATCCCGAGACCGGCAACCGCTCCATCCGCGACATCAAAGAACAGGAAGTGTTCTTTGGCGACGTTCCACTGATGACGCAGAACGGCACGTTCATCGTCAACGGCACGGAACGCGTTATCGTCAGCCAGTTACACCGTTCGCCAGGCGTGTTCTTTGAGACGGCGAACAACCGCACGTACTTCCTGGGCAAGATCATTCCGTATCGCGGCTCGTGGGTTGAGTTTGAATACGACCAGAAGAATGTGCTGTACGTTCGTATTGACCGGAAGCGCAAGTTTCTGGGCACGATCTTCTTGCGGGCGTTGGGCTTGCGTGCGGGCGAGGACATTCTGCGGACGTTCTACACCGTGGACCGTCTCGCGATCCGCGACAACAAGCTCTTTTGGACCCTCGATCCCGCCAGCGACAAGGCGACCAATCTGCTGGGCATGAAGTTGGCGCATAGCGTCAAGTCGAAGTCCGGCGAAGAAGTGGCGCACTCCGGTCGCAAGATCAGCGCGGCCATCCTGAAAGAAATTCAAAAGGCCAAAATCACCGAGATCGAAGTCGACACAACCGATCTCGAAGGCGCGTGGTCGGCTAGCGACATCGTCGACACCACGACCGGCGAAGTCCTGCTCGAAGCAAACTCGGAAATCACGGCCGACAAGGTTTCGAAGATTCTGGAATCGGGCGGCGTGGTTGAGATGGGTGTGTTCTTCCCGGAGCGCGACGACGTGGGTACGGTGATCAGCCAGACCCTGCGGCGCGATTCGGTCAAGACGCCTTCGGAGGCGCTGATCGAAATCTACCGCAAGCTGCGTCCTGGCGATCCGCCGACGCTCGACACGGCAACGGCTCTGTTCCAGGGCATGTTCTTCGATCCGCGCAAGTATGACTTCTCGCGCGTGGGCCGTTTGAAGTTCAACATCAAGCTGTTCGAAAACCAGGAAGCCACCAGCCTGGAACAGCGGACGCTTGACCCCACGGATTTCTACGCGACCATCAAATACCTGCTCAAGCTGCGCAAGAATATCGGCGCGGTGGACGACATCGATCACTTGGGTAACCGCCGGGTTCGCGCGGTTGGCGAACTGCTGGAAAACCAGTTCCGCATCGGCCTGGTCCGCATGGAACGCGCGATCAAGGAAAAAATGAGCGTGTACCAGGAAATGTCGACGGCCATGCCGCACGATCTGGTCAATGCCAAGCCGGTGATGGCCGCGATCCGCGAGTTTTTCGGATCTTCGCAGTTGTCGCAGTTCATGGATCAGACGAATCCACTGTCGGAAATTACGCACAAGCGGCGTCTTTCGGCGCTTGGGCCGGGTGGGTTGTCGCGTGAGCGCGCTGGATTCGAAGTGCGCGACGTGCACCCGACGCACTATGGACGCATCTGTCCGATTGAGACGCCGGAAGGTCCGAACATCGGACTGATTTCGTCGCTGAGCTGTTTTGCCCGCATCAACGATTACGGATTCATCGAGTCGCCGTACCGCAAGATCAAGAATGCGCGGGTGGTGGACTACGTAACCGTGGTCAATGCCGGCGATAGTGAATACAAAGTCAATGACCATGCCGAGAAGAGCGAAATCGAGAAGGTCAATGCGGACTTGAAAGAGCGCCGCAAGAAACCGGTCGAGATTGAGCCGTTCTCGTTCTATCTCTCGGCTTGGGAGGAAGATCGCCACACCATCGCCCAGGCGAACATTGAACTGGACGAGAAGGGCCGCATCGCTTCCGAACTCGTCAATGCTCGCAAGGCCGGTAACTTCGTCCTTGTCAACCGCGAAGAAGTCGACTACGTGGACGTCAGCCCGAAGCAATTGGTTTCAGTGGCCGCTTCGCTGGTGCCATTCCTTGAGCACGATGACGCAAACCGCGCGCTGATGGGCGCCAACATGCAGCGCCAGTCGGTTCCTCTGCTGCGCGCGCAGGCTCCGATCGTCGGAACTGGAATGGAGGGCGTCACTGCCCGCGACTCCGGCGCGGTGGTTTTGGCCCGACGTAACGGAATCATCGATTCCGTCGATTCCGAGCGCATCATCGTGCGCGTCGAGGGCGAGCATCATCCGATGCAGCTTTCGCGTGAGGTGGGCAGCGACATTTATCAGCTCACGAAGTTCAAGCGCTCGAACCAGAACACCTGTATCAACCAGAAGCCGATCGTGAAGAAAGGCCAGCGTGTGGTGAAGGGACAGGTAATTGCCGACGGTCCTTGCACTGACTTTGGCGAGTTGGCTCTGGGACGCAACGTGCTGGTCGCGTTCATGCCGTGGCGCGGCTACAACTTCGAAGACGCGATTCTCGTTTCCGAAAAGATGGTGAAGGAGGACTACTACACCTCCGTTCACATCGAGGAATTCGAACTCGAAGCGCGCGACACCAAGCTTGGGCCCGAGGAAGTCACTCGCGACATACCGAACGTCAGCGAAACCACGCTGCGCAATCTGGATGAAGCGGGTGTGATCCGCATAGGCGCTTCCATCAAGCAGGGCGACATCATCGTGGGCAAAGTCACGCCCAAGGGCGAGACCCAGCTCACGCCGGAAGAAAAGCTGCTGCGCGCGATCTTCGGCGAAAAGGCCGGCGACGTCCGCGACGCTTCGCTCTACTGCCCGCCTGGAATCGAAGGCGTCGTAGTGGACGTGAAGATCTTCTCCCGCAAGGGTCAGGAAAAAGACGAACGCGCGAAGTCGATTGAGGGCGAGCAGATCGCGAAGTTGGAAAAGAACCTTTCAGACGAAATCCGAATTCTTACCGACGAGCGTTTGAAGCGTCTGGAAGCGATTTTGGGCGGCAAGGAAGTGCAGGCCGACCTGCACGACGAGCGCACCAACAAGCGCCTTCTGACCAAGAGCGGGATTCTCGACCGCGACACCATCGAGCGTATCTCGACGCGCAATTTGAAGCGCATCAAGTACGCCGACAAGGACCCGCGCGTCAACGAGCAGATCGACGAGATCGAGGAAATGACCTCGCGCCAGATCGACGTGCTCAAGAAGATCGTCAACGAGAAGAAGGACAAACTCACCAAGGGCGATGAACTGCCGCCGGGCGTGATCAAGCTCGTGAAGGTCTACATCGCGATGAAGCGCAAGTTGAGCGTCGGCGACAAGATGGCCGGTCGCCACGGCAACAAGGGCGTGATTGCGCGCATCCTGCCGGAAGAGGATATGCCGTACCTCGAAAACGGGACGCCAGTCGAAATTGTTCTGAACCCGTTGGGCGTTCCCAGCCGTATGAATGTGGGGCAGATTCTCGAAACTCACCTCGGATGGGCCGGTCACGAACTCGGCTTGAAGATCACCGAACTGCTGAAGCACAACACTCGTGCGGAAGCAATTCGGCGTGACTTGAAAGCCCTGTTCAAAGATACGGTGCTGGCGGAAACCATCGCGGACATGAGCGAGGACGAACTGGAAGCGGTGGCTCCGACGCTCGCCAAGGGCGTGTTCATGGGGTCGGCCGTGTTCGACGGCGCTCGTGAATCAGAAATCAAGGCGCTGCTCTCTAGTGCCGGCTTGCCTACTTCGGGCAAAACGAACCTGCGCGACGGCATGACTGGCGAGAAGTTCGAATTGCCGGTCACGGTCGGCTATATCTACATGTTGAAGCTGTCGCACCTGGTGGACGACAAGATTCACGCGCGCTCCATCGGTCCGTACTCGCTGATTACCCAGCAGCCGCTGGGCGGAAAGGCGCAGTTCGGCGGACAGCGCTTCGGAGAGATGGAAGTCTGGGCTCTGGAAGCGTATGGCGCGGCGTTCATCCTGCAAGAGTTGCTCACTGCGAAGTCGGACGACGTGTACGGACGCACCAAAATCTATGAGGCCATCGTCAAAGGCGAGGCTGCAATGGAGCCGGGCGTTCCGGAATCGTTCAACGTGCTGATTCGCGAGTTGCAGTCACTCTGCCTGGATGTGGAATTGATCAAGGCCACGGAGAAGAAGCCGGTGGCCGTAGCAGCGGATTAAAAGCAGTTCCCGGTTCTCAGTTCTCAGTCGCAGAGATCGGGAAACATAGAACCGGGAATAGGCTGACAAAGTTTTGAATGATTAGCCGCTTCGGCGCTTTGCTCTCAGCGCCGCGGGTTAGGCAAAGCTCAAACCGATTCTCACTGGGAACTGAGAACCGGGAACTGAGAACCGAAGTCGAGAGCCGCTGGCGGTCGCGTTAGGCCGCAGGAAAGCGGAGGCACATGTTTCGTTCGAGCCCGTTTGACATGGCAAACCCCGTAGCTGACTTTGACGCCATTCGAATCAGTCTGGCGTCGCCGGAGAAAATCCGGAGCTGGTCGCATGGGGAAGTAACCAAGCCGGAAACCATCAACTATCGCACCTTCAAGCCGGAGCGCGATGGACTGTTCTGCGCCCGCATCTTTGGCCCGGTCACCGACTGGGAGTGTCTCTGCGGCAAGTACAAGCGCATGAAGCATCGCGGAGTGATCTGCGACAAGTGCGGCGTGGAAGTCACCCTTTCGAAAGTTCGACGTGAGCGGCTGGGCCACATCGAACTGGCCTCGCCTTGTTCGCACGTCTGGTTCTTCAAGGGATTGCCCAGCCGCATTGGACATCTTCTCGATATTTCTCTCCGCGATCTCGAGGCGATTCTGTACTTTGAAGCTTACGTGACGATTGAAACCGGCGACGCTCCGGTCAAGGATCACGAAGTCATCAAGGACGAGACCAAGTACCGCGAACTTGATCAGCAATTCCGTCCCACTGGCTTCAAGGCCATGATGGGTGCAGAAGCGATCAAGGAGCTTCTGAAGCGCGTCGAAGTCGATGGGCTTTCGGTTGAACTGCGCGAGAAGATGAAACATGAGACCTCACTTCAGAAGCGCCTGAAGTATGCCAAGCGCCTGAAGGTCGTGGAGGCTTTCCGCAGGAGCGGCAACAAGCCGCAGTGGATGATTCTGGATGTGATTCCGGTCATTCCGCCGGAGCTTCGTCCGCTTGTTCCACTCGATGGCGGCCGTTTTGCCACCTCGGACTTGAACGACTTGTATCGCCGCGTCATCAACCGCAACAACCGGTTGAAGAAGCTGATGGACCTTCATGCTCCTGAAGTCATCGTGCGCAACGAAAAGCGCATGTTGCAGGAAGCCGTGGACGCGCTGTTCGACAACGGACGCCGCGGACGCGTTCTGCGTGGCGCCAACAACCGCCCGCTGAAGTCGCTCTCCGACACGCTGAAGGGCAAGCAGGGACGTTTCCGTCAGAACCTGCTGGGCAAGCGCGTGGACTACTCGGGCCGCTCCGTCATCGTGGTTGGCCCCGAGTTGAAGCTGCACCAGTGCGGGTTGCCAAAGAAGATGGCGCTCGAATTGTTTAAGCCGTTTATCTATCACCGGCTCGAACAGACGGGACACTGCACGACCATCAAGCAGGCGAAAGAAATGGTCGAGCAGCAGGAACCGATTGTCTGGGACATCCTCGAAGAAGTCATCAAGGACCATCCCGTTCTGCTGAACCGTGCGCCTACGCTACACCGCCTGGGTATTCAGGCTTTTGAGCCGGTGCTGGTGGAAGGCAAGGCCATCAAGATTCACCCGCTCGTTTGCACGGCGTTCAACGCCGACTTCGACGGCGATCAGATGGCGGTTCACATTCCGCTGTCGCCCGAAGCGCAGGTTGAAGCCAGCGTGCTGATGTTGTCATCGCACAACATTCTCTCGCCGGCATCCGGACAGCCCATCACCGTGCCCACCCAGGACATGGTGCTTGGTCTCTATTACCTGACCAAAGGCAAGCCCGGAGCCAAGGGCGAAGGCCGCGCGTTCGCGAACATTGACGAAGTGGTGATCGCGCTCGAAATGGGTGAAGTGGAAACGCTGAGCCCGATTCGTCTGCGTTACACCGGCGAAGTCATGGACCTTACCGCTGCCTACGATGATCAGGACGTCACGCATACCGAACCGATTCATGCGGAGCGTGAATTCCTGAACACGACTGTCGGGCGCGCCATCCTGAACGATCATCTTCCCGAAGGCATGCCCTATATCAATGGCTTGCTCAAGAAGAAGGGAATCGGCCAGTTGGTGAACTACACCTATTTGAGGTTCGGACTGGAAACCACGGTCAAGATGCTCGATGAGATCAAATCGCTTGGGTTCAAGTATGCGACTCGCGCGGGCCTCTCGATCGGCATCGACGACATGGTCATTCCGGACAACAAGAAGACGCTGGTCCGCGACGCCGACAAACAGGTCATCAACGTTCAGCAGCAGTACCTAGACGGCGCGATCACCAACGGCGAGCGCTACAACAAGGTCATTGAAATCTGGTCGGCCATCACGGAAAAAGTTGCCGATGAAATGTTTGGCCAGATGCAGACGGCGGACAAAGACGGCGCTCTCAACCCGATTTACGTTATGGCCGACTCTGGCGCGCGCGGATCGAAACAGCAGATTCGCCAGCTCTCCGGTATGCGCGGGCTGATGGCGAAGCCGACCGGCGAAATCATCGAGACGCCCATTACGGCCAACTTCCGCGAGGGATTGACCGTGCTGGAATACTTCATCTCGACGCACGGCGCCCGTAAGGGGCTGGCCGATACGGCACTCAAGACGGCCGATTCGGGCTATCTGACGCGGCGTCTGGTCGACGTAGCTCAAGATGTCATCATCAGCGAATACGATTGCGGCACCGTGGACGGCATCTTCGTCTCCGGTATCGTCGAAGCGGGCGAGATCATCGAGGCGTTGCGCGACCGCATCATCGGCCGCGTGTCGTTGGAGAAGATCAAGGACTACGACGGCAACGTGATCGTCGATATCAACCAGGAAATCAGCGAAGAACTTGCGGTTGCGATTCAGGCGGCGGGTATCGAGCGGGTGAAGATCCGTTCGGTGCTGACCTGCGAATCGAAGCGCGGAGTTTGCGTCATGTGCTACGGACGCAACCTGGCTTCCGGACGGCTCGTCGAACTGGGCGAAGCTACCGGCGTCATTGCGGCGCAGTCGATCGGCGAACCTGGAACGCAGCTCACGATGCGTACCTTCCACATCGGTGGTACCGCATCGCGAGTTTCGGAACAGTCGCGGTTGGATGCGAAGAGCAACGGTTCGGTTCGCTTCGTCGGCCTGCAAACCGTTAAGTCGAAGAGCGGCGACCTGGTCGTTATGAACCGTCAAGGTTCGATCGCTGTCGTCGACGAAAAGAACCGCGAACGCGAACGCTATGCGGTCGTGTACGGCGCGAAGCTGAAGGTCAACGAAGGCGATCAGGTTCAACTCGGCCAGGTACTGGTGGAGTGGGATCCCTACACCTTCGCGATCCTCACGGAAATCGGCGGCACCGCGCAGTTCAAGGACTTGCAGGAAGGTGTCACCCTCCACGAAGAAGTGGACGAAGTCACCGGCCTGTCACGTCACGTGGTTGCCGACGCACCGGATGAGAAGCGCCAGCCGGCCCTGGTCATCAAAGGCAAGGCCAGCAAACGCTACCTCATGCCGTCACGCGCTCACTTGATGGTGCAGGACGGCGACACGGTGTTCCCGGGCGACGTGCTGGCGAAGATCCCGCGCGAAACCACCAAGACGAAAGACATCACCGGTGGTCTGCCGCGTGTGGTCGAATTGTTCGAAGCCCGCAAGCCGCGCGAGACAGCCGTCATCAGCGAAATCGACGGCGTGGTTCGCTTCGGCGAGGTTTCGAAAGGACAGCGCAAACTCTACGTGGCTGCCGACAACGGGACGGAGAAGGAATACTCCGTACCGCGCGGCGTTCACATCAACGTGCAGGAAGGCGAGCGCGTCAAGGCGGGCGAACCGCTCATGGACGGCCCGCTCAACCCGCACGACATCCTGGCTGTGCTCGGCGAAAAGGAGTTGCAGTCTTATCTGGTGAACGAAATCCAGGAAGTCTACCGGCTCCAGGGCGTGAACATCTCGGATAAGCACATCGAGGTGATCGTTCGCCAGATGATGCGATGGGTGAAGGTCGAAGATGTAGGCGACACGACCTTCCTGCTGGAGCAGCAGGTGGACAAGTTCCGCTTCCGCGAGGAAAACGAACGGATCATCCGCGATGGCGGCAAACCGGCTACGGGCCGTCCGTTGCTGCTTGGCATCACCAAAGCGTCGCTCTCGACCGACTCGTTCATCTCGGCCGCGTCGTTCCAGGAGACCACGCGCGTGCTCACCGAAGCCTCCATTCAGGGGGCGGTGGACCACCTGCGCGGTCTGAAGGAAAACGTGATCGTAGGACGCTTGATTCCCGCTGGCACCGGCATGGAGTACTATCGCAACGTGCGGCTCTCTCCGGAAATGGAAGAGGCTGCACAGAAGGTGCAGGAGGAAGTCTCGCAAGCTTACGAGGAGGCCGAGCGTGCTCTCGAACTCATGCGCCATGAAGGCGAGACGGAAGAGCTCGCGGCGGAGTAATTCGAAATTCGACTATCCCAGGGGCGACGAAAGTCGCCCCTTGCTTTTGTGAACAACAATGTCGCTCGCCGTTAACCCACAGCATTTGCTCGAGCCAGAAGATCGTAAGGCTAAGCCGGAGCCTTTTCCTGGCGGTCTGATCGTGGCTCCTGCATTGGCGCGGTTCTGGCGCCTGCTCCGGATTTCGGTGTGGCGAGCATTCGAGCACGACGCCTTCGCCACCGCCAAAGCTTCCGCGTATTCCTCTATTCTCACGTTCTTTCCCGCGCTCCTGGTCCTGGGATCTGTGCTGGCCACGGTGCGCCGCGGCGAAGTGTATCTCCGGGAAATTTCCTACGCGCTGGGCCGCATCTTGCCCGCCGGCACGACGACCGCATTGGCTTACTTGAAGGGCGCAGCGCACCGGCCGGTGCCCCTGCTGATTAGCACTTCTCTGCTGACGATCTGGACCGCTTCCGGCGTGATCATCTCCTGGATGGAAGGCTTTCGCCGCGCCTATCAGCTCCCCAAGACCTGGGGACTGGCCAAGGAGCGCCTGATTGCAATTTCGCTCGTCCTGATGACTGGGCTGCCGTTGACGTTCGCCACTATTTTGGTGGCGTTTGGCAGCCGCATCGAGACCCGTGTCCTGTTTCACATTGACCATGAACTGGGCCCGATAGTTCTACTGCTGTGGGTCGCGATGCGCTGGATCATCGCCATTCTTACCAGCATCGCCGTGATCGCGCTGATCTATCACAATGCCGTTCCTCGCACTCAGCCCTGGCATAGCGTGATTCCGGGTGCGGCGCTGGCGACTGCGATGTGGCTGGGCGCGACCGCACTCTTCGGCTGGTACTTACAGAGCTATGCCGACTACAGCATCATCTACGGATCGCTGGGAGTAAGTATTGCGTTGCTGGTCTGGATGTATCTGATTTCGCTGGTAGTGCTGATTGGATCCGAATTCAACGCCATGCTCTTCCCGCGCGGGCTCACGAAGTGCATCACTCCTGCCGATGATTCAGATCAATGACTGTGAGATCATAGATAGTCGCCTCAGAATCTATTGCAAAGGAATCTGTCCACTTGGCGTCGCGCAAGCCCGATCTCGTCGCCGGCGTTCTGCCCGCCGTGACTGTCACTCCGGGGAGCGCGCCCACGCGGTTCCGACGCGCAAAAATCATCTGCACGATTGGTCCGGCATCCGATTCCGAAGCCTGTATTCGCGACCTGATGCAGCTCGGCATGGACGTGGCCCGTCTGAATTTCTCTCACGGAACGCATACCGAGCATGCCCGGCGAATCAAGCGCCTGCGCGCCGCCGCCCGCCGCCTGAAGCGCACTCTCTGCATTCTTCAGGATCTGCAAGGTCCCAAAATTCGCACTGGACGCCTGAAGGGCGGACAACCCGTGATGCTCACGGCAGGCGGCCGTCTGACGATCACCGCGCGTGAGATTCCCGGAACAGCCTCGCTCCTGTCGACGGACTTTCCGGGTCTGGCGCGCGAAGTTGAGCCGGGAGCTCGCGTGCTTCTTTCGGATGGCCGCATCGAGTTGAAAGTCATCGCGATCCACGGCGCGGATGTGGAATGTGAAATCGTGAATGGAGGATTGCTCGCGGAACAACAGGGGATCAACCTGCCCGGCGTCGCTCTCTCCATCCCCGCACTGACTGAGAAAGACAAAGTCGATCTTAAGTTTGGGCTGCAACACGGGGTGGATGCCGTGGCCCTTTCGTTCGTGCGTTCTGCGGATGACATTCGCACGGCTAAGGACTTGATGCGTAAGTATGGAAAATCCGTGCCCATCATCGCCAAATTGGAAAAACCGCAGGCGATTGAGCGCCTTGAGGAAATTCTCGAAACTGCGGCTGCTGTGATGATCGCCCGCGGAGACCTTGGTGTGGAGATGCTGCCGGAGCAGGTTCCGGTCATTCAGAAACGGGTGATCCAGCGCGCCAGCGTGTGGCGCAAGCCGGTGATCACGGCCACGCAGATGCTGGAATCCATGACCCACAGCCCGCGCCCCACGCGCGCTGAAGCGAGCGACGTGGCCAACGCCGTTTTTGACGGCACCGACGTGGTCATGCTCTCGGGAGAAACCGCCAGCGGTGAATATCCGCGCGAGACCGTGGCCATGATGGCGCGCATCATCCTGGAGGCTGAGGCCAGCATGGCGCAGCTTCCGCAAGCGCCCCGCCGCCGCCGCGAAAATCAAACTTACTCGGTCGCGGAAACCATCTGCGAGTCGATCGCCCATGCCGCAGAAGAATTGCACATGGGCGCGATTGCGGTTTTTACGGAAAGCGGTAATACTGCGCGGATGCTTTCCAAACACCGTCCCAAGGCCTGTATTTACGCTTTCAGCAGGAATCTCGAAGTCTGTAACCGCATGAACTCACTGTGGGGAGTAACTCCGATTCATAAGGCACAGTGGAACTCCGCAGAAGAGATGGTGAGAGCCGCGGAGAAAGAGCTGCTGCCAAAAGGTATCATTCGCAAAGGAGATGTTCTTGGTCTGGTTGCGGGGACGCGACTAACGTCGGGGGCGACAAACTTCATGCGTCTGCACACGGTGGGCGAAAGTGAGCGGTCAAAACAGAAGCACGGGAGCAAGAAGTAAAGCGTCAAAGCCTGCATGGGCGCTGCCACGACATTCTCCGACGCTTCGTTGACTCCTGCCGTTCGCGGTTTTCTGCACTCACCCGCTAATCCGAACGGCGATGCTCTCATCCTCACGCACGGCGCCGGCTCGAATTGCAACGCGCCTTTGCTGATTGCAATGGCCGAGGCCTTCGCGGCGGGAGGCTTTGTCGTGCTACGCTGCGATCTGCCTTTTCGTCAGGACCGGCCGACCGGCCCGCCATTTCCCGGGAATGCCGAACGGGATCGCGCTGGCTTGGGCAATGCCGTTGCTGCGGTGCGAAAGCTGACTTCAGGGAAAATCTTCCTCGGCGGACACTCCTACGGAGGGCGTCAGTCCACCATGCTCTGCGCGGCCCAGCCTGACCTCGTCACCGGGCTTCTACTGTTCTCGTATCCGCTGCATCCGCCGCGCAAGCCGGAACAGTTGCGCATTCAACATTTGCCTGACTTGCGGACGCCGAGCCTCTTCGTCCATGGCACACGCGATCCCTTCGGGAGCATCGAGGAGATGCAAGCAGCCTTACAACTGATTCCGGCTCGCAAAGAGTTGTTGGCTGTGGATGGCGCCGGGCACGACTTGGGATTCACGGGGAAGAAATCTAAGCTAGAGCTTCCCGCGCGTGTGCTGGCTGCGTGGGTGGGGATGTTTCAATAAAGTCGAGGCTGAACAGCTCGCGGAAAGAGTGGCAGTGTCAACGACCGCCCCTGAAGGGGCAGTAAGAATGCTCGACTTTGGCATCGCTGAAGCGATGCCCTGATACGAACCTGCCTCCCTACTTCCTACTCTCTACTTCCGTCTACTTCAGAAAATCAAACAGACTCAACTGCGAAATCTTGCCGATAGCGGCGAGCGTGGCGTTGGTCGCGGCCTGAGAGTTGACGAGACGGCTGGCGGCGGATTCGATATCGGAGGATACAAGAACATTTTCCTGCTGGCTGAGTTGCACCTTGGTATTGCCCAAGTTGGTGGTTTGCGCTTGCGCCTGATTCAAGGTGTTGCCGTAGAAAACGCGCTGGGTGGAGATGTAGTCGAAGGAGTCGCGCACGGCGGTGATCGCCGTATCGTAGCCGGTGTTGTACTGCAAGGCCTGTATCAATCCGGTGAGAGCCTGGAACACATCATGGCCGACAGCGACGAAGAGTTGGGAGCCGGGCTTGTTGGCGGCTATCTGGTAACCGTCGCCGATCTGGACGCTGTTGACGGCATCGTTGCCGTCGTAGCGAACACCAGAAGGAACGGCGTCTTTGACGAAGGGGGGCGAACCCGTTTTTGTCCCGGCGAACAGAGGCGTTCCCTGGAACGAAGTATTGGCAAGCGAGACGATCTGGTCCTGGATGCCTTGCAGCTCGCTTTCAATGGCCACCCGATCGGCGTCCGAGAGGGTGCCGTTGGCGCCCTGGACTCCGAGTGTGAGGGCGCGATTCAGTTCGGTAATCACGGAGCTGAGCGCGGAATCCGCAGTCTGAAATTGACCCTGGATCGAGCTGAGGCTCTGGAGATAGCGACTGGTGAAAGTGGTCGCGTCGTGATTCTGGACGAGGATTGCGGAGGCGGCGGGATCGTCGGAAGGCTGATTCACTCTGCGTCCGGTGGACAATTCCAGGAGCGCGTCCTGGGTGGTCTGGCGGGTGCGATTGAGAGAAGCCAGCAGGTCGGGCGTAAGATTTGGATTGACGCGCATAAATGTTAATCCTTCCCAAGGTTAACCGCGAGGTCGAGCAGTGTGGTGACGGTGGTGACGACCCGGGCGGCGGCCTGGTAGGCGGTCTGGTAGCGGACAATGTTTGAGGCCTCTTCGTCGAGTGAAACGCCGGAGATGGCAGCCCGCTGGTCTCCGAGCTGCCGCACGATGAGTTCCGAGGCATCGAGATCGGCGGATGCGTTGGCCGTGTAGCTGCCGACCTTAAAGACGAGGTTCGAATAAAACTCGAGCGGCTTTTGCCCGGCGACGACCGCCTGGTCGTGAACGGCGGAGAGTATCGCCAGATTTCCATTGCTGCCGGGAGCGCCGTCGGAGCTGGCTGCTACCAGTGCGGGGTCTGTGATAGCCACGGTGAGCGAGGCGGCTGCGCCAACCCCGCCCAGCGGTGGAGGAACAAAGAGGTCGGTTCCGGCGGTGCCATTCAGGTCAAAACCGGTACGATTCGCGGTGTTTAAGGCGGTGGCCAGGCCGGCGGCGAGTTGATCGAGATTGCTTAGCAGCGCGGGGATCTTGGAGTCACGCACATTCAACAGACCGCCCAGCTTTCCGGAAGTGATCAGTCCGGTGATGTCCACCGTCCCAGCAAGAATCTGGTGGATGCCGCCAGCGCCAATCTGGGTCGTGAGTTGAAAACTGCGATCCCCGGCGACCAGCGGCGTGCCGTTGGAGGTGGTCAGCGCGATGCCACTCTCGGTCTGGATGACGGAGACGTCGATGAGGCTGGAAAGTTGACGGATCGCCTCGGTCCGTTGATCTACAAAAATACCGGCGTCCTCGTGCACATTTTCCAAATTGGCAACCTGCTTATTCAGGCCAGCAATTTGCGCTGTCAGGGTATTGATCTGGCTGACAGTCTGCACCGCATTCAAGTCGAGATTGACGCGCTGCGCTTGCAGATTGTGCGCCTCGGTATTGAAGTTGGTCGCCAGGTTGCTGGCAGCGGTTAGTACCGCTTGCCGCAACGAGAGATTGGTGGGATCGGTGGAAAGCTGCTGGAGGCTGTCAAAGAACTTGCTGATGGCGTCGCCGATGCCGGAATTTGTTCCGCTGAATCCAACCTGAATCTGTTGGAGCGCGCCCAGAGTTGCGTCCAATTGGCCCTGGTTCTGGGTTTGCTGGTTAATGCGTAGTTCGAGAATCGGGTCGCGCAGGCTCTCCAGTTTTTGAAGCAGGACTCCAGTGCCAACGCTCAAGTTTCCGAGAACAACGGGGTCTCCGGGAGTCAATACGGGCCGCTGCCGGGAGTATCCGGGGGTGTTGGCGTTGGCCACGTTGTTGGTAGAGGTTTCGAGTGACTGCTGGCTAACCAGCAGCGCGCTGAGGGCAGTGGAAAGGGAGCCATAGAGTCCGGACATGATTAGCCTCCCGCCTGTGGCCGAGGCTCGGCGTGCACCAGGTTCAGCTCGAGCGAGTAGGTGGGCGCGCGAGCATCCATGAGATGCCCGAGGATTGCGAGGCTACGCTGCAAGTGCCGCAGGAGAGAGCAATGGACGCGCGTCAGGTGACGAATGCGCGCAGTGAGCGCAGCGAATTCCTGTTCGATGTGTGCCGAAGGCAAACCCTCGGACGAATGTTGCGCAATCGCTTCCGTCGAGGGCAAGGGCCGCTGGTCGGGCTTGCGCAACAGTTGGTCTTCGAGCAGACTCCAGCGCCGGCAGAGTTCCGCTTGGTGGGCAGCGCCGCGGGCAATCATTTCGGCATCGTTACGCGCGAGTGCGACCTGACTGACTTCCAGACTCTGCGCCAGGTCGCGTAGCACCTGAAGGCGGGTCGCGATGAGGCTGCTGGATGGAGTTAAGAGTTCGTCCATATCATGCCAAGTCGTCAATCTGGTGCGCGGTCGGTTCGACGCTCTCCTTTTCGGCAGAAGGCTTGGGGGACGAAGCCGGCCGCCGGCGACGGGGAGGAGGGTCGTACTCGCCGCCACGTTTTTCCGTCAAGCGCAAGGCCGGATCAAGCCGGTTGGTCAGGAGCGGATCCACGATGCTACCCCGTCGGTTGAGCGGCACTGCCGCTGGTTAAATCGGCGAGAATAGCGTCGGCCAACTGCGTGTCACTGACCGAATACTCGCCTTTTCCAAGAGATTGCCGTAGTAACTCCACACGTTGTTGCCGGACTTCGGGCTGCGCCAGCACCTGACTTGCGAGTGCCCGCACGCGCGTCTGGTCAAACGAAAAATGTGTCTGGTCCGGTACCGCTGTGTCGCTTCCGTGCTCACTTGCGGCCGAAGCCGTGCGGGTGCGATCCGGTTTAGCGTTGTCGACTGACTCCGTTCCGTAGGTTGTTAGATCAACTCTCATGGTCCTCACCGATCCTTCTGCTTGTTTCATCGGCAGATTCTTGGCAAACCTTAATGCGGCAGTGATTCTGCGCACACCCAAGGCTGAAGAAAGGATCGGCAAAGCTCTGAATCGCTTTAGGTTGCGGGCGAAACCTCCCGTGCGCTCAACCCGGGTACTTTGGTTTGCTCCCACTGGTGCAAAATCATCCGAGCGATTCCGATGCCGCCCTGAGCGGACATCGCGGAGGCCAGCGCCTGGGTGCCCATCACGGCATAGTTGTCGCTGCCTGGAGAGCTATCATCGGAGTTGCCGGCAAAGCTCTTCTGCAACGATTCCAGCAGAGAACTCAGCAGAACCGACTCGAAATCCTGCGCCGCTTTTTCAGCTTTCACTCTCGCCGCGGGCGGCGCCGCGGACAGACTGGGCATTGCGGATGGGACGCAGAGACTCATCAGATCACCTCCAGGTCGGCGTCGAGAGCGCCGGCGGCCTTGATGGCTTGGAGAATGGAGATTACGTCGCGGGCGGTAGCGCCCATGTTCTGCAAGCCGTTGACCAGTTGATCGACCTTGGCGCCTTCGGTAATTTCTACCCGGCGCGTAGGAATTTCCTTGGCCTGCACATCCTGCTGGCCCACCACGGCGGTCTTACCCTGCGAAAGCGGTTCAGGCTGGGAGACCTGAATTTCGGTCGTGATCTCGACGGAGAATCCTCCGTGGAGAATGGAGACCGCGCCGAGGCGAACGTCCTGCCCCATGACGACCGTACCTGTGCGTTCGTTGACGACGACGCGTGCTCGCCGGTGCACGATGACGGACAGATTTTCGATCTTCGCCATCACAGTGGTGAGGTTGGGAATGCCGGTGCTCCCGGGATCGACTTCGACGCGACCGCCATCACGCGCGACTGCAACGTTGTGTCCGAAGGCGAGGTTGATGGCGTCGGAAATCTCGCCCGCAGTCGTGAAGTCGGGCTCGCGGAGAACCAGATTGAGCGGCATCAGGCGATCGAAGTTGAAGGGCGATGCGCGCTCCACTCGGCCGCCGGCGGGTATGCGTCCGACGGTGGGGTGATTGACTTGCTTGCCGTTCGCAGCACCGCCCACGGAGTATCCGCCCACTGCCAGCGGGCCTTGAGCGGCAGCGTAAACTTGGCCGTCGGCGCCGTAGAGAGCCGTCAAGAGCAACATCCCGCCTTCCAGACTCTTGGCATCGCCGATGGAGGCAACAGTCACATCCACGGGCGCGCCCGGACGCGCAAAGGGCGGCAGGTTCGCGGTTACGAATACGGAAGCCACATTTTTCACGCGCACTGCACTTGGCGGAATCTGAACTCCCATGCGTTGGAGAATTCCGGCCAGGGTTTGAACTGCGAAAACGGTCTGCTGTTTGTCGCCAGTACCGTTCAGTCCGACGATCATGCCGTAACCGATCAGCGGATTTTCGCGCACGCCTTCAACCGCGGCCAGGTCGCGAATCTTGATCTGGACGGGCTCGACGGCGGCCGCGGTGAGCGCGCCGAGCAGGAGAAAGACCGGAGCGACCACTGGGGCTAAAGCCCGCACACAATCCCTTCGGCTTACGCGGCCCTGAAGGGCCGCTCTTCCACGGTTGTGCCGACATTGGTAAGTGACTGTCATAGTTCGCCTGGAGATCACTCTCCTAGAAGTTCAGAATGCGCAGGATCAAGCGCAGGATCGAATGGGGTGGCCGGGTACCATCAGAGATTACGCCTTTGCCTTTGATTTCCAATTCCAGATTGCCGAGTGTATTAGACACGACCGTGTTGTCGGAACTGACGTCGCCTGGGCGAACTACCCCGCGCAGCACAATGTTCTGACGCTCGTTGTTCATTACGATAGAACGCTCGGCTTCGATCACCAGATTGCCGCTGGGCAGGACGGCAACCACGCGGCCCGCCAGACTGGTGCGAAGCTTCGACGTGGAAGTAGCCTGTCCCTTTCCGGCTAGAGTTTCGGCGGAGTGCAAGCCCAGCAGGTTTGCAACTCCCGAGGTCTTAAGTCGGCCGGGCAACGAGTCGATTCCGGAGCTGGCCTTGAAGCTGCGATCTGTGCTGACGTCTCCTGTATTGGACGAAGTGAGGTCGTGGACGACCAGGATGGTGATCAGGTCTCCAGCTATGCGGGCCTTGTAGTCCGTGGTGAGAGAGGCCATGCGTCCGTTGTCGGACCACAGGCTGCCTAGAGTATGGGCTGGCAGCGAACTTTCGGACATCTGCACGTGCGCGAGGTAGTTCGCTAGATTGTTGTCCGGCGATTTCCGGTTCGCGGCACTCAACCCGGTTGCGCTCACCAGCAGCAAACATGCCAGGATCGTTTTCATTTTCTCTCCTTAGCTTACGGCGTCGTTTGCTGCGTCAAGGCCTCGAGGCGGGCGGGAGCGGAAACCCGCGCCCGAAAGATCTGGCCGTCCTCGTTACGGACGCGGATGATCGCGCCTTCCGTTCCGTGCTCCAGACAGGTGACGAGCGCGGTCAAGTTCAATCGGGTTCCACGGAAAACGACAGTGGCTCGATCGCCGACGCGAATCATGTCTTTGTGGGGCGTCGACAGCATGCCCCGCGGCCGCGAAGCCGTCCGGCACGAACTGCCGGCGATTCTTTCGGAACCCATGGTGGTGGATCGTCCGGCATCGGCATAAGCCAGGAAGGGGATGCATTGTCCGGGGCCGCGACACTCCAGTTGAAATTGCGCGCGTCCGAGATCGGCATCCCAGCAGACCATCGAAACCCTCAGCGTGCGGCTCGCTACTGCGGGAATGGCTGTGGGAAGCTCAATCTCCTCGATCCGCAACAGTTGTTCTTCACGGACGCCCCGCTGGCGGAGCTCGCCAGTAACTGCTTGCCAGACTTCGTCGCGGGTGATTGGGGTTAGCGGGGAAGGTGGGTTCTGCGCGAAGAGAAAGGTGCTGGACGCGATGGCGATGGTGAAAAGTGTGATTGAAAGTGAGTAGGCGCGTCTGCGGCTACCAGTTTTACGGGCTAAAGCCCGCCAAAAAGAGGAAGCGCATACCGCAGCGGTAAACCGCTGCGCCACCCAAAACCTACGTACCCGATTGGCGATCATCATTAAATTCTCTACCTCTACCTTTCTGCCTCTACCTTCCAAGGTTGTTGATCTGCTGGAACATTTCGTCGGCGGCCTTTACCACCCGTGAGTTGGCTTCATAGGAGCGCTGCGCCACGATCATCTGGATAAACTCATCGACTACGCTGACGTTGGACCCCTCAAGATAGCCTTGTTGAATCTCTCCGAGGCCGTCGGTCCCGCCGGGCGTGCCGAGAGTGGGATCGCCGGAAGCTGTGGTAGCGAGAAAGAGGTTTTTCCCAATGCTGTTCAGTCCGCCGGGATTGGCGAAGAGTGCGAGCTGAATATTTCCCACCTGTTGCGCCGCCTGCTGACCCACGAGCGTGGCTGAAACTGTTCCATCGGAGCCGATTGTGATCGAGGTCGCTCCCTGTGGAATGGTGATCGAAGGCTGCATGGCGTTCCCATCCGCGGTGACGATGTTGCCTTGCGCGTCGAGATGGAAGGCTCCGCTGCGGGTGTAGCCGGTGTCGCCGCTGGGGAGAAGGACTTGAAAAAATCCCTGGCCTTCCACAGCGAGGTCGAGCGGGTTGCCAGTGGCGCTCATGTCCCCCTGCAACTGGATAATTTCCGAGGCAGCGGAGCGACTGCCGAGGCCGATTTGCAGGCCGGCTGCGACGGTTGTCTGCTGGGTTGCTGCCGTGCCTGGCATCACCAGATTCTGGTACAGCAAGTCCTGGAACTGGAGACGCCGGCGCCGGAAGCCAGCCGTGCTGGAGTTAGCCAGGTTGTTGGCGACGGTGTCCAGGTTGAGTTGCTGCGCTTGCATTCCGCTGGCGGCGGTGTACAAAGCCCGTATCATTCGCTCCTCCTGGAATTCAAAAATCGAAACTCGAACGTTTAAACGTGCGGTAGATCGTTGGCTGCGATGCGGTTGAACTCGGTGTGAAACAGCGACATCGCCCGCTGCATCGTGTCGAATTCGCGTTGCACACCGATCAGCGACATCACCGCGTCGATGGCATTCACGTTGGAAGACTCAAGCGAACCCTGGCGAACCGAGGTGGAGCGCGCGGGAAGTACGCTGCCGTCCGGCACGCTTAACAGGCTCTTGCCTTCGGAGGTGGCTTTGGCGCCGGGTGCGAATTCCACCAGGCGGATTTTTCCGGCTACCGCGCTGTTGACGGATAGCGTTCCATCCGAACTGACCGAAACCGCTCCCGCTGGAACTCGGATGACGCCGTTCTCGCCCAGCACCGGATCGCCGGTGGCAGTCACCAGTTCGCCGGTGCGCGCAATGGCGAAGTTTCCATTGCGGGTGTAGCGGGTTCCTTGCGCGGTCTGAATTGCGAAGAAGCCATTGCCTTCAAGGCCGAGGTCGAGCAAATTGCCGGTGGCCAGCAGACTGCCGGCTTCGAGGTCGAGATGAGTGCCTTCCAGCACGCCAAAGTTGTTGGTCGCTGCGTTAAGCACGTTCGATACGCTTGGGCGGGAGATGGCGAGGAGGGACTGAAATGATGTCTGCTGGCCGCGGAATCCAGTGGTATTCAGATTGGCGAGGTTGTGAGCCGCTACCTCAAGCGCCTGACTTTGCGCTCGTAGTCCGGCGCAGGTTGCATAAAATCCGCTGTCCATGGTGATCTCTGCCCTCGCCCGATACAGAAGCACGCTGAGCGCCAAGGACGAACAACTACGGTCCTCCGAATAGATGACCTCATAGCTTATTCAACTTGCAGCAACAGATCGCGCTGGAGGGGGCTAGCCGTGCGGGCGGGAAGGCAAATGTTGCCGGGCGCTCACGGCGCCCCCGGCAAAACTTTCCTGCGCGTAACGTCGCGGTAGAGTCAGGCGTGGATGTCGAGACGAATCACGAGGGGTGCCCCTTCAAGCAGAAGCACCGTTTGCAGGGATTCGCCGCCGGCGAGGGAATGAAAGCGATAGGCCCGGCCGGTGACGACCGCGGGCACGCTCAACAGACAGAGCTTGTCGAGGCCGGTAAGCTTGTTCTTAAAATTTCCAGCAACCATGTTGCAAATTTCACCAATAGCGTCGCACACCTGGTCTTCGTTGCAGGCGACCTCGGATACCAGCATGCGAGCGGCAATCAGGTTGGCCGACTGTGCTCCGCAAAAGAAAGTGACAACTCCTCGGAGTGAACCGGCCAAGCCGACCATGGCGGTAAAATTCTCGCCGGATGGAGTATCGGATTTCGCCGCCGTTCCCAGCGGGCTGCCAAGCATGATCTCGAATACTTCCTGGGCCGCGAGGTTGAGGAGCGGCAGCCACTCTTGCTCACGAGATTGGACGACCGCGGGCGTTTCGGCGCTCATGGCTTCTTTCCCACAAAGGGGGTCCGGATATTGCTCATACTCCCGTTCACTCTGCGACTGGAGGCGGGATCCACAGCCGCGTGCCGACAGTATTCGGCTGACTCTTTCATCGGCAGGACAAAGTCGGTGCTTTAGTGGACCGGGTCGGGAACTTTTTCAGTGCCCGTGGAATCCGATATGCTTAGAGGATGACATTGCTCGACGCCCAGCCCTACGATCCCGCGAAGGTGAAGCGGCGCAAAATTAAGATCTGCCTCGTCGTGGTGGCCGTCCTGGTTCTTGTGGTGCTCGGCTGGATATATCGCAACTGGTCAGAGGAGCATGTCGTGAACCAGTTTTTCGCGGCAATCCAGAAGCAGGATTATGAAGGAGCCTACGGCATCTATTTCCACGATCCTACCTGGCGGCGGCATGTGCAGAAGTATTCGCAGTACACCTATGCCGATTTTTATCGCGATTGGGGGCCGGGCGGGGAGTGGGGGCTCGTGAAGTCGCATCGGATTTACGGCTCGGCTTCTACCTCGCACGGAGTGATCGTGGAGGTCATTGTCAACGAACGCGCCGATCGCGCGCGCATGTTTGTGGAGAAGGCGGATAAGACGCTGACGGTTTATCCGTTTTAGACGGTGGCGGAGGTGTCTGTTGCCGCAAACCTCAGACGTCTGTGTCCAAGAATTGCGACAGCGTCTTTTGAAGTGACGCCTCGTCGCCTACGGTCAGGCAAGTCTTCGAGCGGTCAATCTGCCGCATCAGTCCCCAAAGCACTTTTCCAGGACCAAGTTCCGCAAATATGTTGACACCCTTTTCGATCAGGAGCCGGATGGAGGGTTCCCATTTCACTGAGCCAGTGACCTGGCGAATCAGAGCGTCGCGTGCGGGTTCGGATGCGATGACCGTGGACGCGTCCACGTTGCATATGACGGGGCAAGCCGGTGGGTGAAAGTTTAGGGTCTGAAGATCCCTTGCCAGGCGATCCTGCGCAGGCCGCATCAACGCGCAATGGAAAGGCGCGCTCACGGGGAGGTTGACGGCTTTTTTGGCGCCTCGGTCGATGGCGAGTTTGATGGCTTGTGCAACGGCGGTGGCGTGTCCTGAGATTACGACTTGTTCGGGTGAATTGAGGTTGGCGGGTTGGCAGACTTCGCCGCGCGCGGCATCTCGGCAGATTTCGGTGACCTGGTTGAGAGCGAGACCGAGAATCGCGGCCATCGCACCGACACCGACTGGTACCGCTTCCTGCATGTACTGGCCGCGGTTGCGGACGGCACGAACCGCGTCGGAAAACTTCAGAGTGCCAGCGGCGACGTGCGCGGAGTATTCGCCGAGACTGTGTCCGGCGACGAAGTCAGGTTTCGGGCCACGTTCTCTCAGAACGCGATATGCCGCCACCGACACGGTCAGGATCGCGGGCTGAGTGATCTCGGTGAGCTTCAGCTTCTCTTCCGGGCCTTCAAAGCAGAGTTGCGAGAGCTTGTAGCGGAGGGCTTCGTCCGCCTCTTCGAAGGTCTGGCGGGCGACCGGATAGTTGGCGGCCAATTCCTTGCCCATACCGACAGCCTGCGAACCTTGCCCGGGAAAGAGGAAGGCGATGGGAGATGGAGTGCTCATAATTTGAGAAAAATTCAGGAAACCGGGACGGCCGTTGTCGCGTGCAGGCCGGCCAGTTCGCGCGCGATGGTTTCGTTGACCTGACCTTCGGAAAATTCCGACGCTACACGGATCGCGTTCTTGATCGCGTTGGTGTTCGACGATCCGTGTGTAATGATGCAGACGCCTTTCACTCCCAGAAGGGGAGCGCCACCATATTCGGTGTGGTCGAGGCGCTTCTTGAAATCCGAAAATGCGTTACGGGAGAGCAACGCCCCAACTTGCCGAGTGATCGTGCTTTTCAACGTTTCCTTCAGGACGGCGCGAACTAATCTGGCAACGCCTTCGGATGTTTTCAGCGCCACGTTGCCGACAAATCCGTCGGCTACGATTACATCGACCTGGCCGAGGTAAAGGTCGCGGCCTTCGACGTTACCGACAAAATTGAGCGGAAGCTGCTTCAGAAGCTTGAACGCCTCGCGGGTCAGTTCGTTTCCTTTGGATTCCTCTTCGCCGATCGAGAGCAATCCCACGCGCGGCCGCTTCATTCCGAAAATGGCGCGGCAGTAGATGTCGCCCATGACCGCGAATTGCTCAAGGTTGATGGGACTACAGTCCACGTTGGCGCCTACGTCGACGAGAATGGCAGCGGTATTCAGCACGGTCGGGAAGGCGGCAGCGAGAGCAGGACGATCGACCCCCGGCAGGCTTCCCAGCACCATTCTTGCAGTGGCCATGGCGGCGCCGGTATTGCCGGCAGTTACAAAGCCGTCGGCGCGGCTGTCCCGCACCAGACGCAGGCCGACGCGAATGGAGGAATCGCGTTTGGCGCGGATGGCTTCGACTTTGTCGTCCATGGTGATGACTTCGCTAGCATGGACAACGTCGATGGCCAGCCGTTGTGCGCCGGGATAGCGCGCCAGTTCGGCCTTCAGGGACTGCTCGGGGCCAACCAGGAGCACGCGCACTCCGTGATGACGCGCCGCTTGCAGCGCGCCTTCGATTTCCGGCTTGGGCGCCTTGTCGGACCCCATCGCATCCAGAGCGATTACGCTAGGCATGGAGGGAAAAAACTAGGACTTCTCTTTGACCTCGAGAACTTCGCGGCCCTTGTAGTACCCACACTTCGCGCAGACGCGGTGCGGCATCTTCTGTTCGTGACAATTCGGACACTCGGACAGCGAATGCTTTGAGAGCGAGTCGTGGGCGCGGCGAGTAGCCGTGCGTTTCTGGGAATGTCGGCGTTTAGGATTAGGCATTTTTTTAAGTTCTCAGTTCCCAGCTCTCAGTTCTCAGTTACTCCAGCTCTCTGTGGAAATTGGTCCTACTGAGAACTGGGAACTGAGAACCGAGAACTGCTATTGATTCAATTTATCGCGTATCTCTTTCAAGGCCGACCAGCGTAGGTCCTGGATCGGCGCTGTGCAAGAACATGCGCCTTCGTTCAAATTCTGGCCGCATTGCGGGCATAAGCCTTTGCAGTCTTCACGGCAGATCATCTTCAGCGGCAACGCCAGCAGCACTTGCTCGCGCACGGCGTCTTCGAGCAACAACCCTTCACCCTCGTAGTAGCCGATTTCGGCTTCGGCGTCGGTGACTGATAGCTCATCGCGTCCGGCATCCGATCCAAGGGGCCGATAGAGCAGGTCAAACTCCCGGCTCACCTGGTGTACGACTGGCTCGACGCAGCGGGCGCAGTCCGCTTCCAGGCTTGTATCCAGCTTGCCCCTCAGTCGGATGTCCTGAATGATCTTGTGCTTACCGTGATGCTCCTCGACGAGGTCGGCTGTTCCCTCGGTATGAATAGGCAACACCTGTCGCAAGTCTGGCCCCAGGTCGATTACGCCGGGGCTGTACTCTTCCCGGAAATCGATCAGGTTCGTTTCCAAGTCCTTGATTTCGATGAACATCGGAAACCTCCGCCGCCCCCACTCCATACCGCAAAGGCCCGCGGAAGTGCACACAGAGACGTAAGTCTCGCAGGGAGCAATACTTAAGAATAAAGGCCAAAAATCAGGGTGTCAAGGAAGGGGGAGGCGTCTGTGGGATTTACGCTAGGCGCGGCATTTCAAGCCACTGCACGCCCCGAACAGCAGCGACGAAGCGTCTCAGCTTAGACTGGTCGAGCTTACCATCTGTTCTCACCCCGGAGCAGAGATCGAGTCCGAACGGCCCGACTTCCTGAATCGCCCGCTCGACATTTTCTGGTGTAAGACCTCCCGCCAGGAAGAGCGGGATGTCGATTCGCTCGCGGATTGTCCGGCTCAGTGTCCAGTCGTGAATCTTGCCGGTACCACCGAGCTCTTTTATGGCGAGTTTCTGATTGCCGGAGTCGAGCAGAATCGCGTCTACGTGCGGCGCCACTGCGCAGGCCTCATCAACCGATTCGTGATCAGTCACGTGCACAACTTGAACAATCGAGATTCCCGGCAAAGCATCTTTGAGTTCGCGATGCGTGCCATTGGTTAGGTGGTCACAGATCTGGATGCAGTTGGTTCGACAAAAACGATGTTGCGTAATGATGTCGCTGATGTTCTGTCGCGAGGTCAGCAGGAACGTTCCAATCGGAGGCGGAACGGTGGCGGCAATCTCTGCGATCTGCTGGTCGGTGATGACGCCCGGTCCGCTCGGCATGTGCGAGACCAGGCCCAAGGCGGATGCGCCACACTCGACCGCCATTGCAGCTTCTTCCGGGCTATTGATGCAGCAGATTTTTATCCTGGGCGTGACTGTGGCTTTCATGCGGACCGCTATTCGCCGTAAGGAACCCAGATGTTCTTGATCTGGGTAGCGTGCTCGAGAAACCAGCGTCCCTCGGCTAGTTTGGGATTGAACCAGTCGATGGCGCGGCCTTCATTGGTGAAAACCTGCTTCAGATTGCCGATGGAGGCCAACTTGACTGCGGCCGCCTGGGTTTCGTCGCCAAAGCACCAGATCGCATCCACGTCGTCGTGTTCGGCAAGTGTCTTCAAAAGCTGCGATGCATAACCCGTCACAATGTTGACGGCGCCGCCGGGCAGGTCGCTGGTGTCGAAAAGCTGGTAGAGGTCGCCGGTGATCAGCGGATAGTTCTCCGAAGGAATCGCGATCACCGTGTTTCCCATTGCCAATGCGGGCATCACAAGGGACAGAAATCCGAGCAGCGGCGCTTCGGCCGGGCAGATGACGCCAACCGTTCCAATCGCTTCATGCATTGCGATGGCAATATTTCGAAAAGGAGGGTTGTGTACGGCTCCATCGAACTTGTCCGCCCACGCGGCGTACGAGAAGATGCGTTCGATGCCGAGATCGACTTCCGCGATGGCCCGTTTTTCGCCGACCACCGCTGCAAGGCGGTGGGCAATTTCATCGCGGCGCTGGGACAGATTTTCCGCGCTGTAGTAAAGCACCTGCGCACGGGTGTGTGCCGTTGCTTTTGCCCACGCTTCCGCTTTGCGAGCCGCCTCGACTGCATTGCGAATGTCTTTGCGATTGCCGAGCGGCGCTTCTCCCAGCAAACCACCATCGCGACCGCGTACTTCCATGCTGTATCCGGAATCCGGGCGCGTCTGCTTGCCGCCGATGTAAAGCTTTACGGTGCGATCGATAGCCGGAACACTGCGCTCGGCCGGTTCTGCGCTCCCGACCGGTTCTGGCGCTTTCGCTGTCGGCAGCGCGCGAAGATTCTTAAACCACTTCGGTTCCAGATATTCGACGAGTCCCTCTCGTCCGCCTTCGCGTCCGTATCCGCTTTCGCGATAGCCGCCAAAGCCGCAGGCCGGGTCAAAAAGGTTCGTGCAGTTCACCCAGACGACACCCGCTTTCAGTTGCGCTGCTGTTTGCAACGCGACGTTGATACTCTCGCTCCATACACACGCGGCCAGCCCGTAGACCGTATTGTTCGCCAGTTCCACAGCCTCTCGCGGAGTGCGGAATGTCATCGTTGCCAGGACGGGTCCGAAGATTTCCTGCTGCGCGACGATCGATGTGGGATGCACATTACTTAACAGGGTCGGCGGGTAATAAAAACCTTGTTTCGGCAACACCATCTGAGGCTGCCAGCAGGTCGCGCCCTCGGCTACACCCTGTTCGACCAATCGCTGGATCCGGTCGAGTTGCACGCGAGCCACAATCGGGCCAATGTCGATCCCTTTGTCGAGCGGAGGGCCGAGTCGCAAGGTGCTCATTCGGTCGCGTACTTTGGCGATTAACACTTCTGCAACGCTCTCCTGCACCAGCAGACGCGAGCCGGCGCAACAAACTTGTCCCTGGTTGAACCAGATCCCGTCGACCAGGCCTTCCACGGTGCTGTCGAGATCGGCGTCCTCAAACACGATGAACGGAGATTTGCCGCCCAGTTCAAGGGAGAGTCGCTTGTGACTAGTCGCAGTGGCGGCGCGAATGGCGCGCCCGACTTCCGTGGATCCAGTGAAGGCAATCTTATCCAGATCAGGATGCTTGACCAGCGCTTCGCCGGTGGAACCGTCGCCGGTCACGATGTTGACGACTCCGACGGGCAAGCCAACTTCCTGGCAAATCTCAGCGAATAACAGCGCCGTGAGCGGCGTGAACTCGGCTGGCTTTAAGACGACAGTATTTCCGGTGGCGAGCGCGGGCGCAATTTTCCAGGCCAGCATGAGTAGCGGAAAATTCCAGGGAATGATTTGGCCCACGACCCCGCACGCAACGTACTCGGGAAATTCCTGTTCGAGCAACTGCGCCCATCCGGCATGATGATAGAAATGCCGCGCTACCAACGGAATGTCGATGTCGCGACTTTCACGGATCGGCTTGCCGTTGTCCATCGTCTCGAGGACAGCAAAAAGCCGCGAGTGTTTTTGAATTTGTCGCGCAATGGCATATAGGTAGCGGGCGCGGACATGGGGCGTTAGCGCCTGCCATTTCGGAGACGCTGCGCGCGCGGCTTTGACAGCTGCATCCGCGTCGGCGGCTGATCCCTGAGCCACCGAAGCTAACTTGTCTCCATTGGAAGGGTCGGAAGTGTCGAAATATCCGCCCGCCGACGGTTTCTGCCATACGCCGTTGATGAAGTGTCCGAAATTTCGCCCGTGCCGATCAAGCCAAGCTGTCGCCTCTTTCGGGTCCTCGGGAGCGGGACCATATTCCATAGTCGCGAACTTTTCGGCAATGCTCATTCGTTTCTTCTTTCCCGACTACGCGAGAGGATGGTGATGTTCCGCCGAGTAGCGTCCGGTTGCGTGATGCTCGAGTTGCCGCTCAATGTCTCCCAGCAAACTGCTCGCGCCGAAGCGAAACAATTCCGCTCGCACCCACGATAGTCCGAGTTCGTCTTTCATCATGGAGAGCCAATCGAGCGACTGCTTGGCTGTTCGAATGCCGCCCGCGGGCTTGAAGCCCACTGCCATCCCAGTTTGCTGCGCGTACTCGCGGATGGCGCGAGTCATGACAAAGCCGACCGGCAGGGTCGCGTTGGTCGGCTCCTTGCCGGTCGAAGTCTTGATGAAATCGGCCCCCGCCATCATGGCCACCACACTCGCCCGCGCCACGTTGCGCAAGGTCAGCAGGTCGCCGGTTCCCAGGATCACTTTCATGTGCGCGGTCCCGCAAGCCTGCTTGAAAGCGGCGATCTCGTCGTAGAGCGCTTGCCAGCGTCCGCCGAAAACATGCGCGCGCGTAATGACTACGTCAATCTCGTGCGCCCCGGCTTCGACCGATCGGCGGATTTCTGCAACGCGCTCAGCGAGTGGCGAAAGGCCCGCCGGAAAACCGGTGGAGACTGCGGCGACATGTACGTGAGAGCCCTCGAGCGCGCGCAGAGCCGTTTCAATAAACGTGTGATAGACGCATACTGCCGCGACCTTGATGTTGAGTTGCGCGATGTCCAATTTCTCGACCAAATCCTGCCGGATGGGTTGTCGCGCCTTTGCACAAAGACGTAATACGCGCTCGTCGGTGTCGTCGCCGGAGAGAGTGGTCAAGTCCATACACGTGATGGCACGCAGCAGCCACGCGGCCTGCCAGTCTTTTTTTACGGTCCTGCGGGCAACGTGAGTCTGGGCGCGGCGTTCGACAGCACTGGTGTTTAGGTGAACGTCCCTGACCCAATTCAGGTCGAGAGAGATTCCCGTGTTCGGGAGAAGGGGGCGTCCTACAAGATGGGCAATTGCGTTATCCGGCGCCGCGGAGCGGATTGTGTCGCGCTGCATCGAATCGTGCTGGACACCGCGATGCTGGTCGTATTCAGCGGACATCCAAATTCTCCACGGACTTCGCTCCGGCGGCGATCCTCGTGATCCAAAGACACTGGGCGCCGCGAGCTCTGCGCTGTGCCATTTTACGGCAGATGGAAAGAAATATGTAAGCCGCCTCCGATGCTGCTATGACTCCGGCGACGACGGTGGCGAGGGCTCCGGTTGCGACTTTCACCTTGACACTTGGCCATCACGGGAATAGGTTAAGGCGCGATTCGCAATGGTGTGGGGGATGCTCTGAGCAAGCAAGTGAGAAGTGTTGTAGCCAAACAAACAACCCTGGCAGCAGTCGTCTTGGCCGCAATTTTCGCGGCCTTATGGGTGTCTCCCGCCGCAGCCGCGACGCGAAAAATCATCTTCGACACCGACCCTGGCACCGACGATGCCATGGCCCTGATGCTGGCCTTGAATTCCCCAGAACTCGACGTGCGCGCGATCACCGTCGTGCCCGGTAACGTCACTGCACAACAAGGGCTGGAGAACGCTCTTCGCATGGTTTCGCTCGCGAACCGTTGCGATATTCCGATCGCCGCTGGCGCGCAGCATCCGCTTTTTCAAAAACTGATTACTGCTGAGTTCTGGCACGGCAAGAACGGACTGGCCAACATCGAACTGCCAGCGAGCAAATGCGAAATCGATGGTCGGTTCGGACCAGACCTGATCATCCAAATGATTCACGCAGCGCCGCACGAGTTGACGCTCGTACCGGTGGGACCGCTCACCAACATTGCGCTCGCAGTTCTCAAAGATCCGTCGATCGTACCGCTGGTGAAGGAAGTCATAGTCATGGGTGGATCGATTGGAGGCGGCAACGTGAATGCCGCTGCCGAAGCCAATATTTATAACGATCCCGAGGCGGCGCAAATCGTCTTCCAGGCAGGCTGGCCGCTCACCATGGTTGGACTCGATGTAGGCGATAAAACATTGCTCTCGCGCAAACATCTGGCGCAACTGGGGCAGACTCATGGCCCGATCAACGACTTCATGGTGCAGGTTGCGAGCTTTCTGGTGGACCTCTCTGAGAAATTCGGCCCAAGAGGTACGCCGATGTATGATCCGCTCGCTGTCGGAGTGGCCATCGATGCCACTCTTGTGAGCGCGACTGCCATGCATGTTGATGTTGAAACGCGCGGCGACTTTACTCGCGGCGAAACGGTGGCTAACCGCCACGGCATAGTGGAGCGCAACGTGCTGCACGGGGATCGCTACATCATCGAGGGCACCGATAAGGTCGAACCGAACGCCAAGGTTTGTGTTGATGTCGACGCCGAACGATTCTTACAGCTTTTCATTTCCAGAATTCGCGGAAAATAGTTCGAGAGAAAATCGACGCCAAGGAGATGCGATGTTTACACCGCACAGTTTGGAAATCGCGCTGCTGATGATGATCGCAAGCGCCGTGTTCTGGGGATCGTGGGCCAACACTTATAAGGGCGTCAGGAATTATCGATTTGAACTTTTCTACTGGGACTACGCTCTCGGAATTTTCCTGATCTCGCTCATTCTCGCGCTCACCATGGGCAGTACGGGCAATGACGCTTCGAGTTTTCTCAATAACGTGCGGGCGGCGGACACTCAAAATATCGTCATGGCGATGATTGGCGGCGCGATCTTTAACCTTGCCAATCTTTTGCTTGTGGCCGGGATCGACATGATCGGTATCGCGATTGCTTTTCCACTCTCGATCGGCATTGCGCTGGCAGTGGGAGTGATTCTAAGTTATGCGCTACAGCCGAAGGGGAATGCGGTTCTGCTGGCTGTCGGCGTGATTTGCGCGCTGCTCGCCGTCTTTCTCGACGGCAAAGCTTACGGTAGCCTGGCGAGTGCCAGCAAAACGGTGTCCAAGAAAAGCATCATTGTCTGCATCGTGTCGGGCGTTCTTATGGGTCTGTGGGCGCCGTTCATGGCGCGGGCTATGACGCACGCCCAAAACGGCGACCCTCTCGGTCCGTATAGCGCGGCGGTATTTCTCACGTTGGGCGCGCTACTCTCCTGCTTCATCTGGAATATTTATTTCATGAAGAAGCCGCTGGTCGGCGAACCAGTGGACTTCTCAGGCTTTTTCAAGACTTCTCTATCCAATCATCTGCTAGGCCTGTTTGGCGGAGTGCTCTGGGGCGTCGCCATGGTATTCAACCTGGTCGCCGCAAACTTCACGGGCGTGGCTATTTCCTACGCAATTGGACAGTCCGCGCCAATGATTGCCGCGCTGTGGGGAGTGTTTATCTGGAAGGAGTTTGCGGGAGCGTCTGGTAAGGCAAAAATGTACCTGATCGGGATGTTCGCGTTTTATTGTCTGGCGATCATGTTCGTGGCTAAGGCCAACGGATAACTACCCGACTCATCTCCCGTCCGATGGTTGGCGGTTTACAATCATCGTCCTAACTGGAGCAGTAGCTCCTCAGCCTGCGCTTGCCCCGGATGTTGCTTGAGAAGGTCGAGCAGTACAGCCCGCGCTTTCGCCGGCGCATTTTCTACGGCATACACGCGCGCCAGGTTCAGGTAAGCCTGATCGAAAGCGGGGGCCAATCGAATACACTCTTCAAACTTCCCCACGGCTTCATCCCGCCGCTGCGCCCGCAGGTAGAGGATGCCAAGATTGTTCAGAGCTTCAGGATATGCAGGGCGAGAACGTAATGCCGTTTGAAAGTGTTCCAAAGCCCGCGCTGTATCGTCGGTTTGCGCGAACACCATAGCCAACCCGTAGTTCGCCTCAGGATCGCTGGCGTTGACTTCAAGGGCGCGCTCAAACGCCTTGCGCGCCTCGTCCCATTGCTTGAGCTGGCGATAGGCGCTGCCGAGATTTTCGAGCGCGACCAGATGATCGGGGCTGAACTGAAGGGCGTGCCGAAAGAATCCGATCGCTTCCTCGGTGTGCCCGTCACGGGCAGAGAGTAATCCCAGGTTATTCCACGAGTTAGCGAGCGTCTCAGGATAACTCGCGCGAAGTTTTGTGGCGCGCGCGAAACTTTCCCTCGCCTCGGTTGTCTTTTGCTGATTGAGATACACACTCCCAATGCCATAGAGGGCCTCAGCGCTGTCTGGATTGTCACGGAGGGCCCGCTCGAACGCCACCCCCGCCTGGTCGTAATATCCGCGCTGGAAGAAAACCGAACCGTAAGAAAGATAGTTGCGCTCGAATTCGACCGTGTCGGTCACGCCCGGAAAGGGCAACGCCTTGGCCAGTCGTTCTGCGGGGGTCTGAGGAATCTGGCGGAAATCGTTTTGCACTTTGTCTGCATTTAGCGGGCCCTGATAAATCTTGACGATGTCCCCCGCTTCGTTGATCAGGAACGATGTCGGCAGTCCAAGATCGCGGTGGCGGTCAAACAAATGGCGATAGAGAATGTTGTAAACTGCGGCAACGTCGTCCGACCCGCGAAGAATAGGGAACGTCATGCGGTGCTGGTCCACAAACGACTGAAGGCCCCTGGCAATGGTCGTATCGTCAACGTTCAAGGCAATGAGCTGCAGACCTTGAGCGGCCCACGTTGCATAAGCGCTCTGGAAGAATGCCAAGTCCTGCTGGCAGCGTGCCGACTGCATAACCCAGAAACTGAGAAGCAGCGGCCTACCACGAAATGACGCGAGAGTGCGAACATTTCCGGCCAAGTCCGGGAGAGAAAAATTCGGCGCGGAAACGGGCGCCAATAGCCAGGTTTCGATGGTGGCCGAGAGTTCTGCTTCCACCATTTTCTGTCCGGACGGCAGGGCTCGCTGGCTGTCTGAAAGTTTCCTGAACGACTCAATTCGCGATGGCTCCACTCCTTCTGTGACCCAGACTCGATGGTTCACCGGTAAGTTGTGGAGTTCCTGCACGAGTCCACTCGGCCAGCGGATTGAAGCTTTCACAGGACTCTTGGTTGCGCCCAGGCCGAAAAATACGTCTTTAGTGTGTTGCGAAAGAAACCCCGATCCAGCTTGTAGAAAGCGCGTCTGGTGACCTGCGGATGTTTCCACGGTGATGGCCGCGCCGATGGCGTCGCGATTAGACTTCACACCACGCAAACGAAAGGTGATCGAGGGGGGCAGATCGTCGATCATGTTCTTCAATATCCGTAACTGGGGCGCATTACGATTTTTCAGGAACGCTTCCTGTCGTCCGTCATGGTCGAAATCTGCGAGGGCAAACGCCCTGCCGTCCTCGAGGAAGTCGAGTCCGACCGCGCCGGAAACATCGGAAAACGTTCCATCCTGGTTGTTTGCGTAAAAAACGTTTCGCTCGAACCCACTCCAGGTTCCGTCGGCGCGAATGAGTTCGTTGATTGCGTTCCACCCCTGCTCGTAATCGTGTGCAGGCTTGGCTTGCTCGGGCGACTGTGCAACCACCTGCCTCCAGAAAAAACTGTTCAGATCGTCACGCGATGGGCCGGATACCATGCCGTTGGTGATGTAGAGATCGGGAAATCCATCGTGGTCGAAATCCCATGCGTCGCTCGACCACGACCAGCGGCCCATTCCGACTCCAGCGGATTCCGTTGAATCTTGAAACGCAGAGGAGCCGTCGCTACGCCTGTTATTTCGGAACAGCGAATTCCCCATCGCGTGCTTGCGATACAGCGACCGGACTTCTTCTGGTGCATGGTGCTTAAACATTTCCTGCGCGGCGATGCGCTCGCCAGCGGCCGTCCACATATTGGCGACATAGAGGTCGGCGGCACCGTCGTTGTCGTAGTCAAACCAGCAGACGCCCATTCCCGCGCCGACATCTTCCAAGCCTGCCTGCTCCGCGACGTCAGTAAAGGTCCCATCGCCGTCGTTGCGGTAGAGATTCTTGCGGCCGAAATCATTGACTACATAGAGGTCGGGCCAGCCGTCGCCATTGAAATCGCTCCACCCGCAACAGAAACTGTAACGCGTGTTGTTCTGGTCCAAGTGCGACTCCTTAGTAACATCACGAAAAGTTCCGTCACGCTGATTGCGCATCAGAAAATTGGGCGGCCCGTTCTGCGCGTCATAGTAAGGAGTTGGATACTTGTACTGGTCGGCGCCCTGGTAATACACATAGAGGCAGAAGTAGACGTCGAGCCAGCCATCGCGGTCATAGTCGGCGACGGCTGCTCCCGTGAAAGTTCCCTGAGGAGGCGTAGCGAACTGAAAGGCATCGGGCTTCTGGCGAAACTTGCCGCCGCCTTCGTTCAAAAATAGGAGAGGTCCGTTCGCACGCACCACGATCAGGTCCTGGCGGCCGTTGTTATCGATGTCGACGAAAAGCGCACATGCGGTATTTTCGAGAACACCAACACCGGAAGTTTCCGTAATGTCTTCGAATGTCCCGTCTCCGCGATTCCGATAAAGACGGTTAGGCAGGCCTGCCGGCTGACAAACGTACAGATCGTCGAAACCATCATCGTCGATGTCGCCGACCGCGACTCCGTTGTGCCCGTAAATATCGATGCCGCACGCGCCGTCGAGCACAGTGCGCCAGTGATCGGTGCCGCGGAGCAGTTGCGAGCTATAAGACGGGTTGCCGCCAAGTGCCTGCGACGTGATGTCTACAAAGACAGGACTGACCGCCCGGCTGCGAGTTTCGTCGTGCACTTGCCAGGTCTGTAAGCGAAAGCCGCCCGACGAATCTAACTCCCACGCGAGATCCCAGTACCCGACACGTTGCTCGCGATGGAAATCGCGCCCACTACCCACGAACTCATACCGGACGCGAGTCTGCACTCGCTGCGGAGTCTGGGTCGCCGCCGAGGGCAGTGAGACGTCGATGCTCGTTACCTGAAATTCCACAGTCAGAATTCTCACAAACGGCTCCAGGTACGACCGCAACTCCTGGAGAAAGGCGACGACGTGAAGAGAGCGGCCCGACGCGAATGTATGACGGTGTGCTTCAACCGGCGGCCCGGGCCGCAATGGTTGCGACTTGAGAGGTCGCAGCGAAGGGCCTAGAAAACTCGCGTCGAGAACTTTTTCAATCGACGTTACGTCCCACGGGGATCGCAGCAGGCTCTCGCTCCAATCGGCGAGAATGGCTGCGATCTGGTCCGCATATTTTTCAGTGATGAATTCGTCGAGACCCGCCTTCGCCTTGAGCAGGACGGCATCGAGAGGCGTAGGGCTCCGGTAATGAGGATGCAAATGGAACTCCGCCTCGTGCGACAATGCGTTGTTGGGACCAGGCGGATCGAAAGAAAAGGCAAAGTTACCGAGGCGCGCGGGCAGTAGCGCAGCCGAGACGCCCTGGCAGCAGCGGATTAGAAAGTTGCGGCGGCCGGTATCGGCAGAATGAAAGTCGACGAGATGACGCGTCTTCTCCGGCCGACTCAGAGGAAAGCTCCCAGATTCACGCTCGTGGAATCGAAAATCTAACACCCCCACCGGAGACCGTCAAGGAGCGCCGGACTCGCGGAAGCGTTGGTAGAATGGTCCACCAGCGACCAGGCGAGGGCGGAATCGTATGACGCCGTTGCGTCAAAACCTGCGATACTTTTCGCGATGGGCAGTGTGCGCTGCTGTCATTGCGGCGCTCGGAGCGTCCGCTCAGTCGCAACAGATTTCCCTTCAGGATATTGTCACGCCTTCCACCATCGTGGTGAAGGACGGCCACCCTGTTATCTTCGCTCTCCACGGCTTCATCGAATTCAAGTCGCTGGCTGAGATGTTTTCCTACATCGAGTCCCAATCGCCGCGCTGGCCGGGTGGGCTCACAGATGAAGAGCGCCAGCGTCTGGCCCGTGATTTGCTGCGCCGCGGAATTGAGAGCCGCATCGTTTCAATGGTCGACGAGCGGCCACTGGAAACGCTGTTGACTCATACCAGCGATGAACTGCGGCAGGCCGTCGCGCACGTAAAAGAGCCAACTCCGCCCGGGTACGGCGAGGCGTTTCTGGCGGTCCAGGAGAAGTGGAAACATTCCGTGAACTGCTGGAGCGCTTCGTCGTGGCTGCCGGGTCGCGTGCTTTCTAACTGGTATCCCATTACTGAGGGGATCCAGCTGTATGGCGCGACTTACGATTCAACAGAGCATTTCTCGCAGGCGGTAAAGTATCACCCCGATACGACATTGGCTGAGTTGACGGAGTTACTAGGCGTGCTGGAGCAGAAAGACTGGATCCCATGGATCGCGCGCTTGGACGGCGATCCAAAGCTATACCTGCCCAACGCCTACGCCGTGGAATTCCTGCGCCACAATCTGACGCCGGAACAGATTCGCTGGTTTCGCGACGAACTTGGCCGCCATGGCTTGCGTCCGGTCGATCGTGCGCGGGCCGTTCAGCAACGTAGCTCCGCGCCCTTCCGTTTTAGTACGTTCGAAGAGAAGGTCTTGTGGGGCGATCTGGCGGACCTTTTTCATCTGGTCTACGAGCTTTCTACAGCTGCCGATCCGATTCGCCAGAAACTGGCGTCTCGCCATTTCGATTCCATCTACCTCGGCGACCGGCGCATGGGTTTTATCAGCGAAGAATTCCGGTCTCTAATGCTTGAGATCTGGCGTGTAAAGTACCTCCAGATGCCACGTTTTGGTGAAGTAATCCGTTCGATCCCAATCGAAATGAGGCTCGAACACTTTCTCAACGACGGCGATTCGCCCGACATTCCCATCCCGATTTACGTGAAATATCTGAACCAGATTCGCGACCTTGCGCGGGCCCACTAATGAGAAGAGGCTTCGTCATAACGCCCCGGTACGTTGCACGACCAACCGTTGTGTCGTTCGTCCTTCTGATATTGGCCATGCTTTGTGCGGGCGAGGCAGAAGGTCAACGTGCCAACCCGGCATCGAAGGATACGCCGGAAGCCCACATGGGCAAGGGCTACGATGCCTTAAAAAACGACCGTTACGATGTGGCCGCCGCCGAGTTTCAAAGTGCTTTGAGACTGGACCCAAAGCTGGTTCTGCGCGCACGGTTTCCGCTGGCGGTTGCACTCTTCGAATTGCACAAGCCGGTGGAAGCGCGCCGCGAGTTTGAAGTGGTCCGCCAAGAAGCGGGCGAGCATCCGAATGTGTTGTACTATCTGGGCCGTCTCGACCTTGATGACCGTAACTTCACCGCAGCAATCCAGAACCTGACCAAAGCCGCGGCCGATCCGCCCTTCCCGGATACGACTTACTATCTCGGCTTCGCATACGCTAAGCAAGGCGATCTAACTGCCGCGGAGAAGTGGTTCCAGGAGGCTGCGCGCGACAATCCACACGACGCCCGCATTTCCTACCAACTTGCACTTGTGTATCGTAAGCAGGACCGTGAAGAGGAAGCGCAGAGAGTGATGGCGCAATCGAATGAGCAGCGGCAGCGCGACGCGAACGAGAGTAAGCTGAGGCTGGAGTGTGCCCTGAAGCTGGATCAGGGGCCGCGCGAGGCCGCGCATGCCGTCTGCGAACAGCTTTACGACCCCGAGAACGCCGATAAGCTTACCGCCCTGGGCACGATTTATGGCCAGCATGGAGATCTCGAGGCGGCGCTGAAGCCGCTCCAGCGCGCAGCGGAACTGGCTCCGCACTCTCCGCAGATGCGATACAACCTTGCCCTGGCTTACTACCAGTTGAAGCGCTTCGACGAAGCGCGGACCGCACTTGCTCCTGCCGCCGCCCGCTGGCCGGATGTATTCCAGTTAGTCGCTCTATACGGCAAGGTTCTGGCCAAACTGGGCGACGATCTTCCAGCGTATCAAACACTCCGTCACGCACACAAACTCGATCCGCACGACTCCGATACATCCGATCTGCTCTACCTTTCCATCTTAAAACTCGGATACAAGAGTGGAGAGCGCGGCCTGTACCTCGACTCGCTGAAATACTTCGAAGAGGCGGCGAAGCTGCGGCCTCAGGAAGCGGAGCCGCATGTGGGTATGGCTGCCGTCTACACTCAAACTGGCCGACGCACGCAGGCTTTGGCAGAACAGCGGGAAGCGGAGCGGCTCACTAAGAACGCGGAGAGACGACCGTAGAATCCGATAATACGCTCGAAAAACCTTATCCTACCTTACCAACCGTTAGGCTTTTTGGTCGGGACCGTTGCACCGTCTTAAGGATTTTTGATGGGAAACAGTTCGATCTTCGGGTGCTGCTTGGCCCAAGCCTCGCCGCCAACGCAAACTTGCGCCGCCGCTAACCAGGTTGTCACGACAATTAGAGCAGCCATCGCCAAGATTGATTCCTCGTTCCTCTGTCACCTTTGTGGTTAAGGTCAAAAGCTTGAACCACAGAGGTCACGGAGGATCACAGAGAAAGTCGAAACCATCGGCAGTTCTACCTGGAGGTCCGAACCGAGCGAGCTTCATCCAGCTGGCGGGTGAGCGCATCGATACGCGCTTGCAGCACATTGCGGATGGAGAGCACTCCCAATAAGCGTCCGTCATCGTCGACGATGGGCAAATGACGATAATGGCGCTCGACCATCGTAGCCAACGCCTGACCGGGAGTAGTGTCGAGCGTAGCCATCTCGACCGGAGTGGTCATCACTTCGCGAACAGGGGTCTGCGCAGGCTCGCGGCCGCTCAGCGACAAACGGCGCAACACATCTCGTTCGGTGAAAATTCCGGCAACACGGGTGTTCTCGTCAAGTACCGCAACCGCGCCAACGTGGCGGTCCAGCATCGTCCGGATGGCCTGTTCGGCCGTCGCTTCGATCGCCACGGAAGCGCCGCCCGCGTCACACATCTCCAGGATGTTCATGGATCACCTCTTCTGCCCAACCTCGTTCTTAAACACCTTGCCGTCTTTCATGACGAATCCGACGTTGCCCAAGATTCGTATGTCCGCCAGCGGATCGCCCGGGACGGCAATTACATCGGCATATGCGCCAGGCGCGATCACGCCGATTTTTCCTTTCATATCGAGCAGCTCGGCCCCCTGCGAAGTCGCGCTCTGAATCGCCTGCATGGGCGTCATCCCAAATTCCACCATGCGGGGGAACTCTTGCGCAATCGGGTCGGTCCAAGGGAATCCGCCCACGTCGGTGCCGAACGCAATTTTCACTCCCGCCTTGAGAGCCTTGCGAAAAGACTCTTCGTGAGCGGATGTACGCTTGCGATCGCGCTGGCCGTCGGCGGTATCGGCGGGGGCCCAGTCGTAGTAGTACACGGCCAGAGTCGGACAGAGCCACGTGCCCTGCTTGATCATCTGCGCGATCTGCGTATCGGAGAGCGCCAGGCCGTGTTCGATCGAGTCGCAACCGCCGTCGAGCGCGCGCTGCATGCCTTCGCCGCTGTACGCGTGGCAGGCGACTTTCTTTCCCCAGCCGTGCGTCTCATCGACGATGGCGCGAAGTTCTTCGACCGTGAGTGTGGGTTGGGAAACGAGCTCGCCGTTCTTGCCGATCCAGGAGCGGTGGGTCATGTAGACCTTGATCCAGTCGGCGCCATGATCAAGCTGCTCGCGCGCCGCCTTGCGCGCCGCCACCGGACCATCGACGATTTGCGCGCCCTTGGGCACTTCGATTTCAGGCGCGTAGCCCTCGAGGTTATATCCGCCCGTCGAGGAGATGGCGCGAGTCGAAACGAACAAACGCGGCCCGGGGATGTATCCGCCATTGATTGCTTGCTTGATGCCGACATCTCCGTAACCGGCGCCTTCGGTTTCCACATCGCGCAAAGTGGTGAAACCTTGTTCCAGTGCGCGACGAACCGAGACCGTGGCGCGGGCGGCTCTAAACGCCAGCGGATATTTCAGAAGTTGAACATCGTATCCACCCGCGGCAGGCTCTTCGCCTTGCAGAAAGATATGAGTGTGCGCGTCAATCAAGCCGGGCAGGACGGTGGCTTGCGAAAGATCAATCGTTTCGGCGCCGGCTGGGAGGTGTGCGGTAGCGGCGTCGGAGACTTCCACAATCTGGTTTCCGCGAATGACGATAACCTGGTTGCGGCGAGCGCTGTTCGACACGCCGTCAATCAGCGCGCCCGCGCGGATCACCGTCATCGGTTTCAACACGGGGCCGCTGTCTTGGGCCGAGCCTGCCGCAACTGCGCAAACTACAGTCAGAACAACTAACCACTGTTTCAACGGGAACCTCCGGGAAGGCTGGATTGTACTCCGGCGCATCGCACTCCGTGGCAAAAAACAACGTGGGCGGCCGACAGTAGGCGTCTCTGTGAGCTAAGCTATCGTGCGTCGTGCGTTTTCGGACTGGGAGAACCCATTCCGAAGCGTTCCTCCACCACATGTAGATCTGGATCGAGGAACACCATGGCGCCCAGCGTGGGCCGCGCGCTCTGTCCGGGATACGCATAGCGCAGATCGCGAAAGCGCACGATATATGCAATTGGCCCGACGTCGATCTTTTCCATTTCAGTCACCGGATACTGCGCCCAGTCCAGATACACTCGCCCGAGATAACTCTTCTTGGCGGCCAGGGCCGCGGGCGTCTCTTCCGGTTTGTAACGAAATCTCATTCCACCCTCAGGGTCGACTATCGGCGTGAGCGAATCCACGTTCATCATGGCAAAGGCGGTGGGCGTCTCAACCACTCCATACCAGCGAAATGGATTGACCCAATACGGATACGCGGAAACCCGCACCGGCTCCGCGCCCTGGTAGGTTTGCGATTGCAGCATCGCCACGGCCTTGCGGTGTTCGTAGTCGCGAACGCCCCAGCAGCCACACACGCCGAACAATGCAACGGTCGCCGCGAATCGGCCTTTCGGACCCTTCTGCCGCGCGCCGATCTCTTCGTTGATCAGTGAAAACAGGCTCGGCAATATCAGCCCCAGAACCATGATCGCCAGCAGCACGGGCTCTATAATGAACACGATGTCCCACGAATACCAGCGTTCCGAAAACGGCCAGAACGGACGCACGCCATAGTTGTTGGTGAAGTCCAAGAGGATGTGGCTGACTCCGGCCAGATACGCATAACCAAAAAGCAGTCCCCAGCGCGGAGGCAGATTGGGATCGCGAGTGCGCCGTCCGCGTAATCGCCAGATTAGATAAATGAACCCAACTACGACCGCCGCCACCAGTGGCAGACCCAGAAAAGAATGCGTGAACCCGCGATGATGGGCAAATCCAAAGACCGATCCGCCAAATCGACCGACGATATCGAGGTCGGGCGCTTCGGCGGCCAGCGTCATGGTGGCCGTGGCCAGCGCCGTCTTGCGATTAAGGCCGGCGCGGCTTAGTGTCGCGCCGAAGAGAAAATGCGTAATGGGTTCCACGGGCCTGTTGAGAGTTTATCCGGGAATGTGTGGGTCGGACACTCTTGTCCGACGCTGTTGAAGTTGTAGTTGGGTTGACATGGTTTCCCCGGGCGGCACAAGTCAAAATCCAGATCAAAGTCAAAATCAAGTCAACGGCGTCGGACAAGAGTGTCCGACCCACACTCAGGCAGGGCCCGCCCACTCGCTCATAGGATGCACCTCTCCGCAATCCAGGCACCGGGTCGCAGGATACTCAGTAGCGCACTGCGGACAGACAGCGTGAGTCTGAAAAATGTCGAATGACTGCCCACACTTGCCGCACTTCCAGAAATCACCGATGGGCGGCGCGGTTTTGCACGCAGGACACGCATATCCAACGTGACGCGGCATCTTTGCAAAGCGCGACAACGCCAGCGCGTGCTGGAGTCCTCCCCAGCAATTCATCAACATGTACGCAGCCATGACGCCGTACCACGCGGATTGCTGCCAGAGTGCGAACACGATGAACCCGGCCGTGCCGATTAAGCCGAGGACGGTCGCGACCATCAGGCTGCGCGCCCGTCCCAGCACAAACCAGAGCAGCGACCGGAGAATCTGGCCGCCGTCCAAGGGATAAATCGGCAGCATGTTGAACACCAGCAGGACGATGTCGATGTACAAGACGGAACGCAGCAAGCGATTAAGATCGGGCAGGGTATGTGCCCACCCCAGCGACCCGCTCAAAGTGAAGAGAACGAAGAAAACTGGCAGGAGCACGACATTAACCAAGGGTCCAGCCGCGATACTCCACAACGTAGCCCCCGGCCGTGGCGGCGGGTCGACATAAGCGACGCCCCCTAACGGCCACAGCACGATCTGATTCGCCCGTCCTCCGACCTGCCGGCAAGCGAGGGAGTGGCCGAATTCGTGAAGCAACACAATCAGGAAGAGAACCAGATACTCCATGACGCTCCAGGCGATTGAGGAGTAACGTCCGGGTCGACTTTGGATTTCGTACGCCGCTACCAGAAACCAGGACCAGTGCAGAAACACATCAATTCCTGAGAATTGAAAGAGGCGGATGGAACCCTGGCGACCGGTTGGCATGTGCGAGATTTATAGCATAGCGGGCACGGTTGCCGGTGCAAGGAGCGGGAATGAAGAAAGCAGAAATTAAGGCTACAGAGCAGACTTTGTTGCCGTTGGTCAGATCTTGACAAAAATCCGCCGCCGATACAGCAACCACATCAGTGCCCAACAAAACAGAACAGCCCCAACAGCAAACAGCAGCGAAGCATTGGCCGGCGACGCGACCTTCAAAAGCTGGCCATTCAAGTACTGTTGCCACGTAATCACGCTTCCATCAGCCGTCCGCGCGTGGCCATAGTACAGGGGTGCCCACAGCAGTTCATCGAAACAGTAGCCCACAATCGCATTCATCCCGAAGACCAGGAACGGCATCGTCCACCGTCCGCGCCGCTCGAGAATTTCGATGATCCAATAAAGCAGCGAAAGAAAGATCAGTGCGAAACCTGCTGTGACGACCACAAACGAACTCGTCCAGACATTCTTATTGATCGGAAACCACTGATTCCAGATCGCGCCCACGGTTAGACCAACAATTCCCATCGCCAGCAGCCCTGCCATCTTCGCGCGCGAATTGCGCTCCGACCGCAGCCACAGTCCGGTCAGGACCCCCTCCAGCGCCGTGGCTATCGCAGGGATGGTGCTGAGTACGCCTTCCGGATCGCGCGTCCCGTTGTAAAGGCGGCCCGGGAAAAGCGCCCGATCGATCCAGTCCACGAGGTTGTGATCGGGCTCCAGCAACGGGATGTCTTGCCCCGGCACGCCAAAACCGGGCACCGGAACCAATCGCATTAGAGCCCAGTAACCCAGCAGGCAAACCGCCATTGCAAGGATCATGCCACGGAGATCGGTCCACAGAAACAAGACGCCCGCTACGAAATAGCAGATCGCAATTCTCTGGACCACTCCTTCGATGCGCCAGGTTGCCAGGTGAAACTCCGGAACGCCATTCAGGAACACGCCGAGAGCAAATAGGATCAGGCTTCGTTTGGCCGCGTGCCATGCGATCTGCCGGCGCGTCTCGCCCCGCTTCAGTCGCGCCGAATAGGACAACACAATCGAGATCCCCATCAGAAACACAAACGACGGAAAGATCAGGTCTGCGGCGGTCAATCCGTTCCAGGGAGCGTGCCGGATGAGCCGGTATCCGGCAGCTTCGTCTCCCGGATAATCCACCAGGAGCATGCCCGCCACCGCCATGCCTCGAAAAACATCCACCGACAGCAAGCGGGACGACAGCCCGCGAGTATCCGCCCTTGTCATGCCTTCAGTTCTTGGCATCCAAAGTTTCCCTGAGTTCAAAGTTGAGCAGCCGATTGTACTCCTTGTCCAATTCGCGGGATCAGGACGGCAGACGTGCCCAAAAAAAGCCACGCTCTCGCGCGGCTTCTTTTCCAAAGGCATCTTTCAAATCAGTTCTCCTGCGTGGTCCTCACCCAAAGCTCGCGCTTTTGAACTTCTGCCGAAAGTCCGCGCCGTCCATGCGGACGATGCGGCACATCTCGTGCAAGCGCGAGCGCATGCGTTCGCCGATGCGATCGCCGAGAGTTTCGTCGCGTGTCGCCCGAGCGGGCGAGAGAGTTCGCGCCACTGCTGCCGCCGGTTCGTCCGCAAAATTCGTGGTGATGATGGTCGTGCGGTTGTCGTTGTAGCGGGTGTTGAGGATAAGGCTCACCGTGTCCCAAACCCATTCGGTGGGCCGCACAGCTCCGAGTTCGTCGAGCACGAGCACTTCTGCCTCGAAAACCGGCTTCAGCAAACCGAGTTCAGTGGTTTGCACTGAGGCGTTGTAGGAGTTCTGAATCTCCTTGAGCAATTCGCGGTAGTCGTAAAACAAGCATGCGAAGCCTTTTTCGCGGATCAAAGCCTTGGCGATGCCGACCGCAAGATGAGTCTTCCCCGTGCCAATCGTGCCGACCAGCATCAATCCGGTCTTGTCCACCGGATACTCCTCCACAAACCGGCAAGCCGCCATGCGAGCTGGAGCAAGCTGGATTTGGGAGCCTTCAAACTCGAAGTTTGAGAGTTCGCAATGTTCGTATCTCTTGGGGATGCGCGCCGCTGCCACCATCGCCTCTGCGCGCGCCCGCAACTGACAATCGCAACGCGTGACGCCGCGTTCGGGCGCGTCTGCGACAACTTTCCATCCCGACCCCGCGCACAGGGGACAAACTCCAGTGACTGCTTTCATAGGCGGCTGCTTCAACTCATGGCGCAACATTCGCTCCTTTTACTCTGCACCGAAATCCGCCTCGACTGCAACTCGAATGCGCGTTCAGCCTGTGTACATCCTGTGGAGTAAGAGAAACGATTGTGGAGAACTCCGGAAAATCGCGGCGATGCATTATCAACCAAGGTTCGATGGTCCGCCAGACGCGGCATCTGGCACGTGTTTGCCATTGACAATCCACCGTTAGGGTAGAGAATGGCTCCGCGTTCCCAAAACAGGCACCAGACTTCCCCGGCGCTTGGCGCGGGAACCGAAGACACTTCGTCAGGAGAGAGCATGAACAAAGCTGATCTCGTTGACCGCATCGCCGGAGCCTGTAGTATTTCCAAAGCGCAGGCAACGACAGCGATCGATACCGCCGTGGACAGCGTAACTGCTGCCCTCAAAAAAGGGGACCGGGTAGCCTTGATCGGATTCGGTACGTTCTCCGTCTCGCAGCGCAAGGCTCGTAATGGCCGGAACCCGCAAACCGGAGCGACCATCAAAATCGCCGCCCGTAGAGTCGCCAAATTCACACCTGGAAACGAACTCAAAAAAGCCGTCAACAAAGGGAAATAGGGCCCCGCAGTTTTGGAAGTCGCAGACGGCAGGGGGTCGGCCCTGCCGTTTTTTATTTTCAGGAGAACAATCTTGGCACCAACGCTCCCGTGTGTTTGCGGTAAAGCGTGGAACGCTTCTCCAAATTGTTCCGCCAGCAATCTCTCCTCCCGCACTGCTTTTTGCCGGTGGGCGATGAACACCAGCAGCACGGCTAAGATCGCCCGGTACTCGCCGACAAACAGCGCCGTTCCGAGGAGCGCCAATAGCAACCCCGAATAGATCGGATGCCGGACGCGCGCGTAAGGCCCAGATTGAATAAGCTGGTGGCCTTCTTTTAAAGAAACGCGGGCGCTCCAGAATTGCCCAAGATGGATTCGCGCCCATACCGTGATCGCGAGCCCGGCGACGGTCAGCATAAGCCCAACTCCGCGCGCCTGATCCGTATCCGGGACAAAGCGATGGTTGAGCGGGCCGAAGTTCAACCCGGTGTTCGCCAGCAGAGCGACCGCCGGAATCATGATCAAGAGCGTCGTGGAGCGGTGTGCCGAGGTTTCGGTTCGGGCAGTCCTACGAACTCTCCAAGCACTCACGAACCAGTAGAAAATCCACAGCGCCCATAGCCCATGCAGGGACTGAAACGACAACAGGTTGCTCATCATTTACCCTTTCCCCTAGCGGACGCTCGGGTTGGTCGGGCTAAACACGCCCAGGGGCTGTCTTTCCAGATCCAGGCGTGAACCATCCATTGCGACTCCGTTGTAAAGTGGCCACCGTGAGCCGTTCGTAACCGTGTTTGGGGCCGTCCAGCAACATTGCCAGAACTATTAGATCAGTCATGACAGTGTCACTGTTGTACTAAACGCAGGGCTTGTTAAGAGGGCCGTGAATTGGACTCGCCCTGGCCGATCGATAGCCCGAAGTGATATCTTTCGGGCATCCATGACCTCGCGATGCAAGCTCTTTCTTTCCTCATTTTTCATTCTCCATGTTCTTTTTTCCGCAATTCCCTCCTCTGCGGCCGATGCGTCAGGAACAAACGTCCGCAGGTTCGATCAGGCTGTGATCTCGCCCGACGGAAAGCGCGTGGCGTGGATCGGTCTGGCCGACACTCCCGCCGGATCGACTGCGAGCACCGACGGACTTTATGTACAGGACCTGGAAAAATCCAACGCCCTCCCTGTACGCATCAACGCCGGCGACTTCGCCAAGGCCACGGCTGAAGGAGTCGCATGGTCGCCAGACAGCCGGATGCTGGCGTTTCTGTGCGAAACAGCACCGGGACAGTCGCAAGTGTGCGTAGCGAGCGCCGATGGGCAGTCGGCTCGCAAACTCACGGACGTAAAAGGCTATCTGGCCGATCCAGCGTGGTCGCCAGATGGCAAGAAAGTGGCATTCCTTCTTACCGAAAATGCGCCGCGCAAGGCCGGACCGCTCGAAGCGATGACGCCTGAAACGGGCGTGATTGAATCGAAAATCTACGAACAACGCCTAGCCGTTCTGGATGTGACCACCGGCAGCTTGCAGCAGCTCTCGCCACCCGACATGTACGTGTATGAATTCGACTGGTCGCCGGATGGCAAACAGTTTGCGCTGATCGCCGCTCCAGGAGAAGGCGATGCCAACTGGTACACCGCGCAGCTCTACAGCCTTCCTTCAACCGGAGGAGCACTGCACTCGGTTTACAAGCCGCCTCTGCAAATCGCCGTACCGCGCTGGTCTCCCGACGGGAAAAGCATCGCCTTCATTGCCGGCATCATGAGCGACGAGGGTTCCACGGGCGGCGACATCTTCGTGGTGCCGGCCGAGGGAGGAGAGGCCCGCAACGTCACTCCCGGGATACCCGCGTCCCCAAGCTGGCTGACGTGGCAATCGGCCGGCAAGATTCTATTTGCGGAGCGAATCGACGGAGATACCGGCGTTGCCAGCGTTGAACTCGGGTCGGGAAAAATCACGCAAATCTGGAGAGGGCCGGAGACAATCACGCGGCAGGGACAGATGTCGGTCTCGGCAGATGGTCAGCGGTCGGCAGTGATCCGCAATTCCGCGGCGAAGCCTCCCGAAGTCTGGGCCGGAGTCACAGGCGAGTGGAAACAGATGACGCGCGTCAACGACAGCGTTCGCCCCGCTTGGGGAGAATTGAAAAGCATCCATTGGACCAGCGACGAATTCAAGGTGCAGGGATGGCTGGCATATCCCTTGGATTACGATCCGAAGAAGCACTACGCGATGGTGGTGGTCGTGCACGGCGGTCCGGCGGCGGCGGCGGGATCATCGTGGCCGGGAGTGTTCTATTCCTCGACGATTTACGGCCTGACCAAAGAAGGCTACTTCATCCTGGTGCCCAATCCGCGCGGAAGTTATGGACAAGGCGAGGCGTTTACCCGGGGCAACGTGAAGGACTTCGGTTACGGCGATCTGCGCGACATCCTGGCAGGCGTTGACTCGGTCGTGAAAACGCTGCCGGTGGATAACGACCGTATCGGCATCACAGGCTGGAGCTATGGCGGCTACATGACCATGTGGGCGATCACCCAGACCAACCGCTTTCGGGCTGCGATATCGGGCGCCGGACTCTCGAACTGGCAAAGCTACTACGGCGAAAACGACATTGATCAGTGGATGATTCCGTATTTTGGCGCATCCGTTTACGACGATCCGGCAGTGTATGCCAAAAGCTCGCCGATGAACTTCATCAAGAATGTGAAGACGCCGACGCTGATCGTCGTCGGGGAACGCGACGGTGAGGTTCCGGCGCCTCAGTCGCGCGAATTCTGGCATGCGCTTAAGGCGCTGGGAGTTGAAACCCAGTTCGTGGTCTATGCCGGGGAGGGACACTCCATCATGAATCCGGAGCATCGGAAAGACATCGGGGAGCGTATGACCGCCTGGTTTAACCGGTTTTTGAAGCCTGAGGCAGGGAAAACGCAGTAGATAAAGGGCTTCCGCGCTTGCTGAATCGTTAGTAGCTTCGGTAGAATCTAACTTCGGCAAGATAAAAAGGACCTGACATGAAACCAGCTATTCATCCCAACTATCACGAAGTGCGCGTGCACTGCGCCTGTGGAAACGCCTTCGTTACGCGCTCGGCCCACCGCACCGACATTAACGTGGAAATCTGCTCCGCCTGCCATCCGTTCTTCACCGGCAAGCAAAAGCTGCTGGATACCGCCGGCCGCATCGAGCGCTTCCGCCGCAAATACGCCAAAAGCGATGCCGGCAAAGCGGACGCTGCCAAGGCAGAAGCGGCGAAGAAGTAACTGATGTTTGCAATGGTATGAAGTAAGCCCCACTCAGGTGGGGTTTATTTCGTTATAGGTGAATCTTGTTCTGTCGGATTCGCGAGGTCTCCTGTGATTGTGTAGCCAGGCTCGAAATCTTCGCCTGGCGTGGCGCGCAATTGCGATCGCTCTTCCGGTCCAGCGTTTTGGTCTGAGTGGGCCGGACGATTAAGGCGCATCCCGCGGCTTCCGAATAGGACCAAAACCACAACGAGACCAAACTCCAGAGCGGAATAGATCAGCGGTTCCCAGGCATAACGTGGGGCAGAGCGGAAGAGCACGGAATCCGTATTAGTGAGAATCGTCGCTAGCAATGGCACGATTACATAGGCAACCAACGCGTTAATCAGGCGCAAACCAGACTGGGCTAAGATTACGGCGAGCGCGACCAGGATGATCCGCCTGTTCCAGACCGTCGTAGTGAGTTCGCGCAACAGACCCTTGGGTGAGTCATCCATGGGAGGCTCCATCCTGGAACGGTGGATTATGGCACGAACGGGGCGCCACCGGTGCTACACAACGCTAGAATAGGACCATGCACAAGTACTGGGATAGCTCGGCTACCCGGGAGTTCGTCGGGGGGGATACGGCGGCGGACAGGAGTGTCCGTCCCACTCGGACTTTTCCCACCAACCTCCAGATCGGCAACGTTACGATCTCGCCCGCGACAGTGCTCGCACCTATGGCCGGCGTCACCGACACGGTCTTCCGCCGCTTCATCAAGAACCTCGGTGGATGCGGGCTGATCATGACCGAGTTCACCTCGGCAGACGGCGTCCTCCGCGACCAGCGCGTCCGCGGACGGTATCTGCACTTCTACGAAGACGAGCATCCCATCTCGGCCCAACTTTTCGGCAGCGATCCCCGAGTGCTCGGTGAAGCGGCGCGGCTGGTCGAAGACCTCGGTTTCGATTTGATCGATCTCAACCTCGGATGCCCCGCCAAGAAGGTCGTCAAGTGTAATGGGGGGTCGGGCCTGCTGCGCGACCTGCCGTTGATCCGGCAGATCTTCGAATCCGTGCGGGCGGCCGTGAAAATTCCGTTCACCGTAAAGTTTCGCGCTGGATGGAACGACGACGAGATCGTCTGCGTGGACCTGGCACGGCTGGCCGAAGATTCCGGCCTATGCGCAGTCGCGCTCCATGCCCGCACTCGCGAACAAGGCTACAGCGGCAATGCGCGCTGGGAATGGATCGCGTCAGTGAAGCAGGCGGTGAAGATTCCGGTGATTGGCAACGGCGATATCCGCTCGCCGGAGGACGCTTGCGCCATGATCGCCCAGACCGGATGTGACGCGGTCATGATCGGCAGAATGGCGCCAGCGAATCCCTGGATCTTCAGGCAGATCGAGCAGTACACGGCATCCCAAGAGCATGGAGTGGCAGAGCCCGGACCGTCAGGGCACGGACCGGGAGGGCACGACTTCAGTCGTGCCGAGAGGATTCCATTATTGACCCCGGCTTTAGCCACCGAGGGCGACGCCTCCGAGGCTAAAGCCCCACGCATTTCCCCGCCTAACGGCACGACTAAAGTCGTGCCCTCACGCTCCTACGACGAGCCCACTGAAGCCGACCGCTATCAGATGATCCGTACCTATTTCCAGATGCTGCTCGAAGAAGAGATGCCCGGCTCCGAGGGCAAGATGAAGCAGTTCGCTTCGTGGTTCACGCACGGCGTCCCGGGCGGAGCAGCACTCCGCAAGGCGATTTACGAGGCGAAGAGCGGTGCGGAAATACTCCAGAACGTCGAGAGTTTTTTCGAGGCAAAACTTGCCCCAGCTACCGCAGTCCAATAGCTGCTGAAGAACGCTGCCCTGAGCAGGCAAAGATCATACACGGGGATGTGGCAAAACACTCCAGGTCTTGTACTTGCTTCAGCGGAAAAATGAGGATATATTTCCGCTACGTTGGCGCAGTAAATTAAGCGCCTATTCCCCCGCCGTCGTTCACCTGCCGTCATTGAGGAAAGGATTCCTATGCCAGCCCAAAGTGCCAACCTTCCGCATAACTTCAGAGTGATTTGCCATTTCGTTTTCGCCGCTCTGCTCCTGGCGGCGTCCTTCGCCGGGGCACAGGACTACACACTCACAAAACTTCCGGCCCTCACGGAACCCGTCGCTGTCAATTCATCAGGGCAGGTTGCAGGGACGACCACACAAACCGGGCATGACTCGTCATTTTTTTGGACGCGAACGGGCGGCCTTCAGCTCCTCGGGGACTTGGGTGGGGGGACAACTGACGCTCGGGGGATGAACGATAGTGGCGCGATTATCGGGTCTTCCAATCTGGCGAGTGGCAGGATCCACGCATTCCTGTGGACGCAAGCTGGCGGCATGCAGGATCTGGGATCGCCCCAAGGCGGCGATAGTGTGGCGCTAGCCGTCAATGCCGCCGGAGAGGTTATCGGGTACAGCCAACCACCGTCTGGCGGAACCGACCTGCACGCCTTTTACTGGTCGTCGGCGACCGGCGCGATCGATCTAGGCGTCACGGACGGAAACTCGGAGAGTTTTCCGCTGGCAATTAATAACAGTGGAGAAGTTGTCGGAGTCCAGTTTGGGACTGGGCCTTCTGCCTTTCGCTGGACCCTGGCGACGGGGATGCAGACATTAGCCAACTTCTACGTACCATTCCACTCTCCTTTCTTGGCTCAACTCCTCGGTGACGATGGCCAGATTATCGGTTTTGACTCCGCGGGCCACGCGGCCCTGCGGTTAACCGACGGAACCGTCCAGGATCTTGGAACTCTTCCCTCTGACGCCAGCAGCGTGGCCCTTTTCCTCAACAGCGCCGGTCATGCTGTCGGCACCTCCCGGCACATACCCTGCTGCGGCCCCGAGCGTACCTTCTTCTGGACAGCAGCAGGAGGCATGGTTGATATCGGCCATCTTCCCAAGCACCAGAACTCCCGCAACGTTCCGTATGGATTCAACAACCGGGACCAGATTGTGGGCAGGAACGGAGCCACGTACTTGTGGAGCCCCACCATCGGTTTGCGGCAGATTCCGGGGATCACATTCCAGTTCGTGGGCTTGCTTTCGAATGCGTTCAACAACGCTGGCCAAATGCTGGGCTTTAGTCCCGGCTATGGGAACGCCGTCCTGGCGAGTCCAACCATGCATGTCACTCTGAGTTCATCGCAGAATCCATCGCAGGCTGGCCAGAGTGTGACGTTCACCGCGAACGTGAGCGCGATTGTCGGCCTGCCTCCCGATGGCGAGCAGGTTACTTTCAAGGACGGCAGCAAGATTCTGGGAACTAGCGCACTCAGCGGCGGCACCGCCAGCTTTACCACTTCGACGCTAACGGCGAAGACGCACTCGATTTTCGCGAGCTACGCGGGCGACGATAGTTATCTTCCGAGTAAGTCTGCCAAGCTGTCACAGGTCGTGAACCCGTAGGTTCTAATGGTTGAGAGCGGCCAGTCTTCGGCCTGGCCGCATTCTTGTGCCGCAGGTCAGTCGATGCTTTGAGCTAGAGTGCTTTGAGTGTGAGCCTGTTTCGGTCATCGCGCTCCACAAATCCCCACGGCGTTATCGGATCGTGCGTAAACACCGTCAGCCATCTCTCGGGAATTGCCTGGGCGTAATAGCGCTTCTTACTCTCGATGGTTTGCAGCGGGTAGAGGTCGAAGGCCATCAGCCAGGTGGGATCGAGGTGTGCGCTAGTCGGGATCAGGTCGGAAATGTAGCAGGCTTTCTTCCCGCCACTCTCGACGATCACCGCCTGCATATTGGCGGTATGGCCGGGAAAGACTTTCACTGAGATACCGGGCAGCAGCTCGAGGTCGCCGCTCAGCAGCACCATCTGTCCGTTCTCGAGCAGGGGATCGTAGTTCTGGCTCATGTAACTGATCGCATCGCGCTCGAGTTGCAGCCGTCCATGTTCCCATTCCTTTTCCTGGACGTAGTACTTGGCGTTCGGGAAGGTCGCGACGACCTGTTCGCCCCGGCGCACTGTGTTCCATCCGCAGTGATCGAAATGTAAGTGAGTGTTGACGACGATGTCGATGTCTTCGGGTGCGACTCCCGCGGCGTGGAGATTGTTGAGGAGTTGGGCGGGCTGCGTGTAGATCTTTATGAGCTTGTCGGAGAGTTTATTGCCGATGCCGGTTTCGATCAGGATGTTCTTTTTCCCGGTGCGAACAAGCAGCGAGTTGAGCCCCGCATGCACGCGGTTCTGTTCGTCAGGCGTGACCTTCTTCGACCACATGGTCTTGGGGACAACGCCGAAGAAGGCGCCGCCGTCGAGGAAGTAGGTCCCGTCGGAGACGACGGTCAGTTCGAAATCGCCGAGGGTTGTGCGATACATGGGAATCAGCTTTCAGCCATCAGGCATCTGGTTAAACGTGATCGCTGCTGACAAGAGTTTTTCCTGATGGCTGACGGCTGACCGCTGACCGCTATTTCAATTCCTTATTCCAGAAATCTTCCATCAGATGAAACAAATGTGAGCGCGCATCCGGTCCGGAAATTCCGTGCGTTTTATTCGGATACACCATCAAGCGGAACGGCTTGCCAGCTTTGATCAGCGCGTCGGTCATCTGGATCGAATTTTGAAAATGCACGTTATCATCGCTGGTGCCGTGCGCCAGGAACAACGACCCGCGCAGGTTCCCGGCTGCGCTCACGATGGAATCGTCGTAGCCCTTCGCGTTGTCTTTGGGCAATCCCATGTAGCGCTCGGTATAGATCGAGTCGTAATTGCGCTGGCTGGTGACTGGAGCTACTGAAATTCCCGCCTTGAAGCGGCCGGAATGGGTGAGCGCGTAGAGCGTCATGGAGCCGCCGTTCGACCATCCCCAGATGGCGATGCGCGTGGGGTCAAGTTGCGGATACTGCGCTTCCAGCTGATCGAGCGCAGCGAGCTGGTCTTTCAGTTCGATTCCTCCGAACTGTCCGCGGAGGGCGGCTGAGAATTTCTTGCCACGATTCGGGCTGCCACGATTATCGAGCGTAAAGGTCGCGAAGCCTTCTTTCACGAGCAGCTGGTGAAATAGTTCAGTCGTGCCGCCCCAGGCCTTCCGCACCGTCTGTCCCGCGGGGCCGCCGTAGATATACACGATCAGAGGGAGCTTCTGACTTGCGTTTACATTCGGTGGCAGTTCCAGAGAACCATAGAGCATCGTGCCGTCGTCGGCCTTGAACTCCAGATAGCTAGGGGCGCCCAAGCCGTAATCGGCAACGCTTCGGGCTTCCCAAATCTTCTGACAGGAACCGCCGGGCGCACACACCGAAAGTCGCGGTGTTTGCAGCGTATCGGAGTGGTGCTCGACATAGTGTTTGGCATCGTCAGCAAAATCGCCGGTTGTGCTGCCCTCCTCCGAAGACAACACTTGCATCCCCGATCCGTCGAGCTTGGCCGAGAACAGCTGATCCCGCCGCGGATCACCCTTGTTGGCCGAGAAGAAGATCGTGCCCGATTGATCGTCCACACCGCTGATTTCGAGCACTTCATAGTCGCCGCTCTCGAGTTGTCTTTCGAGCTTGGCGTCCGCTGCCAGTGGGTCCTGTTTGTCGAAGCTGTAGAGATAAATATGAGTGTGGCCGTCGCGCCAGCTCGTCCAGAGGAAACGGTCGGCGGTTTTCAGAATGCGGAAGTCATCGTTGACGTTGACCCAGGCGTCCGGGATCGACTCGGTCAGCACTTTGCGCGTCTTGCCCGACCTGGTGTCGATGAAGTAGAGGTCCATCGTGTCCTGCTTGCGATTGAGAAGTTCGGCCCAAGCCCAGCCTTCGCGAATCCAGCCGAAGCGGGGAACGTAGGTGTCATCGTCGTCGGTGAGCTTGATCCAGCGCGGTTTCCCGCCGCCGCTTCCGACTACACCCAGGCGGACGACTGGATTCGGATCCCCGGCCTTCGGATATTTCTCGGCATCGACATGCGGATGCGTCGGTATCCAGTCCGTGATCGGATAGGTGGGCACACGAGTCTCGTCCATCTGTAAGAAGAGGATGTCGTGCCCCTCCGGCGACCAGAAAAAGTTGCTGCGCACTGCAAGTTCCTCGGCGTAGACCCAGTCCACTTCACCATTCAGAATGTTGTCTTCTTTGTCGTCCTTTTTGCTCTTGTCCTTATCTTTGTCTTTGGTCTCGTCCCGGGTGAGCTGGTATTCACCCAACTCGCCCGCAACCGGATGTACGTACAGATTGTGCTTACGCACGTAGGCCAGCCGCTTACCATCGGGCGAAAACTTAGGATCGTCGCTCGGATCGGAAGAAGCCGTAAGCTGCACGCCAGTCCCGGTGTCGAGATCGAAATACCAGAGTTGTCCTTGCGAGTCGAAAAGCAGGTGCTTGGAATCGGGCGACCAGAGGTAGGCCGCGACGTGATAACGCGTGACCCGCTCCTTCTCGCGCTCGTCCTTGATCTTGCTCAGAGGCGGTGAAAGTTGGGTCAGCTTGGTCTCACTGACCAGAACTTTCTTCTCGCCAGTGGTCGTGTCCACGTACCAGAGCTCACCGTGTTCGCCGGAGTCGTCGCGCTGCACGAAAGAAACCTTGGTGCCGTCAGGACTCCACTTGATGGTTTCAGGAGCGCGTCCCGTGATCCCGCCATCGGCGAAGATAGCCTCGATGGTCAGCTGCTTGGAGGGTGCGGCGGTCTGGGCGGGAAGCGTGGCAAGCCAGGCGAATACAACGAGGATCAGGGAAGGCAGTGTCTTCACATTCGACTCCGATGCGTGCGGGTGAAACTCAAGAGTGTACAACCTAAGGGGCGTTCGCGTCAGAGGATCGGGGTCTCACAACATAACAACGGGCCTCGCGGGAGCGAGGCCTTTGAACAGGTCCGCGAAACCAGGCTCAGAGTAGGACTCCAACACGTCCGCGTCAATTACCGAAGAGTCGAGGTGAGCGCTGCCATCTCTCCCGGCACCGGATGCTTGGCTTCATAGGCCGCAATCTCTGCCTCATGTTGTAGAGTCAGGCCGATGTCGTCGAGACCATTCAGCAGGCAATGGCGCGCGAACTCGTCCATTGCGAAGGCGGCAGAAAAGCCCTGGCCGTCTTCGATACTCAGTCTTTCTAGATCAATCGACAGTTGGTAGTTCGCGATCACGCCCGCGCGACGCATGATCTCCGTGACCTGTTCTTCGCTAAGAGTCACCGTGAGCAATCCATTCTTCAGGCTGTTGTTCGCAAAGATATCGGCAAACGAGGATGCGATAACAACCCGGAATCCATAATCCGCCAGTGCCCACACAGCATGTTCGCGAGACGACCCGCAGCCGAAATTCTTGCCGGCGAGTAGCACCGTTGCATCGGCGTAGCGCGGATCGTGCAAAACAAAATCGACCTTCTTTGCGCCGTCGCCCGCAAATCGCCAATCGTAAAAAAGAAACTCTCCGAATCCCGTGCGCTCGATGCGTTTCAGAAACTGCTTGGGGATGATCTGATCCGTATCCACATTCACGCGATCCAGGGGGACGACCAGTCCGGTATGTTTTCGAAAGGGTTGCATAGATTGTGGTTCGCTATTTGCCATTCGATGATTGCTCAAACTTCCAATCCCGAATGTCCGTAAAGTGACCGGCAATCGCCGCCGCCGCCGCCATCATTGGGCTCACCAGGTGCGTGCGTCCGCCGCGCCCCTGTCGTCCTTCAAAGTTGCGGTTGCTGGTCGAAGCGCAACGCTCGCCCGGTTGCAGGATGTCGGGATTCATCCCCAGACACATTGAGCATCCCGATTCACGCCATTCGAAACCCGCGTCCAGAAAAACTTGATGAAGCCCTTCCTGCTCGGCTGCGTGCTTGATTGCCTGCGAACCAGGCACCACCATGGCTCTTACTTTCGGATTTACATGATGTCCCTTGGCCACGCGCGCCGCGGCACGCAGGTCTTCAATCCGCGAATTCGTACACGACCCGATAAACACTCGATCGACCGCGATCTGTTCGATCGGTGTTCCCGGCCGCAAATCCATGTATGTCAAAGCCTGTTCCACCGCGCGCCGATCTGACTCCTGCGCGAAGCTTGCCAATTCCGGGACGCGCGCTGTCACCGGCACGACCATCCCTGGATTTGTTCCCCAAGTCACAAACGGCGCCAGCGACGCAGCATCAATCTCGATCACGCGATCGTACTTCGCCTCGGGATCGGTAGCGAGCGCTCGCCACGATGCCACCGCGGTGTCCCACTCGTTTCCCTTCGGTGCGAAGCGGCGCCCCTGTACATACATAAAACTTGTCTCATCCGGTGCGATCATTCCTGCGCGCGCTCCGGCTTCGATGCTCATGTTGCAGAGCGTCATGCGGCCTTCCATCGACAGTCCACGTACCGCTTCGCCAGTGTATTCGATGACGTGTCCAGTCGCGCCGTCGGTCCCGATACGGCCGATGATGCCGAGTGCGAGGTCTTTGGCCGTGACGCCTTCCGGCAACTTGCCACGCACGTCGATCTGCATCGTCTTCGGCTTCTTTTGCGGCAGGCACTGCGTGGCCAGCACGTGTTCGACCTCCGACGTCCCGATACCGAACGCCAGCGAACCGAAAGCACCGTGCGTCGAAGTGTGGCTGTCGCCGCAGACGATCGTCATCCCCGGCTGCGTGATACCCAGCTCCGGCCCGATCACGTGCACAATGCCCTGGTCGGGCGAATCCATGTCGAATAATGGAACGCCGAACTCGCGGCAGTTCTTCTGCAGCGCTTCAATC
>Ga0137409_10000214_pt1 | contig 60329 bp, 49 predicted proteins | sample CZODoug1_16funga_FD_122059 | JGI IMG/M metagenome (GOLD analysis project Ga0137409, IMG submission 122059) | Vadose zone soil fungal communities from Angelo Coast Range Reserve, California, USA - CZODoug1_16fungal (Hybrid Assembly) | ecosystem: Environmental > Terrestrial > Soil > Vadose zone... | reverse complement strand
CCTGCGTGGCTTCGGAATGAAGTTCTGAGTAACAGGAATCAAATTGCCGCAGCCCTTCGCGAGAATGGCTCCTACACATTCAATGGCCCAGACGGGGAAAAGATAGAAATTCGCGCAGAGAAGCAAGCCGCGGCAGCATAGCAGCCCTTCGTCGTGCTGACTCTAGTATTTTCCATCCTTCTTAGCGTTTATTTGATCATTCCAGAAGCCATATGCAGATTTTTTTTCGGCTTCTTTATCCCAACCCGAACGTACGTACTCACCAGGACGGAGACGGCATTCAGAGCGGTCCTCATTTCATTTTTTCCTTGTTGGATAGCAATGGGGCTTTCTTGGGACATTCCCGGACCGCGCTCTTGGCCTTTGCCGGTTGAGCAGAATTCCGCCCAGCAACGAAGAATCGACGACAAAATAGTTACTTCAGGATTCTACAGCGAGACCGAGTTTACAAAATCATCAAACGTATTCTGGCCAGCCCTCACCCGCTGCTCTCGACGTCAGGCCCGCCTCGCATTCTGGTATTTCTTGTTGGTCGCCGGTGAAGCCATCCTCTTGGGGTTCTTCGCCTCACGGTACGCTTCTTACAGCGGCAAACCATTCTATAGATGGTTGTCCGACAGAGTTTTGTCGCCGTACATTTCTCAGTGGCACCCGCTGCTTACCCAGGATCTTCTTCCGGGCACCGTAGTTCAGGCTGACATTCTTTGCACGAATAACACGCTATATCAGGGAATAGGCTCGCAGTATTTCATGAAGGAGGGAGAGCTCTCCGGAATCATTCTGCAAAAACCAAGGAGGTTCGACCGAGACCCTTACCTGAAAGCCAAAAATGAAGGAGCGAAACCCGAGAAAAAAGAGTACTGGATTTCCATTCCCAGTCAGCATCTCTATTTCTTCGCGGATAAGATCGTTAATATGAATCTCAGTTATGTCACCGTTGCAGGGACAAAAGCGTCCTTGGCTGCCGTCGAAAAATTTCTTGCGGAAGAATTTAGTCCATTAACCAAAAGCCTCGGGAAGCTAAGTGTTTCCGTAGTCGGTCAGAAAAAGCCATCTTCAACCGATCAAAAATAGACAGAAAACGACGGAAAGACTTCGAATACCTAGCAATGCTCATGGAATGCGCCTGAGGGTTGACGCTTCTGTTGGGCCGAGGCTAATCGAGAGAACCCACGCGCAAGACCGCCGAGTGGGCACCCGGTCTGAGAAGATTGAAATGTAGATGAACTGAGGGCCGAGGCCGCGGGAGGGCCTGCGAGGAGAAAAGAACGGGTTCAAAGACCCGCCATCACACAGGGAAGATGCCCGGGGTATCAGGCGCGGAGGGAGGCGGAGGGGGCTAGGGCGGCGTCGAGGCAGAAGTCGGGGCGGTGGAAGAAGGCGGGGAGTTCGGAGAGACGGAGGGCGAGGCGTTCGGGGGAGGCGGCGCGGAGGGTGACGTGGCCCAATTTGCGGCCGGGGCGGGGGGATTTTCCGTAGAGGTGGAGGTGGGCGTCGGGGACGGCGAGGACTTCGGACGATTCGGGGAGGTCGCCGATTAGATTGAGCATGGCGCAGTGGCCGGCGGGCGCCGTGGAGCCGAGGGGCAAGCCGAGGACGGCGCGGAGATGGTTCTCGAACTGGCTGGTGACAGCGCCTTCGATAGTCCAGTGGCCGGAATTGTGGACGCGCGGGGCCATTTCGTTGGCAAGCAGCTCGCCGCGGTGTTCGAAAAATTCGATGGCGAGCACGCCGACGTACTTCAGGGATTCGAGAACGCGGCGGGCGGCGTTTTCCGCGGCGCGCTGGATGGAGGGCTCGAGGCGCGGGGCGGGGGCGAGAGAGAGGCGGAGGATGCCGTTGCGGTGGTGGTTTTCCACGAGCGGGTAAATGGCGGTTTCGCCATTGCGAGAGCGGACCGCAAGGACGGAGAGTTCGCGAGTGAAGGGGACAAAGCGCTCGAGGATCAGTTTTACGGGAGGTAGCTCGGACTTGGCTTTGGCGACGTCCTCGGCAGTGCGAAGTATCCACTGGCCTTTGCCGTCGTAGCCCATGCGAGATGTTTTCAGGACGGCGGGAAGGCCGAGCGTTTTTACGGCGGCGTCGAGTTCGCCGGGATTCGAAACGGAGGCGAATTCGGTGGTGGCGATGCCGAGCGTGCGGAAGAGATCCTTCTCGGCGAGGCGGTCCTGCGCGGCTTCGAGAGCGGCAGGCGGAGGATAGACGGGAACGCGCTCGGCCAGAAAATTGGCGGCTTCCACGGGAACGTTTTCGAATTCGTAGGTGACCAGCTCGAGGCCGCTGGAGAATTTTTCGAGTGCGGCTCGATCGGTGTAATCGGCGGTGACGCGCTGGGCGATGCGGCCTACGGGGGCTTCGGGGGAAGGATCGAGAAAACGGAAATGCAAGCCGAGCGGATAGCCCGCGAGAGCGAGCATGTAGCCGAGCTGTCCGCCGCCGAGGATGCCGATAGTCACGCGCGCTTCCCTTTCTTCTTCGCCGAAGGCAGAGCGATGGAGGGATCCGGGTTGGCGAGGACACGGCCGGTCTGCTCGGCGCGGAGTTTTCGGAAAGCTTCGCGGATACCGGGATGCTTCGCGCCGAGGATGGCGGCGGCGAGGAGCGCGGCATTGACCGCGCCGGACCTGCCGATGGCGAGTGTGCCGACAGGGATGCCGCTGGGCATTTGCGCAATGGAGAGGAGGGAATCGAGTCCCTTGAGGGTTTTTGACTCGACGGGCACGCCGAGGACGGGGAGAACGGTCTTTGAGGCGGTCATGCCGGGAAGATGCGCGGCGCCGCCTGCACCGGCGATGATGACTTCAATGCCGCGTTTCTCCGCGTTGGAAGCGTATTTGAAAAGCAGGTCGGGAGTGCGATGAGCGGAGACCACGCGTGTTTCATGTGGAACACCGAGCTCGCCGAGTGTTTTGGACGTGAATTTCATGGTATCCCAGTCGGAGCCGGAGCCCATGATGATGCCAACTAGAGGATGAGTGATTACTCCCTTTCCATCGCCTGCGGGCCGCTTCCCTTTTGTCTTCATTATGTTTGCCAATCGTTTAAAGCGTGGTTGCCGGTGCACGGGCGCAGCATGCTGCGCCACTACAAAACCGAAATCTCCGAACAAAGAATGCCGTGCTGAGGACCGGCGCTGCAAGTGCTCGATAAAACCTGAAGGCGATATTCTACGGTTTTTTCTAGCGCGTGGCGACTTGCGCGCGCTGCTTCCAATAGTGGCGGAGCTGGCCGACCAGATAGAGAGAGCCGGTGATGAAAATGGCGTCTTCGGGCGCGGCTTCCGCGAGAGCGTATTCGAACGCGCGCTCAGCATCGGGGAGCACGGAAAAACGCGCGGCATGATGGCCGGCAATTTCCGCGAGTTGCGTGGCGGAAACGGCGCGGGAAATGCGCGGCGCCGTGAAGATGACTTCCGCGGCGTGCGGGAAGAGGAGGCCGGCGACTTCATCGACAGCTTTATCGCGGAGAGCGGCATAGATTAGCCAAACTTTGCGGCCACCGAAGTTCTGTTCGAGGAAATGAGCGAGTTCGCGGGCGGCGGCGGGATTGTGCGCGCCATCGAGGTAAACGTCGGGGCTGGAGTGCAATTTTTCGAGGCGGCCGGGCCATACGGCGCTGGCGATGCCATGGGTGATGGCGTCGCTGGAGATTCGGAAGCCGCGTTCGCAGAGAAGGCGCGCGGCGGCGACGACGTTCAGGGCGTTCTGGAGCTGGAAACGGCCGGGAAGGCTTGGTGCGATTTCGAAAATCGTTGCGGAGGCCGCTTCAGTGACGCGCGCCCGGACGCTCCCGTTTTGCATGGATTCCTGCTGGACGCGGAAGATTTGCGCCGGCTCGATGACCGGGCAGCCGAGCGCTTTGGCGCGAGCAAGAATCACTTCGCGGGCTTCGAGCCGCTGCTCGGCAAGGACCACCGGGACTCCGGGTTTCAGGATTCCGGCTTTTTCGGCTGCGATCGCGTTCAGCGAGTGGCCCAAAAAGTTTTCGTGGTCGAAATCGATGCGGGTGATGATGGTGACGAACGGCGAAAGGATGTTGGTGGCATCGAGGCGGCCGCCGAGGCCGACTTCGAAAACGGCGAAGTCTACGCGCTCGCGGGCAAAATATTCGAAAGCCATGGCGGTTACACATTCGAAATAAGTCGGATGGGCGCGAAGTTTGCCTGCGGCGAGGAGCTCTTCGATCAGCGCATAGATGCGAGTGAAGGTTTCGGCGAAGGCTTCGTCGCTGATCTCTTCGCCACTGACGCGGATGCGTTCGTTGATTTTTTCGAGGTGAGGCGAGGTATTCAATCCCGTTCGAAAGCCAGCATGGCGAAGGATGGATTCGAGGAACGCGGCTGTGGAGCCTTTGCCGTTGGTGCCGGCGATGTGGGCGCTGGGATAAGTGCGTTCCGGGTGGCCGAGGCGCTCGGCGAGGACGGTGATGTTTTCAAGATCGAACTTTGCGGCGGAAGCCTGCGTCGGCGCGGCCAATTCGCGGCCGAGGGAGAGCAGGTAGCGGACCGCGGCCTCGTATTTCATCTCAGCTCAAGAGCAAGTCGAGAGAGCTGGTGATGAAGGACTTGAGCTCCTTGCGGTGGACGACGGCGTCGAGGAAACCGTGTTCGAGGAGGAATTCGGAGCGCTGAAATCCTTCGGGGAGTTTCTGGCGGATGGTCTGCTCGATGACGCGCGGGCCGGCAAAACCGATGAGCGCGCCGGGTTCGCCGATGTTGAGGTCGCCGAGCATGGCGAAGCTGGCGGTGACGCCGCCGGTGGTGGGGTCGGTGAGCACGGAGATGTAGGGCAGCTTTTCGTCGTCGAGCCTCGCGAGCGCGGCGGAAACTTTGGCGAGCTGCATGAGGCTGATGGTGCCTTCCATCATGCGCGCCCCGCCGGAGCAGGAGATGGCGATGAACGGCTGGCGGGTTTCGATGGCAAGTTCGATTCCGCGCGTGACTTTTTCGCCGACCACTGCGCCCATGGAGCCGCCGATGAAGCCAAATTCCATGGCGCAAAGAACGACGGGGCGGCCACTGAGCTGGCCTTCGGCAGTGATGACGGCGTCATTCATGCCGAGTTTTTTCTTGGCTTCTCTCAAGCGCGCGGCGTAGGGCTTGGTATCGACGAACTTGAGCGGGTCGGTGGAGGTCATGCCGGCGTCGTGCTCGGTCCAGCGGCCGTCGAGAAGCATTTCGAGGCGCTGCTTGGAGTTCATTTTGAAGTGGAACTGGCACTTGGGGCAGACGAAAAGATTGGCTTCGAGATCCTTGCGGAAGACGATAGTGCGGCAGGATTCGCACTTGACCCACAGGCCTTCAGTGCGCACGCGGCGCTCCTCGGGCGGAGTGGATTGCTCGATCGATTTTTTGTCGCGCTTAAACCAGGCCATGGAAGAAAGTTGTCAGTTTTCAGTTATTAGTTTTCAGTTGAATACAGAAAAACAAGACTGCACCGGTTGCCGGGTTCGCCTCTTCGAACTTCTACCCTTGAACTTCCAGCTTCTAGTAGTCGATCCCCCGCTGAGCCAGTATACCCTTGGTGTAGGGGTGTTTCACCTCGCGCATCTCGGTGACGAGGTCGGCGAGCTCGACGAGCTGGGGATGGGCGTTGCGGCCGGTGCAGATGACGTGGACGCGCTCGGGGCGGCTTTTCAGGGCTTCGACGACTTCAGCGGCGTCGAGCATTTTGTAGCTGATGGTGTAGTTGATTTCGTCGAGGACGACGAGATCGTACTTGCCGCTGTAAATGGCGTCGCGACCGGCCTGCCAGCACTCCTCGGCGAGCTTGATGTCGGCAGGATCGGTTTCGGCGCCGCCGATTTTGACGAAGCCGCGGCCCATCGGACGGATTTCAAACTTGTCGTCGCCGAGCATTTTGGCGGCGTCAAGTTCGCCGTAGTGCCAGGAGCCCTTGATGAACTGGACCATCAGGACTTTGAGGCCCTGGCCGACGGCGCGAAAGGCGGTGCCCAGCGCGCAGGTGGTTTTGCCCTTGCCCGGCCCGGTGTAAACGATGAGCAGTCCTTTTTCTTCCGGCATGGCCTTGCGACTCGGTGAACCCTTTCAAGGGGAGGCGAAAAGACTAGAGTTTGCGGAGTCGGAGGCCAAAGGTCAAGGTCGTGTGGAATGTAGTGTCGTGTGGAATGTAGTTCGTTACTGGTGGCTTTTGAGCGGGGCGATCACGCGAGTTGGAGGCGTTTGACGAGCTCCGCGGCGATGGCGGCGACGCGTTCCTGTGACCCAGAAGGAAGAGAGGTACCTGGCTTGGCGTGCGGGTCTCGGAGAACGATCCACAAGCCGGGGCGGTAGCTCTCATCACCGCCGGGGCAGATGGCGCCGGTGAGTTGAGTCAATTCGAAAGGCCGCGGGGCCGAGTGAGTGAAATCGAGATTGGCGTGCTCCGGAGGGTTCGCTTGGTACGGAGGATGGGCAAGGAGATCCATCAGGACGCCGCGGGCGTCATCAACGAGGTCACGGAATCCCTGCGAGACGAGGACGGCGTCCACATCGCGAGGCGTGGGCTGCTCGAGTTGGAGAAGGTCGTAATCGGGGAGAGGATTCTCAAGCGGGATTTCGATTGTAGCGGAGGGCCGATTTGCGTCGGGAGAAATGTGTACGGACATGGTGCTCCTAGTTTGCACCACACCGGCTATTTCGGGTAGGGGCTGCCGGAGAGGATGGCGAAAGCGCGATAGAGCTGTTCGGCGAGCATCACGCGGGCGAGTTCGTGGGAGAAGGTCATGGCGCTGAGGGAGAGTTTTTGGTGGGCGCGCCGGCGGAGGTCATCCGGGAAGCCGTCGGCGTCGCCGCAGAGGAAGATGAGTTCGCGGGTGCCGCGGTCGCGGAGTTCGCCGAGCCATTTGGCGAGAGCGTTCGAATCGAGACTCTTCCCGGGAGCGTCGAGAAGGACGACAGTGGCGGCGCGATCCGCGTCGAGCTTCTTGAGGGCGGCAAGGACGTCGCGGACCTCGGTGATTTCCACAGGGCACGAGCGGCTGATGCGCTTTACATAGTCGTCGAGGATGGCGCGCATTTCTGGACGGCGGGTTTTGCCGAGCATCAGGAGGCGAATTCGCATGCGAGGTTCTCAGTCGTCAGTTTTCAGTTGTCAGAAAGAAAGAATGAATTGTAATTGAGAGGGTGGACGTTCACAGGAAGAATTTTCCTGGCGGCGAAAAGAGTTTCGACTGCGAACTCTGCCGTTCCAACATCATTTCAAACCGTATTTCTTGCGTTTCTCGAGGAGGGTTTTGCGGCTGATGCCGAGGGCTTCGGCGGAGCGGCTGATCTGATAGTGCGTAGCTTCGAGCGTTGCGGCGATGACTTCGCGCTCCACTTCCTCAAGGGAACGGAGGCCGGCGACCGGGCTGGCAGCGCCAGGCGCAGCGGCTCGCACACTCTCCGGAAAATTTTTGGGCTCGAGAAAGTCATTCTTGGCAACCGCCGTGCCGCGGCTGGGACGCGAGAAAACCACCGCGCGCTCGAGAGCGTTGCGCAGTTCGCGGACATTGCCGGGCCAGGCGTAGGCCACAAGCATGCGGCGCGCAGGATCGCTCAATTGCGCATTCGGACGGCCGTGGACGGAACGAATGGTCACGAGAAGATGATCGGCGAGAGGCAGGATATCGGCGCGGCGCTCACGAAGCGGCGGAACCGCGAGAGTAAGAACGTTGAGCCGGAAAAAAAGATCTTCACGGAAGCTGCCTGACTTCACGGCGGCGGGAAGATCGACGTTGGTGAGGGCGATTAGGCGAGCTTCGATGCGCAGGGTTTCCGTGCCGCCGAGGCGTTCGAACGTGCGCTCCTGCAAAATACGGAGGAGTTTGCCCTGCGCTCCTGGTGAAAGCGCGGCGACTTCATCAAGAACGATGGTGCCGTTACCGCCGAGCTCGAAGCGGCCGAGCTTGCGCTCGACCGCGCCGGTAAAAGCGCCGCGCTCATGGCCGAAGAGTTCGCTTTCGACAAGCTGCGGCGGAAGGCTGGCGCAATCGATTTTCAGGAACGGCGCGTCGCGGCGCGGACCGAGTTCATGAACCAGCCGGGCGAGGTGATCCTTCCCAGTGCCGCTTTCGCCAGTGATTAAAAGAGTGGCAGGAGCAACTGCGACCTTCTCAGCGAGTTCAAAAAGACGGAGCGATACGGGATCCGCGCTGATCCACGGCAATCGTTCCGCGGTCATTGCCGCGAGCGACCGCTTTGCGGCCGGCCGGAAGCGGCTTCGCCGGAAAAATGTTCGTGCCCGAAGCGCGTATCAGCCACGTTTCGCTCGGAAGAAGGACCATCAGGCTGGTCGGGGATATCGAGCTTGGGCGCCATGCGCCAGAGGCGCTCGAGATCGTAGTAGCGCCGGGCCTGCTCGCTGAATACGTGCACGACAAAACCGCCGAAATCGAGCAGCGCCCATTCGGCGGAGCGATGACCCTCGCGATGTTCGGGCGAGCGGCTGAGATTCTTATAGAGCTGCGCCTCGATTTCCGTGCAGATGGCTTGCACCTGCGGGGTGCTGTAGCCCGTGCAGACCACAAAAAAATCGGTGAAGGCGCCTGCTGCCGTGAGGTCGAGTACGGTGATGCCCGCAGCTTTCTTTTCTTGTGCGGCTTCGACAGCGAGGCGGACGCCCTGCGGCAAGGATTCGAATTTCATCGGTACAAACCCTGTTTGAGAATGTATTCCTCGACGCGCGCGGAAACAAGCCCATGGATGGACTGGCGGCGTCGCGCGCGGTGCCGAACGTCGGTAGCGGAAATATCGCTGGAGACGTCTTCGAGCAGATAAATAGTGGTCTTGTGAAGGTGCGCAACAACCTGGGAAGGATACTCGGCTTCTTTTTTTGCATCCGGCCGGGCCATCGAGTCCGGCGGAATGACGAGGCGCAGGGCCTCCGGGCGAATGCCCGGGCGGTTGGCGATGATGAAATCGCAAAGGCCGAGCAGCATTTCGTATTCCTTCCACATGGGGATGTCCAGGAAGGCGTCGGCGCCGATGATGAAAAAGAGGCGATCGCCGTGGCAGACGCGGCGGAAGTAGCGCACGGTGTCCACGGAATAGTGGAGTTGCGTGCCGCTGAAATCCTCACCGGCCTCGGCAAGCGAGGGAACGAAGTGCGGATGCTCGGTGCTTGCAAGGGAGACCATGGCAAACCGGTGCGGAAACGGAGCGAGGTGCTGCTTCAGCTTGTGCGGGGGACGGCTCGCGGGGATGAAGTGGAGCTCGTCGAAATTAAAACGCCGGTCAGCGGCACGAGCAACGGAAAGATGGCCGTTGTGGATGGGATCGAAGGAACCGCCAAAAATCGCGATGCGCCGAGGATGATGTTTTGCGGCGGTGCGGTGCGCCTGCGCTGTGGTCAATGCGCCTCCCAGGAAAGTGCGGCCTGCCCAGAGAGGATCGAGGCCGCGTACGACATAAGCAATTCTCTCACGAATCTTCTTCTTTGTTCGTGGCGACCGCCGGGCGGTCAACAGGCGTTGACGAACGATGATGCTCTTGCTCGCCCTCGCCGTTTTCGGCGTGACTGGGCGGCGAGTCCAGAGTGGAATCAGGGGCCGGGCGAGGAATCTTGTCCAGGGCATCGGCAATGGACCGGACCAGATCTTTCACACCGTCACCCGCAACAGCGGAAAGGGAGTGAAATTCAAGGTTGCGCCGCTTGCAGAAATCGCGAAGAGCTCCGAGACGCGTGCGATCGGTGGTGGCGTCCAGCTTCGTGGCGGCGACGATCATCGGTTTCTCGATGAGGGACGCGCTAAAGGCTTCGAGCTCGCCGTTGATAACTTCGAACGAGTGGACTGGGTCATCGTCGTTGGAATCACTCGTGTCGATCAGATGGACCAGCAGGCGCGTGCGTTCGACATGGCGGAGGAAACGGATGCCGAGGCCTGCGCCTAGATGCGCGCCTTCGATGAGACCGGGAAGATCGGCGACGACAAAAGTGCGGCCCAGCTCGGTGCCGTGCCCACCGGTGCCGCCGTCGGCGTTGACGACGCCGAGATTGGGCTCCAGCGTGGTAAAGGGGTAGTTGGCGATTTTCGGGCGCGCCGCGGAGATAACGGAGATCAAAGTGGACTTGCCGGCATTGGGGTAGCCCACGAGACCGACATCGGCGAGAAGTTTCAGCTCGAGGCGAAGATACCGCTCTTCGCCGGGAAATCCGTCTTCATGTTCGCGCGGGGCCTGATGCCAGGGCTTGGCAAAGTGTTGATTGCCGCGTCCACCGCGTCCACCGTGGGCGATCAATACGCGCTGGCCAGGGGTGGCGAGATCGGCTATGGTCGCGCCTTGGTCGTCGAACACCAGCGTGCCGACGGGAACTTGCAGGATCATGTCCGCGCCGGAATGGCCGGTGCAGTTGGAGCCTTCGCCGTGGCGGCCGCGATCGGCCTTGAATTCGCGGTTGTACCGGTAGCGGAGCAGCGTGTTGTCGTTTGGATTGGCTTCAAGATAGATGCTGCCGCCATGACCGCCATCGCCGCCGGAGGGACCGCCGCGGGGCACGTATTTTTCGCGCCGGAAGGCCACGCAGCCATTGCCGCCGTCGCCCGCCTTCACGAATATTTTGGCTTCATCAACGAACACAGGAATAAGACTCCGTAGAAGTTGACCGCTAGGCGGTCACCCTTGAAAAAGATAACATAAGCAAACTATCGAAACGCTAGATCCCCAAATGGAGGCGGCATCCCGATGCTACGCGTGCTCAAACGCATTGCCCTGCTACTTTTAGCGCTCGTAGCCGCGGCGGCTGCCGCCTTATACGTGCTCTACTTCCGGCGAACGCCACTGCCGCCGGAGACACGGCACGCGCGCGCCGTGCCCGTGATTTCCACGATTCCAGGGCTTTCCGCGTGCTGGGTCGAAACGGCCAAAACGTTCAGCAGCTTTGCCTTCGCTTCGACCGCCGGAAGTGTCCTCGTAAAGCATCCCGCGGGCGACCTGCTGATCGACACCGGCAGCTCCAGCCACTACGACCAGGAAATTTCCGCGTTTCCGTTTGCGACATGGCTCAAACTCAAATCCCTCGCCGGGCAGCTAAAGCCGGAAGCGCCGCTTCCGGATGTGCTGCGCCGCATCGGTGAAGATCCCGCAAAGCTGCGCTGGGCGATCCTGTCGCATGTGCATTTGGATCACGCCGGCGGCTTGATGGACCTGCCGAATCTGCCTGTCCTGCTCACACGCGAAGAGCTGCAATTTGCAGCCGATCCGAGCGTTCAGGCCAGGGGTTACGTAATTGCCGTGCACACCCAAAGATTTCCACCCGCTGCCGCGCCCACCTTGCGATTCGAACCAACGCCCTACGAAACATTTGACGAGAGCGCCGACCTTTACAAAGACGGTTCCGTAATCGTCGTGCCGTTGCGCGGCCACACGCCAGGGAGCGTGGGCATTTTCGTGAACCTCTCGCCCACACGGCGTCTGTTTTACGTCGGTGACGCCGTTGACGACGAACGCGGTTTCGAAGAGCGCGCCGGAAAGTCTCTGATCTTGCAGGACAGCGACAACGACATGGCGCTAGCGAACCAGATCGTCGGCAGGCTCAGCGAGCTTCACGAAAAAGTACCGGGACTTGCCATCGTTCCCGCGCATGGACGCAGCGCGTATAAGAAATTCTTTCCGAGCGGGCCTTTGAGCTGTGTTTCCGGGCAGTAGCCGCGTTGAAAAGAAAAACGCGGTCCAGCGGGGCGGACCGCGGAAGCAGAGCGGGCGGGCCATCCCCACCCACACAAATGACGGTTAGTTCACGGCGGACTTAGCTTGCTCAGCCGGCTGGACGCTGATGAAGCGGCCGTGGCGGCCCCTGTCCAGAAACTTCACGTAGCCGGTGACCATCGCGAAGAGCGTGTCGTCCTTGCCCCGCCCGACGTTTTCCCCCGCCTGATGCTTGGTGCCGCGCTGGCGCACCAGGATCGTGCCGGCGTTAACAAGCTGTCCACCGAAGCGCTTGACGCCCAGCCTCTGCCCGTGTGAATCGCGGCCGTTTGTAGAGGAGCCGCCGCCTTTCTTACTTGCCATGACGTATTCCTTTTCGAGAAGAACTGCCGGGCCGAAGCCGGCGCTAGTTGAACAATTACAGCTTGATATCGCTGACCTGCACGGCCGTGTAGTTTTGCCGGTGGCCGCGTTGAATCTTGTACTGATTGGTCTTCTTGAACTTCAGCACGGTGACTTTCTTCGCCCGCCCCTGCTGGACGATTTTGCCGGTTACAGACGCTTTGCCGGCATCGGCGCCCAACAAGACCTTCTTGTCGTCCGTATGGACGGCCAAGACGGAGCCAAAGTTCACCTTTTCCCCCACCTTGCCATCGACCCTCTCGATGCGGATGGTGTCGCCGGGCGCGACGCGATACTGTTTTCCCCCGGTTTGAATAACGGCGTACATCTGTCCTCCAAGCGCTAAAGGCAAACCCTGATTATAGAGGTTTCTGGCCTGAACCGTCAACGAACGAAATACCGAGCTAGTGGGTCAGTTTGGTTTCTTGGCGTGGTTCATATCGTACAGCCAGCGTCGCAAACTCTTGGGCAAAAATTTAGCTTCAGAAGATCCTTGCAATAGGAGGGTAACCCGAAAGGCGGTACCAACAACTACGGCGAGCAAGCAGCCCAAACAAGTGAGGATAACAGGGAGCTGTGGTAACTTGACTATAAGCCCTCCACGGTTAAAGCGTACTCCGCGGCAAGCCGAAGCTCAAGCAAAAATGCCCTTTACGTTGATCCATCAATAACTTCGACACCTATGTGCCGGACCCTTGAGATTAGCAGCTCGAAACTCTACCACTGCTGATACGAAAAATTACGCGGGCCATAGCCACGTTTTAATGATTACGCGACGATTGAGACCATCCCGAGGACATGAAGACCCACCGCACGGTCGCCTGCGACTTTCACCTGAGAAAGCGCGGACTCACGGTCGATGCCCTTGGTGAAGATGCGCCAGGCGATTTCCTGGGGAATGGTTGTCTCAGAAGCTTTCTGGCCGAACGGCTCGTCGACGAGCTGCCACGTTTCTTCAGCGCGATACAAATACCAGCTGCCTCCGCATTCACCGGAAACGTTGATCTGAACGTAGGTTCCGGGCTTTGCCGAAACGGCGCAATAAGTGAACGGCAGTGCCCGCAAAAAGCAATCCAAAACGGGATAGTAGAGTTCGCGGGTCATGGTGCCCGGCTTGTCCACAGCCAGCCGGATCTGCTGCTGGTGGTGCCACCGTTCCGTGAATTCCCGGGCGGTGTCGAACCAGTTTGCGGATTTGTCTTCACCTGCCCAGCTGACACCGAGAGGGGCTTGAGCATGAGGATCCCTGGCAGCGTGATACTCCGCGAGTAAGTTGGTTGCGACTTCCATCAGGGAAATCAAGACAGCCGGACTCAGCCGCCGATAAAGACTGACGCCTTCCTCATTCAAGCGGTTGATGAAGGCCGCCAAATCAGCGGGTGAGTCAATTCTTGGACTTTCGGCCACGTAGCTGTCGCGGCCGATGGAAATTCCACGCAACGGAGTGTCCAGCAAGTGTGCCGCAACGTCCTTGACCTTCCACTTCGGAGAAACCGTCTGTTTTTCCCAGTCCTCGGGCGCAAGGGAGCGAAGAAGTTCGATCAGCATTCCGTCGAGTTTTGGAAAAAGGTGTGCGGTGAGGATGGGCTTCAACGGCTCGATTTGGCGATCCATCGAATGCTACGCGCAGACGACTTCCGTCGGCCGAGGGAACTCCTGCGAGAACCAAAACGAATACGGGGTTGCGCCATGCGTTTGGTAATGTTCCAACCGCTCGCGGCCCTCGGCAACGGTGGGGATGTGGCCATCGGGAATCCACCATAAGCAGTAATGGGGCTTGTCCATCTTTACGAACCACTTCGCACGGTCGCGGAATACCTTCATGTGATCCGACTTGTAGGCGTAATCGCGCAACGCCTCAAGGGACTCCCACACCGACATGTTGACCATAATGGAGGGGTCATCGTTATAGGCGATGTCCGTGGCATTCCCCGATTCCGACTGGAGCCGCCACACAAAGCCCGGAGCCTTGTCCCCGATGGCATTGATGGGCGCAAGCTGCGCGACAAATTCCGCGATCTTCGGATCGTCGAGCGGAGCAATCAGGCGTCCAATATTGATCTGCGCAAGATGGTAGTTCGTGGCGGACCCCGTGAGACTCCTTCTCAGAGACGCTTCAGAAGTTGAAACGGTAGCACAGGATGCTCCGCCTGACGAAGTGGCGCATGGAGAGGGAGAACATGCTTAGTCACGGAAGAGTGGCGGCGTGGATTAAAAGCGGAAGAGATAGGAGACTTTGACGAAAATCTGGCGGCCATCATTCAAGAAGCGATTGGGAATGTGGAGGAGATTGCCGTTGGGATCCTGGCTGAGGCTGGGATCGAGATTCTGCAGGTTGCTGTTGTAACCAACGTAGATGGCGGTGCCAGGATGGAGAAGGTAGGTGAAGAGCAGGTCGGCATTGAAGTTTTTGGTCGTTTGGAGCGAAGTGAGATTCGGGTTGGCAAGGACTGCCGCATACTGGCCGATGAAGCGAAGAGAGAATTCGCGCGTGAACTGATAGTTCCACTTGGAACGGATGATGTGATTATCGAAGATGCCGGGACCCCGGTTCAGGCTGCGAAGGCGGGTGAGCAGGTAAGTGTTGTCCACGGTGAGTTTTCCCGTGGGGCGCACGGTGAGATAAATCTGCGCGTAGCTGGAGTTTGCGAGGAAGGGACGGCTAAATATGAGAGGTGCAGAAGCGGCGTCGAAGTTGGTGTCCGTGCCCCAGCCAATCTCGCCGTTCAGGGTGACCTGCTTGAAGAAACCTGACTGGAAGAAGAATCCGGTATGACGGTGAGGGTAGTCGCGGTTGCCCGGGAGCGCGCTGAAGTCAACGGGGCGAAGACGCTCATGGCCGAGATTGCCGAAGAAGCCGAGAAATGTCTGGCGCTGAAACTGGAAACGGTAATTGGCGTTGGCAAACCATTCGAGACGCGTGCCCTTGTGGTCCCAATTGTTGATGGTGAATAGGCTAGGGCCATGCCAAACCACGTGCTTGCCTTCCGGACGAAAGCGGTAGAGAGCGAACTGGCTGAATCGGCGAATGTCGGGGCGGCGAAAGAAACCGGTTTCCGTCTGGAATCCCTCCGAAGTGTCCTGATACAAAGCGTTGTATTCCACCTTGCGCGTGCTGTGCTCGACGTATTCCCAAAAGTCAGGCCCGCCCTTGTGCGTACCGCTGTTGAAATCGGTGGAGCTGACGAGCGCTTGCACCGTGGCGTACCAAGTGGGACTGAAAGTGATCTTTGCGTCGATGCCGCCGACGCGGTTGGACGCGACGATGCAGCGATTATCGGTGCAGGCGGTGTTGGGCACAGTAGCAAGCTCGCGGTCGGTATAGATGAGACCGATGGTGGATTGTTTGCCGATATTGTGATTCACGCGAAGCACACCGAAATAGGCTTTGGCGCCCGAGAGAGGGTCAGCCCAAGCAGCGGAGTCACCCGGAGATTTATCGTCCGCGAAGAAAGCGCCGAGGGACCAGGGACCGCGTTTGCCGGTGAGGCGTAAGCCATAATCGGGATCGGCGATGCGGCGAGTAAAGACAAGATTTATGGGAGTGGCGAAGTAGCTTGCATTTTCGAGAAAGAATGGACGCTTCTCCGGAAAGAAAACTTCGAAGCGCTGATTGATGGTGACTTGAGGCTCGTCGGATTCGACCTGGGCAAAATCAGGGCGCAAAGTGGCGTCGAACACCAGGGCATCCTTGATGACGATTTTGGAATCGAGGCCGGCGCGCGGTTCGAAGCTCTTCCCGTTAAAATGGGGCGCGCCGCCGGGACGATCGTCGAGGCTGCGGAACGAGCGCAGAGAACCATAGGGAACAAACTGGATGTTGCGGCCGGGAGAGATTTCTCTGAGTCCATCGGCATACGTTTCCTGAGTGAGCCAGCCCTGCGTATTGCTGCTGATGTGCGGGTAGAAGGAGAATTCGTAGTTGCGTCGGATGTCGCGCTCAAAGAAGATGCCCCAGGTCTGCTCCGGATTACGGGGAAAGCGGAGCGAACGGAACGGAATTTCGAACCACACCACAAAGCCCTGAGAAGTGATCTTGCCTTGTGAATTCCAGAGCATGTCGTAGGAATAGTCCGGCTCCTGAAAATCGTTCCAGATGCCGTCCTGCTGGACCCCGAGCGGATTCACGTAGAAAAAGAGGCCGTTTTTGCGGTCGCTGAAGGTATCCAGGACGAAGCCGAACTGATCGTCGTCATTGATCTGCTCGCGCCGGACCAGGTGAGCGCGAATTTTGCCCGGTTCGGAATCAAAGCAAACGCAAACGACATAGAGATTGTGATTGGTATAGCCGAGATAGACCTCGGTTTTCTGAGAGATGGGAGAGCCGTCTTTGGGATCTCGTTGGATAAAGCCTTCGACTTTGAGCATCTTGCCGGCGAAGGCATCTGAGGGCTGCATCGTAAGAAAGTCGGCGATGACCGGGCGGTTTTCCAAGTGGGGGATGTGGAGATTCGTCAAAAGGACAGAATCCTTGGGAGGAGGATCTGCCAAGGCCGGAAGATAAGGCCCCAGAAGGGGGAGAAGAATCAGCCGCAGCACCCAAAAATGCTTGCTGGACGCGGAATGGGGCACTGCGAGCCTCCAGGAGTGTGTCTCAGCTAAATAGGTCGGTCAGGGAATAGTCGGAAGACGCACCCGGTCTTGAAACTCCTGAGTGTATTGACGACGGCGGGGGTACAAGAGTTAGCTGTGCCAAACCGCGATTCCGTTCTTTTTATCGAGGAGGCAGGCATTTCGAGAGCGCGCTAGAAGTTGAAACGGTAGCCGAGAATCATTTTGGCGATCAAGTGATCGATGGAGCGAGTCACGCCCACACCCAACCCAAAATTGCCCCCGGGAAGATGCAAATTAACCTTCGGTTTATCTTTCCCGTGCTATTGTCAATGACTTTGGATGACTTCATTGACGACGAATTGCTGCATGAAAGCAGTGACCAGACTGGTTGCATTGTGGTTGTGCGTGCCCGTTGCACTGGTGTGCGGTCAGAAACTCAGGAATACGTCCAAGGTGGACGCCGACGCCGGCAAGCAAATCTTTAAGTCAGCGTGCGCGGCCTGCCATGGCGCGGACGGCAGAGGAACGCCGAAGACCGTCAGCGGATTCGAGCCGCCTCGGACCTTCCCCGATTTCACGAAATGCGACCAAACGACACCCGAACCGAACAGCGCTTGGAAAGATGTAATCACGCACGGCGGGCCATCACGCGGTTTCACGGAGATTATGCCTTCCTTTGGGGAAGCGCTAACCTCAGAGCAAATCGACAACGTCATCGAATACGTGCGCGGCTTTTGCCGAAATCCGCACTGGGCGCGTGGAGAGCTGAACCTGCCGCTCGCGCAGGCTACAGAGAAGGCATACCCCGAAGACGAGGTGATTCTTCGGACGGCGGTTAACGCGCGGGGAGCGCCTGGAGTCGCGAATGAAATTGTTTACGAGCAGCGCTTCGGAGTGAAAAACCAAATCGAGGTGTCGGTCCCGCTGACGTTTCGAGATCAGAACCACATCTGGTTCGGCGGCGTGGGCGATACCGTGCTGGGCCTAAAGCGCGAGATATTCTCGAGCCTGCGTTCGGGATCCATTATGAGCCTGCATGGAGAGGTCATCGCGCCAACCGGCAACCGGCTCAGAGGTTTGGGAACCGGCACGACGACGTTCGGGATGTTTGGCACATTTGGGCAGCTTCTTCCCACAAATACTTTCGTGCAGTTTCAAGGCGGAGCCGATTTACCGGTGCACACTGAGCTTGCACCGAAGTCAGTGTTTTGGCACACCGCCGTCGGCCAAAGTTTCGTGCAGAACCACGGACTGGGCCGGCTGTGGTCGCCAATGGTCGAATTTCTGGGTGACCGGGAGCTAACCACTGGAGCGAAGACCAATTGGGACGTGCTTCCGGAAATGCAGGTTACCATCAGCAGGAGGCAGCACATCCGCGCAAATCTGGGCGTTCGAGTACCGGCAAGTAACACCGCTGGTAGGCCCGTGCAGGTGGTGTTCTATATTCTTTGGGATTGGGCTGACGGAAGGCTGAACGAGGGTTGGTGATGGGAAGAAAGGTCGGCTATCGGTTTATTGTTCCGGTCCTTCTGCTGGGTTTGCTGGCATGGTCGCCAAAATTGATGAGTGGCGGCAAACAAAGCACCCAAGGGTCTACGACTGCAAAACCAGGTTTTCAGACCTCCGACCGCTGCGTGGCTTGTCACAATGGACTCACGACTCCCTCGGGTGAGGACATCTCCATCGGCTTCGATTGGCGTTCCAGCATGATGGCTAATTCTTCGCGCGACCCTTACTGGCAGGGGAGCGTCCGGCGCGAAACGATCGATCATCCAGAATCAAAAGCGGCGATCGAGGACGAGTGTTCCGTCTGCCATATGCCCATCAGCCGCTACGAGGCCAAGTTGCAAGGCGTACGGGGCGAAGTGTTCTCCCATCTTCCTTTTGACCAGGAGAACAAAGACAACGCCCAGGCCGAAGATGGCGTGTCCTGTTCGATATGCCACCAAATCTCAAAGGAAAAACTCGGAACGCGGGAGAGTTTCAACGGCGGGTTTGTTATCAACCCGCCCTCTTCCAAGGACGAGCATCCGGAATACGGTCCGTTTGCGATTTCCCCTGGCCATCAGCGCATCATGCGCACCTCTTCGGGAGGGTTCCGTCCCACGGAAGCGGCGCATATCCGGGACTCCGCAATGTGCGGCACGTGCCATACGCTCATAACCCGGGCTTTGGGCGCTGACGGCAAGGAGATCGGCTCTCTTCCGGAGCAAATGCCTTACCTGGAATGGCTGCACAGCGACTATCCGAGCAAGAGCACCTGCCAATCGTGTCACATGCCGGAAGTCCATGGACAGGTGTCGATCACCGCAGTTCTAGGCGTGCCCCGAGAGGGCATGCGGCGGCATACGTTTGTTGCTGCGAATTTTTTTATGCTGAAAATGCTGAATCTTTACCGTAACGATCTCAGTGTCACAGCGCTGCCTTCGGAAATGACGACGGCAGTCGAAAAGACCGTTGCTTTCCTTCAGTCCGAGTCGGCTCGCGTCAGCATTCGTAAAATTGACGTGATCCCCAGCCGCCTTACGGTGGATGTGTTCGTAGAAAATTTAACCGGGCACAAACTCCCTACCGCTTACCCGTCCCGTCGCGCATGGCTCCATTTCGTGGTTCGCGATCGCAACGAACGGAAGGTCTTTGAATCAGGTGCTCTCAAGGCCGATGGCTCAATCGATGGGAACGACAACGACGGCGACCCCAAGCGTTTCGAACCACACTATCGCGAGATCACCAGCAGCGATCAGGTACAAATCTATGAACCGATTTTGGGTGACGCATCTGGCCGGGTAACCACGGGCCTTCTCTCGGCAGTCGGATACCTCAAGGACAATCGCCTGCTGCCCACTGGCTTCCGGAAGGAAACCGCAGAAAAAGACATTGCCGTTGTTGGCGAAGCCGAGCAGGACCCCAACTTTACCGACTCAGGAAGCCTGGTGCGGTACTCCGTCCCGGTCGGCGACGCACAGGGCCCGTTTCACGTCGAGGCCGAGCTGTGGTATCAGCCCATCGGCTTTCGCTGGGCACACAATCTGAGCGCATATGAAGCTGCGGAGCCTAGCCGCTTCGTTCACTATTACGATTCCATGTCCTCGAGCACCGCGATTGTTCTGGCTCGGGCGGAAGCGAAAAATTGAGACTTTCACCCCAGGAAGCTCCCCAGAGCAGCTCGGTCTTACATCTCGGCAAACTGGAATAAACGCGCGAATCAAGCGTGCGGGTGCGCCTTGTCGTAAATGTCCATCAGCTGGCGGATGGAGGCGTGAGTATATTTCTGCGTGGTGGAGAGTGACTGGTGGCCGAGAAGTTCCTGAATGGCGCGAAGATCGGCCCCGTCGGCGAGCAGATGCGTTGCGAAGGCATGACGCAATGAATGCGGGTGCAAGTCCCAGTTGACGTTGGCCATGCGAACGTATTTCTTGACGATGCGCCCCACGGAGCGCTGCGTGAGGCGGCGGCCCGAATAATTGAGGAACACCGCTTCAGCGTGCGGCCCCTGCCTGCCGCTCGACCGATGCGTTTGCTCCAGAAGCTGTTCGCGCAGAGGCCAGTATTTTTCCAGCGCTTCCTCGGCCTTAGCTCCGTAAGGAACGATGCGTTCCTTGTTGCCCTTGCCGCGGACACGGAGCATGCGTTCCTTTTGCGCCATGTCGGCAAGATTGAGGCCGGTGAGTTCGCTGACGCGCAATCCCGCGGCGTAAAGAAGTTCCAGGAGCGCCCGGTCGCGGCGAAGGAACAAGGCTTCCCCGGCTGGCACGTTACGATTCCGCTTGGCTGGCGGATTCCCGGTGGAAGCCGGCGCAAGCAATAGGCCTTTTTGGGAAGTTGCCCGGCCGCCGGACGCATCTACTTCCGTCCCGCCCAGCCCATTTAGGAATCCGTTCATCTCTTCCGCGGACAGCACCGACGGGATGCGCTTCGGCAACTTCGGCGTGGGAACGAGACGCGCGGGGTTTTCCTTCAAACGGCCTTCGCGCACGCAGTACTTGAAGAACGAGCGCAGGGCCGCCAGTTTCCGCGCGATGGAGCTTTTCGCGAGGCCGTGATCGTGGAGGTGCGCGACAAATTCACGAATCATGTGGTGGGTGACGCCCGTGAGTGCAGGCGGCCGGGCCCCGGGCGGCGATAGATAAGCGAGAAATTGTTCGAGATCCCTGCGGTAGTTCAGAATCGTATGCGGCGAGGAATTCTTCACCGACTGAAGGTATTCGAGATACTTCGCAATCGCTTCATTCATTCGCAGCTACAGCTCCGGGGGAGAGACCCAAGTACAGTATAGGCGCGGACAAATCCGCGGAAAGCGAAATCACGGCACTGTTTCTTGAAATGTAGGTGGGTCAGAACTTGGCTGCCACGGGTACCGGAGCTTCCTCCGGCTGTGCTTGCGGCTGGGCCTCCGGGACAAGCTTCTCCCAATCACATCCTTCTTTGAGGCAGGCGTGTACGGTGCCGATCTTGGTGCGCTTCTCGACGATGAACGGCGCGCCGCACTTCGGGCAGGGTTCGGCGATGGGCATGTGCGGCGTTGTGAAATCGCAATCCGGGTAACGCGAGCATCCGTAGAACACGCGCGGGCGGCCACGGCCGCCTTTGCCGGCGCTGCCGCGGCGCACGAATTCGCCTTCGTTGCATTTCGGGCATTTGATGCCCATGGTGATCGGCCGCGTGTACTTGCACTTCGGATAGCCGGAGCAACCGATGAATTCGCCGAAGCGGCCGCTTTTCTTCACTAGATTTTTGCCGCACAACGTACACAGTTCAGCGAGAGGTTCATCAGGTTGGTGCGCAATACGCGTGCCCTGGACAAGGCGGCGCGTGGTCTTGCAGTCCGGGTAGCCGGTGCAGGCGAGGAAGGTTCCGAAGCGGCCGCGCTTGATGGCCATCTCCTTGCCGCAATTGTCGCAATACTCGATTTTGGGTTCGCCGCTGGTCTCTTCGGGAAGTTCCGGCGAGAGGTCTTGAATGAAATCGCATTCGGGGTAGCGCGAACAGCCCAGGAAGAAACCGTGCCGGCTGATGCGCTCGAGCAATTCGCCCTGGCCGCACTTTTCGCACTTTTTCCCCGTGGGGATGCCGGCCTTGTAGGAAAGCATCTCGTCGCCGGCCTTGTCGAGGTCAATGACGAATTTTTCCCAGAACTCTTTGACGGCTTCGCGCCAGGGCAGCTTGCCTTCCTCGATTTCGTCGAGTTCCTCTTCGAGCCGCGCGGTAAACGTGACGTCGAAAATGTCTTCGAAACTCTTGATCAGCAGCACGCTGACACGCTCACCAAGCATCGTGGGCGAGAATCGCCCCTGGTCCTTGGTGACGTATTCGCGTTCGACGATGGTTGAAATGATCGAAGCATAAGTCGAGGGCCGCCCGATGCCGTCTTCTTCGAGCTCCTTCACCAGCGTCGCATCGTTGAACCGCGGCGGCGGCTCGGTGAAGTGCTGGTCGGGTCGAATCTTGTCCAGCCGAAGTGTCTGCCCTTCCACCACCTGAGGAAGCGACCGGCCTTCGCCTTCGTCGTCTTTTTCGTCGTCCTCGCGGTCGGCGATGGATGCGGGCATCTGGTAGACGCGGAGGTAGCCGTCGAATTTCTGGACGGAGCCGGTAGCCCGGAAAGTGTAGTCGCCGGCGGAAATGTCGATGGTCGTCTGATCGAAAATCGCTGGAAGCATCTGCGAAGCAACAAAGCGCTGCCAGATGAGTTGATACAGTTTGAAGAGATCCTCATCGAGATACTTGCGGACGTCTTCCGGCGCGCGCACGGCGTCGGTGGGACGCACCGCTTCGTGGGCTTCCTGCGCATCCTTCTTCGATTTGTAATAGTTGGGCTTTTCCGGGAGATAGTTCGAGCCAAAGCGTTCGGGGATCAACTCGCGAACCTGGATCAGCGCGTCGTTCGAAACATGCACGGAATCGGTGCGCATGTAGGTAATTAGCGCGACCGAGCCCTCGTCACCAAGCTCCACGCCCTCATAAAGTTTCTGCGCGAGGGACATGGTGCGCTTGGCGGTGTAGCGCAGCCGGTTGTAAGCCGCCTGCTGCAATTTGGAAGTCGTGAAAGGCGGCGGAGGATTGCGCCTCTTTTCTTTTTGCGCGACGCTGGCGACTTGCCATTTGGCCTTGCTCACCGCGGCGACAATCTTGTCCGCACTGTCCTGGTTTGAGACGGCGATATCTTCGCCCTTGTGTTTGAATAGCTTGGCTTCGAAAAGCGGTGGCTGCCCGGCATCCAGCATCGCGTGAATCGTCCAATACTCCTGCGGAACGAAGGCGCGGATCAGCATTTCGCGTTCGACGATCAGCCGCAGCGCCACGGTCTGGACGCGCCCGGCGGAAAGCCCGCGGCGCACCTTGTCCCAGAGGATCGGAGAAACTTTGTAACCCACAATGCGGTCGAGCACCCGGCGCGCCTGCTGCGCATCCACCAGATTGGTATCTACCTGCCGGGGCTTATCGAAGGCCGCGCGGATGGCTTTGGGCGTGATTTCGTTGAAGGTGACGCGAAAAATTTTTTTCGGATCGATTGCCACAACTTCTTTTTTAGCTTCGGTCTCGTCTTCCTTCTTGACCGGCTCTTCGGGTTTTGCGTCCTTCTTCTTAAATCTCGAAACGCTCGGTTCCTGCTCAATGTACTTGGCAGGCTTGGAGAGAACCATGGCGAGATGCGCCGAAATGGCCTCCCCCTCGCGATCGGGGTCGCCCGCCAGATAGACGGCATCGGCGGTGATCGCCGCCTTGCGAAGATCATTGATGACTTTGCCTTTGCCCGCAATGATTTGCAGCGTAGGCTCAAAAATCTTGTCATCATCAATGCTGATCAGTTTCCCGGGCGGTTTCTCCTGAGCCTTTGTTTTCTTGCTTCCCTTTTTGGCTTTGCTTTTTTTCTTCTTCTTGCCGCCCTCTTCTTCCCCGGGCAGACGAATGCCAATCGTTTTCTTGGGCAGGTCCATCACGTGGCCGATGGACGCTTTGACGGTGTAGTTCCGCCCCAGATATTTGTTAATCGTTTTCGCCTTTGCGGGCGATTCGACAATAACCAGCGAACGAGCCATGTTGCTTTTGTAACTCCGTAATGTCTTGCAGAGAGGGCCGACCGCGCGGCGTGTGTCCTTCTCGCTACCTTAAGCGCCCGGCCCGGATCCTTATGGAATCGTCGTTTTGATGCGGCGACAGCCTTTGAGGATGCGCTTTACGGTTGGATGCCGGCCCCGGCCTAACGATGCAAACCCCTATCTGCTTCCACAGCAAGACTTTGCTGAACTGCTTGCCCGGCAACTGCCGGATGACACCTTTCATCTCCAGATCAAAAAGCGTAGCCAGAATTTCGGAAGAGTTCAAGCCGGAGCGTTCCACGATGTCATCAATGTGCACCGGCTCCTCGGCGCTGAGCAGTTCATAAAGTTTCTTCTGCGAGCCATTCAATGCCGCAGCTGCCAATAGATTCCGCTGCTCGGCCTCCGGTTGCTCGGCCTGCAGGAGGGCGGCACGGATGGGCGTCGGCAGCTCTTCGATCACGTCCCCGGCGCCGGTGGCGAGTTTCGCGCCCTGCTTGATGAGCTGGTTCGGCGCGAAACTCACCGGCTGCGTGACGTTCCCCGGCACGCCGAAGACTTCTCTGCCGAACTCCATGGCCAGGCGCGCGGTGATCAGCGACCCGCTGTACTGCGCCCCTTCCACCACCACCACCACGCTGAGTGGCATGCCGGCAACGATGCGATTTCGCACGGGGAAATTCTCCGGTGCGGGGTGCGTACGCAAGGGAAATTCACTCATAGTCGCGCCCCGTTCCAGCACTTTCTGGTATAGCTCTTTGTTTTCTTTTGGATTGCAGACGTCGATGCCCGTTCCGAGCACTCCGATGGCGCGGCCGTTGGCATCCATAGCTGCCCGCAATCTTCTGAATGCCCGCTAATTCTTTCTCGGCCCGCTTGAAGCTTTCCGTCTTTACGATGGCTTGCGAGACTTGAGCCGCGAGATGGCAGGACTCGACATCGCGAAGAGTGGCACGGAAGACTCCATCCGGCGAGTCAAACCGGTGTAGCACGCGGGCGGACAAACGGGAAGCCAGGCCGGGCGTAAGCGCCAGCGCGAGCCACGAGAGGCAGGCGTCCGACTGCATCGCTGGGTGAGCCAATGTGCAGAGTAATTGGACTTGTCAAGTAGTACCTCTAGATGAGCAGAAGTCCCGCCGCAAAGCCTTGGCTATTGGGACTTAGGCTGTGATGCCGCCGCGGGATGAGGGTTGCCGAAGCCGATTTCGAGCGGCGTGTCTTTGGGAAGGACGACGTCATGTCCTCGCGAGAGGAAATTCGAGTAGATCGACGCCGAAGCGCCGTAGGCGCCAAAGGCCATCGAAACCGGTGTGGACTTCACTGCCAGACTCAACACGGCGCCCGTCAAACGAAAGCCGGAACCCCCGGCGGCAGTCCGCACCCCTGGATCACCGGCGGCGTCCGTCGTGCCACGCTCGGCATCAGGATGCGACGCGGCCGCCGCCAGCAAAACCGCGAGCCCGGTCGAAAGATACCGGGTCTTGCTGTCGGTCGTGCGCGCCCCGCCTTCCTCGTCGAGCTTCATGTGGGCGCTGCGAGCGACTTCAAGACCTTCCAGATTGCCGACCATGGCCTGCGAACCTGCTTGAAGATGCTCCGCCTGCGCTTGCATCTGAGACAACGCTTGAACAGCTTCTTCGGAAGTTTCAATGCGCTCGAAGATCACGCGCAGTTCTCCGTTGTGGTGCATCTTATGCGCGGGTTTCGCTTGCAGAACTCTGCCGATAAGGCGGCTGTTCGCAGGAAGAAGTAACTGGTGCGCCGGCGAATACATCGGCTCGGTCAGAATGGCGGTGACCGTGGTGTCGCGCGTGGCAGTCGCCGAGCTGACTTCGGCAACCAGCCGCGCTTTGAGGGTGCTGTCGGGCACTGGCGCGCCTCCCACTGCGGCGAGCTGTCCGCCGGTGCGCGTGGTCTCGCCAAAATCGAGAGGCGCGTCGAGATCCGCAACAAAGCGCGCCCCCGGCTCCAGGTACTGCCGGCGATAAGGCGATTGCGAAAGCAAAAACTGCTTGAGTCGGTGCGTGCGCCCCGGCGCAGTCATCTTTTGCCAGGTCTCATGCACCTGCTCTTTCGCTTCTTGTACTTTGCCTTTGGCTTCCTGCTTGGCGTTGTCCGCCGCGCGGCCGGCCGCACTCTTCTGCTTCGCTTTATCAGGATTACTCACCAGGTGCACAACTTCAGCAGTTCCCATTGAAACCGTAGTCTTTATCGGGAACTGCCTGCCATCGGGCAGGGTGAGCATCTCAAATGTGGCCTCGTATTTGTGGAAGGGAGAAAAGTCGCCGTTGGCGTAGGCGAGCGTGCGCTTTACCCCTGAAACTGGATTAATGCTGATGATTTGGCCGCTCACGATACTGCCGGCTGGAATAACGGGATGGTCGAAGGCATAGACCGTTTCCACGACTTTGCCATGAACCATCTCGCCGGGATGATCGACGCGCGTGCGCTGGTCGAGTGCGATGCGCAGCGGTGTGCCGTTGGGCAGGTTGAGAGAGATTTTTGCAAGGAACTCGCTGGCGGGGGGAGCGGCATCCTCCTCAGAGAAGGAGGGCGGCACGCACAGGGAGACGAGGGCGTCTTCGCGCGGGGCTTCATCACAGCTTGCCTGAGTCACGGGAACAGCGGGGCGCTGAGGATTCTCCACAGGATCGGACTGCGCCAATGCCACCGGAATACAGCAGGGAATCAGCAAGATAAAAAGAGACATGCGCAGGTAAACAATCATCGCTTTTACACCTCTACACGACCTCAGGCTGGAAGTTTGAGGAGGCACCGGCTAGCAGTGCGAAAGAATAAGTAGTCTACCACGCACAAGGGCAAATTAGCGGCGGGGTTGCGCGGCGTCTTCTTGCAAAATGGCATCCAGCGCCTTGACGAATAGATCCGCGTCAGCCTCGGAGAAAACCAGCGGCGGGCGCAGCTTGATGACGTTGTGATGCGGTCCGTCGATGCCCGCGAGAATGCCGCAATCGCGAAGACGATTGACCACGTACGAGGCTGGCCACGGAGCAGGCTCGCGCGTTTCACGCTCGAGCACAAAATCGATTCCGAGGAACAGTCCCGAGCCGCGCACGTCGCCTATCAATGCGTAGCGGGTCTGCAAAGACTTCAAGCCCTCGATGAGATGCGCGCCGACGCGCAAGGCGTGTTGCTGCAAATTCTCTTCCTCGAGAACATCCAGAACCGCAAGACCCGCTGCGCACGCGACGGGATTGCCGCCAAACGTGCTGAAAAATTCCATGCCGTTGTTGAACGAATCGGCGATTTCCGGCGTAGTGACAACTGCCGCGAGCGGAAACGCATTCCCAATCGGCTTGCCCAGAACCACGACGTCCGGAACCACGCCTTGCGTTTCGAATCCCCAAAAATGTGTTCCAAGACGTCCGAATCCGACCTGCACTTCGTCGGCGATGCAGACCGCGCCTGCTCCGCGCGCGTGCCGGTAAACCTCTGCCAGATAATCCGGGGGGGGAACGATCTGGCCGCCGACGCTCGGCAGCGTTTCTGCGATAAATGCTGCGACGCCGCGTCCGTCAGCACGCGTGCGGTCGAGAATCTCCGCGACGTGACGCGCATATTTTGCTCCGGCTTGCTTGTCGCCGCGGCGATACGCGCCGCGGTAATCATCCGCGAGCGGCGCAACGTGCACCCAGGGCTTTTTCCCGCGCCCTCCCGGGCCGTCGAATTTGTAGGGGCTGATGTCGATCAGTGTATTGGTATGTCCGTGGTAGGCGTGTTCCAGAGCGATGATGTCTTCCCGGCCGGTATGCGCGCGCGCCAGGCGCAAAGCCAGCTCATTGGCCTCGCTGCCGGAGTTCACAAAAAAGCAAACGCGGAGGGGCTCGGGAAGCAGCCGCGTCAGCCGCTCGGCGTAACGGTTGACATTGTCGTGAAGATAGCGCGTGTTGGTGTTGAGCAGCGCGAGCTGCGCCTGCGCCGCCTGGACCACGCGAGGGTGGCTGTGCCCCACGAGCGGCACATTGTTGTAAACGTCGAGATACGCTCGCCCCATGTCGTCATACAAATGCTGCATCCACCCGCGAACGATTTTCAGCGGACGCTGATAAGAAACGCTGAGGTTTTTCCCCAGCAAGGTGCGGCGTGCGGCAAGCGTCTCCGGGAACTCCGGCTCTTTCGCTGGAAAAAGAGCGGCCGGAATTCCAAGCAGGAGATTCGGATCGGGCGAGAGACTCGTCCACACGGAACGCTGCGAAGCATAAGCAACACCCGGCAGATCGGCGCCGAGCTCAAGCAGATCGAAAATGATCTGAAAATGAACGTGTGGCGTCCAGCCGCCGTTCTCTTGCGCTGAACCGACGCGCGCGAATGTTTGACCTCGAGTAACGCGCTGGCCCACTTCCAGGCTAACGAGCGAATCTTTCGAGAGATGCCCGTAGAGCGTGAAGAATTCCTCGCCATCGCTGGTTTCATGCCGCAGGATGACCAGCAGGCCGTAGTCCTGCGGAGCGGAATTATTCGCTACGATGTGGACCACGCCATCCAGCGGCGCTCTGAGCGGAGCGCCGGGCTCAACAAATAGGTCCATGCCCAGGTGAATTGTGCGCCGTTCGTCCGTGGGATTGCCGCTCGCGCCGAACAGCGGAGAAGTGTAAAGCAGTCGCGCCTCATCGTACCGCCCGGCACCAACGGACGCGCCAGCGCACTTCATTGCATGAAATATTTTTTCCGTGAGCGCGGGAGTTTCCGCGGCTCCGGGGTCGGCGCCAAGAAACGTGCTGCCAACACTCAAGTCAAAAACGAGGCTCGTGGCCGTTCGTAAATCAACGCCCAAAATCGGAGCCGCGGAGCCCGCGCTCGCTTTCAGCCACTGCTTGATCTTTTCACCTTGCGGAACGGGCGGAAGCCCGCAAGCCGCGCGAAAAGTGTAGTGGGCGAAACGCAGGTGGATTTTTGCGAGCCGCTCCAAGGCTTCCCACGCGGGCGCTTCGCTGACCGTGACGTACGGGTCGTCCGGTTTAAGGGTTTTGCAGTGTGCGGAATTCGTGACGCTGACGGCGAGCCGCGCGCCGATCAATGCATAAAGAACGGACGACTCCGCCTCATCGAGTGGAAACGCGCCGTGATATCCCGCGACGATCGCAGCCGCCGCCTCCAGTGGATTTTCCTTCCCAAGGATGGCGTAAGCGGCGGCAATCGCCGGCTCGGACACGGTGAGCCCGTAGTGCACGTCACCAAAATCAATCACGCCTACGACCTTGCGCGGCTGAGGCCACGGATCGCTGACCAGCACGTTGTAGTCGTTCGCGTCGCCGTAGATCACACCGCGGCGCAGGCGCGGCAAGACCGGAACGACTTCCGCTTCATACAGCGCGAGAAATTTTTCCACCAGCGCGCGCCGCTTCGAGCCCGCGATATGCTTGACGTAATCCTTGATCCAGCCGGCCCGCGAAGAATCCCATTTCAGTTCGCGATGCGCTGCGGCGTGCGTAAACGATTGCAGCGCCGCGTCCATCTCCCCGAGAAATCGGCCGAGATCGCCAAGAAGCTCCGGCGTGTGCGGGCGAACTTCGGCGAGAACTGTTCCATTCAGAAAGGTGAGCAGCCAGACGAGGCGCGTCGAGCCGTCCGCGGCGACGATCGAAGCAAATTGTTCACCGCTGCGATTCGATGTGACGCGAGGCATAGGCATTTGAGGCGCGCGTTGCGCTAGATGCGTCAGTGCCCGGCATTGCAGATCAATGAAGGAGCGCTCCCGGGCCGGGTGCATTACTTTGAGGACGAACGCATGCCCGTCTGCGTTCGTCAGGTGGAAGTTGTCGTCGTACTCGCCCGGCAGCGCCCGCGCCCTGGCCTCCAGCCCGTAAAGTTCGCGCGCCAGACGAACGGCTTCCGCTTCGGTCACAGGTTGAGCTACGCGGGCTTCCAGCAGCATGCACCAAATCTTATCTGCAAGAGCCGGAGTGCGTCCATCCCGCAGGGCTTAAGACTTCGGGCGCGCCGTCCCTCGGCGCGGAATCTTCGCCTCTTAGAGTTTCTCTCTCGACTCTTGGACGGAAACCGGCCCATTCACAGTGGAAAGCCGGATCATCGCCGGTGCGCTGCCATATTCGATGCGGCGATGCTCGTCGTCCCAGGTCTTTCGCGCGTTATCGCAAATGCTCGCCTCGCAACTCACCGGAGAGTGGTTCCTCGATTCGACCATCAAGCTGGACTGATAGCCGCTCGGCACCATCAGCGTCAAGGGGCCATTCTGCGCATCGGCGGAGAGGCCCGTGCCGCTCCAAGTCTTCCCTCCCAGTGCTACAGAGATCGGCCCGTTCTCAGTATGGATACGCACGCTTCCGCTGCTGCCGTCCAGACTGATCGGACCATTCACCGCGGTAATCTCCGCGTCGCCGGAAAAATTCTTCAGGCTGATCGGACCGTTGTGGGCGCGGGCCGTGAGTTTGCCGTCCACGTCGTACAGGGAAATGGGACCGTTCATTGTTTCCAGGTCGACGGACGCGGATTTCGGCGTGCAAATGAGCAGGAAGACTGTCCAATCGCCTTCATCCCCCGGACCTTTTGTCGATACTTTGCCGTGTTCGATGGACATGGTGATTTGGGACAGTATTCTCTCCGCCACATCGCCCGAGCCCGCCGCCGCTTTGCACGCCGTCACGGAATAAGTCTCTTTGCCCCAGCCCACGACCTGAACGCCCCCGTTGCTATGCGGCTGAATCTGCAGGATCGCGGCTTCGGACTTCGTCAAAGTACGCTCTTCGGAACGCACCACGGCATCCCGGTCGTCAAACCGGATGCGAAGATCGGAACAATCGGTTGCTGGCAGCTTGTGCCCGTCGGAGATGTTTACGGAGTGGCGATGCCGGTTCGCTCGTGCGCTCGTAAAGCCGAGGGCGAGCAGAGCAGACAACGAAATCAGAAAAAAGAAGTTGCGTCGAGGCATGGGGTCCTCCCTGCCCCTATAGACGACAGAGGAGGTGATTGGTCACGTGCTATCCAGCCGAGGGTATCCGCCGACAAAACCATTGCCCCTTCCGACTACATCTTTAGGCGCGCTAACTCCTGTGCTCTCAATCTTTTTGCCGACCCCCAGCCTCTAAACCTTTACGGGTCAATCTTTTATAAAATCATGGGAGGGGCGGGGCAGTAAATCACAGATATTTCGTTCTCTTCCGACCTTCCGAACTCGGCGGAGGATTCCTCCTACCAGAAGCTTGCCGCCCAAAAATCTGGTTTTGTTATACTGAAACTTAAAGGTGACCTCTCAACCCGTGACCAAACTTCGCATCTCCATCGTTCAATACCTGAACACCGCACCGCTCATATGGGGCTTCACCAACGGCCCGCTGCGCGGCAAATATGATTTGTCGTTCACCGTACCCTCGCAGTGCGCCGAACAATTGCGCACCAGCAAGGCGGACATCGCGATAATCCCGGCCATCGAATACCAGCGCATCGACGATTTGGTGATCCTGCCCGACATGGCCATTGCCTCAAAGAAGCAAGTGCGCAGCCTGCTGATCATTGCCAAGAAACCCATCGAACAGGTGAAGAGCTTCGTGCTGGATCGCAGTTCGCGCAGCACCCAGACGCTGACGCGCATCCTGTGCGCGAAAAAGTGGAAGATCGCGCCGCAGTTCTTTGAAGCGCCGCCGGACTTGAGCGCCATGTTGAAGCAGGCAGACGCGGCGTTGCTGATTGGAGATCCGGCCTTGCGAATTGCCGTGGGAATCGAAAAGGATAGCCGGCCCGGCGCCGAAGGCCAAACGCTATGCCAGGCGGCCACGCTCGGGATGGCCAACTCGGAATTGCTCTACGTCTATGACGTGGTGGGCGAATGGCAGAGTCTGACGGGACTGCCCGCCGTCTTAGCGGTCTGGGCGGCCAGGCGAGACACGGCCACTCCTGAAGTGACCGCCGATTTCCTGGCCTCCCGGGATTTCGGTTTGTCGCGCATCCCGGAAATCTGTTTCGATGCCGCGCGCGAACTGGAATTGCCGGCCCACGTGCTCGAATCGTACCTGCGCCACAACATTGATTTCTCCCTCGATGCGGAAAATCGTCGCGGGCTGGAGTTGTACTACGATTATGCCGAAAAGCTAGGCCAGATCCCGCCAGCCAAGCCGATCGAGTGGGTCGTAACGAAAGCGGAGGCTGTGAAGTTGTAGGGCGCGGCATGCTGCGCCCCAGTTGGCGAGATCGTTCATTCGAGTTCGCAAGAGTCTTGGCTACAATTGATGCGGAAACGGAATGAGGAAACATCTTGGGACTGACAAAACAACAAGCTCTGGATATGCTCGAATCCGATGACCTCGTAGGCATCGGCATGGCCGCGCACCAAATGCGCCTGAAGAAAAACGACCCCCGCGTCGTCACCTACCAGATCGACCGCAACATCAACTACACGAATTTCTGCACCGAGTATTGTTCCTTTTGCGCGTTCTACCGGCCGCTCGGCGCCAAGGACGGCTACATCCTTTCGTTCGAGGAAATCTACAAGAAAATCGACGAAATGCTGGAACTCGGCGGCACCGGAATTCTGCTCCAGGGCGGGCTGCACCCGGACTTGCAAATCGGCTATTACGAAAATCTACTGCGCTCCTTGAAGGCGCGCTATCCCCAAGTGCATCTGCATTGCTTTTCCGCGCCCGAAATTCTGTGCATCGCGGAAGTCAGCGAGATCAGCATCCGCGAAACCATCCAGCGCCTGATGGACGCAGGATTGCAGTCCATTCCGGGAGGCGGCGCAGAAATTCTCGACGATGAAGTCCGCGCGAAAATTGCGCGGTTGAAGTGCACCAGTGACGACTGGGAAGAAATGCACCGCGTGGCCCATTCGCTGGGACTGCGCACCACCGCCACCATGATGTTCGGCTGCGGCGAAGAGCTGCGCCACCGCATCAACCATCTCGAGAGGTTGCGGCGGATTCAAGAAGACACCGGCGGGTTCACCGCATTCATTCCGTGGATGTTTGCCGCCGAGAATACCGCCCTTGGAAAACGGGTGCAGGAAGCCACGGCGGTCGATTACCTGAAGACGCTCGCCGTCAGCCGCCTGTATCTCGACAACGTCGACCACATCCAGTCAAGCTGGCTCACGCCCGGAATCAAAGTCTGCCAGGTCGGTTTGCAGTTCGGCGCCGACGACGTCGGCAGCATCCTCATTGAAGAAAACGTCGTCTTCGCCGCCGGCGTGAAAAACCGCACCAACGAAGGCGAACTCCGCCGCATCATCTCCGACGCCGGCTTCATTCCCGCCCAGCGCGACACGCTGTATCGCAGTTATGTGCTGAAATAATTTCAGCCGCTGCAGAGCTATCCATTACAGCCAGGCTAACTTGAGGGTTTTGGACGAAGGTGAATCGAAACATCGACGACCATGCCGTCCGGCAATTCGACATCTTCCAGCAGATAGAGAACCCCGCCGCGAAAACGCGCCTGGATTTTCCGAGGTTCAGGTTTGGAGCTGGATTCGGATTTAGCGCCAGATTCCGATTTGGCGCTAGTTTCGGATTTAGCGCTTGATGCGGATTTTGCTGGTGCGGGCAATTTGGGCTTGCCTCCCTCAGTTTCATCCAGCGCTTCGTTGGCCAGCGCGTCGGCTTCGCGGTTCTGCTCGCGGTAGACGTGCTCGATGCGGAAGGAATCGAAGGTCTTCGACATTTTTTGAGCGCGCTCGAAGAGCGGGCGCAGATCCTCGCTCTTCACTTTGTACTGCCCGCGCATCTGCTTTACCAGGAGTTCGGAATCGCTTTCGATGCGCAGCGCGCGAATGCTGTGCGATTGTGCGTAGTCCATCGCGGCAATCAGCCCGTAGTATTCGGCGACGTTGTTGGTCATGCGGCCGATGTATTTCTTCAGCTTGGCGACGATTTCGCCCCGTCCATCGCGGATGATTACGCCGTAGGCAGCCGGCCCGGGATTGCCGCGAGAGCCGCCGTCAATGTTTGCGCGATGCGCCGCCGCAGCCGGCTTGGGTTCAGCGGGAGCGTCGCCGAAGAGGCCTTTTCCACGGGGAGTTGGCGGGCGGCGCGGCATCAGGAATTTGTCGAGGCCACCGAGGATGTCTTTGCGGAACCAACAGCAGGATTCGCGATAGGAATAGGTTCCAGGGTGTAGAGGATGAGGCCGCAACTCTCGCAACGGAAAACCTCTTCGTGGGTTTCCGTGCGCAGTTCCTGAAGAATATGCGGCAAGACGCGCATGCCGCACCCGCGGCACTGCCCGTCGCGGGCTTCGGCCATGGCCGTGCCGTTGTGGCGCTTGGCGATACGCGCGTAAAGTTCGCGCAAATCTTCCGGCACAGGAGCGATGATCTTTTCGCGCTCGGTGGTGGCGGCTTCCAGCTGTTTCTTCTTCTCGGCCCCTTGCGCCTGAATTTCTTTTCGTTCCGCAGCGACGGACTGTTCGGCTTCCTTCAGTCGGGACTCCGCGATCTTCACGCGGCGTTCCACTTCTTCCGCAGCCATCATCACTTCGAGCTGGCGATCATCCGCTTTGGCCACTTCGGCCTCGGCATTGGCGATTTCGTGCTGCAATGCTTTGAAGGCTTCGTTGGTTTTCACGGCCCCGCTTTGATCGCGATATTTGCGCGCGCGGTCTTTCCATTGTTGCCCGTCGAACTCGAACTTCTTGCGTTCCGCGATGATCTGGGCGTGGGCCTCTTTCGCGGAGGCGACCTCCGCGCGGGCGCTGCCGAGTTTGGCTTCGGCTTCGCGGATGCGTTTTGGAAATGCTTCCAGCTCCGCGCGCACGGCGGCAATCTGATGGTCAACGCGTTGCAGCTCAACCAAGTGAGGAATGGCGGGATGCATGTATATGCAATTCTAGCACATGGACGCGGCAGGCTTTGCGGGAACTGCCGTGGCGGATAGAATGCCTGCGGCTTGCATGCAAGATTTCGGGAATCGCTCGTTCTAAGGAGGAATGGACATGCCGCACGTGCAAATTACCTGGGTGGAGGGACGGACACCGGAGCAAAAACGGAAAATCGCGGAACGCGTCACAAACGTGCTGATCGAAGATGGCAAGGCCAAACGCGAGAATATTCACGTGTCGTTTCACGACCTTCCCTCGACGAATTACGCCGAAGCCGGCGTGCTGGTGGTGGACCAGAAGCGCACGCCATGAATGTTTCAACCGCCGCGAGGCTCGCGCTTCTTGGCAGAATATCAGGCACACGTCAGGCTCGTACGCAAGCAATTCTGTAAAGAGGAGGACTTTACGTGGCTAATCCCCTGGATAAGCAGCTTGAGCGCTGGACTTCCGCCGGAGTCGTGGATGCAAGTACCGCCGCGCGCATTCGAAAGTTTGAAGAATCGCAAGGATCGAGCGAACGCCTGCGCTGGCCAGTCCTGCTGGCGGTCGCTCTGGGCGGAGTGCTGCTCTGCGCCGGCGTCTTGCTGTTTGTCGCCGCGCATTGGGACGAGCTCTCGCCTGCCTGGCGTTTCACGCTGGTCCTTTTCCTTGTGGCAATTTTTCCCATCGCCGGGGCTCTGACAGAGGAACGGTTTCCTGCGCTGTCAACGACGTTCTACGCCATCGGAACGGTTTGCGTTGGCGCGGGAATATTTCTCACGGCACAAATCTTCAATCTGCAGGAACACTGGCCGAGCGGGATTCTGATGTGGGCCATTGGCGCGCTTGCTGGTTGGCTTCTGTTGCGGAGTTGGACGCAGGCAGCCCTGCTGGCATTGCTGGTGCCTGGATGGCTTGGGGGCGAATGGGAAGTGCGTACCCAGGAATTTGCAGTGAGCAACAGGTTGCTCACCGAAGGGTTGGTGCTGGTGGCGATTACCTATCTGAGCGCAAGAACGAGCCAAGAAGATTCTAACGCGCGGCGGACGCTGGCATGGATCGGCGGACTTGCCGTTTTGCCTCTCAGCGTATGGGCGTTCTTCGAAGGCCGGGAAACTTACGGATGGGGTTGGCGGAATCGCCCGGATTTATCGCCTCTGCTGCACATCACCGGCTGGGCTATCGCGATCGGTGCGCCGCTGGCGCTGGCATTTGTGCTGCGCAGGAGTGCAGCGTGGACAAACGCAGTAGCGACGGTCTGGGTTCTCGTGATAGGAACATTCCGCGTCAGACATGAGGATACGAGTGGAAACCTGTCTATATTTGCTTGGAATTCACTCGGCCCCTATTTTTGGGCCGGGGTTGGAGCGCTGGGAATGGTGGGCTGGGGATTGCTGGAGCGACGGCGCGAGCGCATCAACCTGGGAGTCGCGGGCTTTGCGCTAACGGTGATCATTTTTTATTTCTCGGACGTCATGGATAAGCTGGGCCGCTCGGCGAGCCTGATTGGACTGGGAATATTGTTCTTGTTCGGTGGATGGGCGCTGGAGCGAACGCGCCGGCAACTGGTCGCGCGAGTCGCGGGAGGAACGCAATGAGTCCGTCTCGGAAGGGGATCATCCTGGCGGTGCTGCAGTTGGCAATTGTCGCAAGCCTGGCAGCGAAATATGCAATCGATCGCGCGCGGTTTCCGCGCGTTTGGGCGCAGACGGTGGCCTATGATCCCGACCTGCCGATTCGCGGCCGCTATTTGAGCGTGCGATTGCGCGTCGATGCGGATCGAGTCTACGGCGGTTCGGAACTGCCAAAAGGCAACCCGGGCAATTTCTGGGGCGAGCTGCGGGATATATATTTACACGCCGAGAACGGCCACCTCGTCGCAAGCCCCGCTCCCACGCCGACAGGACTGCGCGTCACGCGATGGAGGACGCGTACCGGAGATGTAGCTGCAGTCCTCAGCGAGCCGTTGTCGTACTTTTTGCCGGAACATGCTATCGATCCATCGCGGCGCCAGCCGGGCGAAGAATTGTGGGTCGAGGTCACGGTTCCGGCAAAAGGCCCGCCGCGGCCGATCCGGCTGGCCGTGAAGAAGGGAGACGCGTTTACACCGCTCGAAATCAAATGAAATGCGGACCAGGACTTCGCGAGAGGCGTAAGGACCGATCCGCGTTTTTCTTTTGAACGCCGGCTGAATTTCCGCGTTCTTAGGCGCGGAGGTCGCGGCGGATGAACGACCAATCGAGGAAATAACCGATACCGACGGCGAGAGGAATGATGCCGAACGCGGCAACCGTCCAGATATCACGATCCGCTTGGATGCTTGCAATCAATCCGAAAGTAGCGATGTAGCCGATGGCTCCGCTGACCAGCAGGATTCCGGCGCGGCGGGAACGCGCCGCCTGGTTCAATTCAGGCTCCATCGGAATGTCGACTCCGCGGGCAATGGCCGCGAGCCGCTCTTCGCTGCGCAGCTTGCGCACCCGGTAATAGGTATACAGCGCGCCGAGGGGAACTCCCATGCCCAGAATCACGGCCACTAATCCAATCAATTCTCCGCCCATGGTGTGCACCTTCTCTCTCTTAGGCGCCGGTAAGGCGCGTTTTATTGGGGGAACCGCTTTCAATAGAAAATACGTTGAGTAGGCAGGAAAAGTTCCCGAGATTTATGAAGAAAGGGGAGTGGGTATTTTCTGCAAACGCGCCGATCAGGAACTGGCGGAGATAGCCATTCTTGTGTTGGAGCGCAACGGAGCAACAGTCGTTCTGAAGTGACGATCCAAGCCCACGCCTCGCGAAGAATGAAATAATCAAATGCGACCGATTCGAAAAGCGGCATTGACAGAAACTACGAACGTTCGTATCGTGTCTATACAGCTTGATATGGCACAAAAGCCACATTCTTCAGCCGTCTTTCCCTCTCGCAGACCTGTTCGGCGCTGTTGTTGAGCCACATCATTAGTTTATTTTCCACCCACTAAATCTAGTTTTCAGTGCGCGCACGCGGAACCGTAGCCGCAGCCGCGCATAACCGCGAAGTATCCGACACGAACCAACTTTCGGGAGATTTCAATGAACGCATGGAAAAGTCTATGGCGGCGCGGACGCCGCAGCATCCGGAAACTAGCTTTCCCCTTGCTGATGGGACTAGGACTCGGCAATCCTTTGTGCGGACAAATAGGAGCCTCGATTTCCGGAACCATCACGGACCTGACAGGCGGGCCCTTGGCGGGCGCAAGTGTTACCGTGAAAAACCTCGAAACCGGCGCGGCCCGGAATATCGCGGCGGATGAAGCGGGCCGCTACATCGCCTCGTCGCTGGAGGTTGGACTCTATGAAGTTAGGGCCGAGAAAGAGGGGTTTCGCGCAGAGGTGAGAACCGGGATCACGCTTGCCGTTGGGCAGCAGGCGGAGGTCGATCTGACACTCCGAGTGGGGCAGCTGCAGGACGCCGTTGTGGTCACGGAAGACGGCCCAGTCGTGAGCCTCACCACGCGGGATATTTCCGGGCTGGTTGGCGAGCGGCAAGTGAAGGACCTGCCGCTCAACGGTCGGAGCTACGACCAATTACTCACCTTAAATCCCGGGATCGTGAACTATACCTCGCAGCGCTCCGGCGGAATCGGAACATCCAACTCGGTTGTCGGAAGCATGTTCTCGACTTCGGGCCGCCGGCCTCAAGAGAATCTCTACCTGCTGAATGGAGTGGAGTACACCAGCGCGTCTGAAATCAACAACACGCCGGGTGGTGTGAGCGGGCAACTCCTGGGAGTGGACGCGGTGCGCGAATTTGCCGTCGTTAAGGATTCCTACGGCGCCGAATATGGAAAGCGTCCCGGAGCCCAAGTCAATATCGTAACCGCCTCCGGCACAAACCAGCTCCACGGCAACGTTTACGATTTTCTGCGGAACAGCGCCCTGGACGCCCGCAACTTCTTCGACCAGGGCACCATCCCGGAGTTTCAACGCAACGTGTTCGGTGCTTCGCTCGGCGGGCCGCTGCGGAAAGACAAGACCTTCCTGTTCGGAAATTACGAAGGCTTCCGGCAGAATCTGGGGCTGAGCGACCTCTCGCTCGTGCCCGATGCCGCGTCGCGGGCCGGCGCCGCCGCAAGTGTCAAGCCCCTCTTGGCTTTGTGGCCGGTGGCAAACGGCCCTGAATTTCTGACCTCCACGGGAGCGCCGAGCGGGATCGCCGAAGCGTTCACAAATCCGGTGCAGCATATTCGCGAGGACTTTGGAACCGCCCGGTTCGACCAAATCTTTACGGACAGGGATGCGTTCGCGGGAGTTTACACCGTGGACGACAGCGAAGCTCACTCACCCACAAATAATCCTTACAGTCTCGTCGACATTTTCTTGCGAGAGCAGGTTGCTAGCCTGAGTGAAACTCACGCCTTTTCTCCCCGCCTCCTCAACAAGGCAACCTTTGGTTTCTCCCGCGCGGGATTCTATTTCAACGGCGGAACGACAGCGAATCTGCCGGGCTGGATTCATCCGGGGCAGCCCGTCGGCGCCGTGGTGGTGGGCGGAGGCACAACGCTCAACGGGGCTTCGCAGATCACCAACGGCGGCACGAACGCAGGAAGCAATCTCACTGCGGTGCGCAATCTGTTTACCGCGTCCGATCAGGTGACGTTCACCCATGGCCGCCACTCGTTCGACTTCGGTCTGTGGTTCCAACGGCTCCAGGCCAACGACAATCTTATACAGGACCAGTACGGCCAGGCTTCGTTCACCAACCTGCAAACTTTTCTGCAAGGCAAGGTGAGCACCTACACCTACGCTCCGTCATTTATGCCTCTGTCCTGGCGTTCCATCGAAGGCGCTTTCTATGCCGAAGATGCGATAAAGATGAAACCATCGCTCGAGTTGCGAATCGGTCTTCGAGGCGAATTTACGAATGGCTGGAACGAGGCTCACGGACGCGCCTCGAATTACGCGTTCGACACGGCTGGTGTGATCGTTACGCAGCCGGTCGCCGGCAATTCCCCGTTCACCGTCAACAAAGCGAAGTTCCTGCCCGCGCCGCGCGTCGGAATCGCATGGTCTCCATTGGCATCAAAGAAGACGGTAATTCGAGCGGGCGCCGGTCTGTATTACGCGCTGCTCGACAATCTGAGTTATCGCCTCGACCAGAACGGCCCCTACAACACAGTCTTTGCCGTCAAGAATATCGCGTTTTCAAGCATCGCTCCGGACGCGGTGTACACGGGTGCGAAAGTAATCCCGAGCGGAGTACAGCAGGACCTGCGGACACCGACAGTGGAATCCTGGACGCTGAAAATCGAACAACAGCTCTCGCCAAACACTGCACTCGGCGTCAGTTACGTCGGATCGCATGGTTACCACGAATTGCTTTCCGTTGATGCGAACCTGCCAACTCCGACGATTTGCCCGGCTTCGCCGTGCCCAGCGGGCTATCCAGCTGGAGCGTTTTACTATCCATCAGGCGCGCCACCGGCCAACAATGCCGTGTGGAATACCACGCACTGGTTCTCCGAAGGCATCAGTTCGTATCATGGCCTTGAGCTGGACGTGAACCGGCGCATGGGCCACGGCTTGCAATTTCGCGGGGTCTACACGTTCTCGAAAGCGCTCGATGATGGCGACAGCATGAATACCAGCGTCGCAACAAACTCCCCCGCGTTTGTCGCGAATCCGCTTCAACCAAAGACGGATTACGGCCGGGCTTCTTTCGACATCCATCATGCCGCGGTTCTCAACGCGACTTATGACCTTCCCTTTGGACGCAGCAAGGCATCCGATGGAAACCCTTGGGTGAAGAGACTTATCGGAAACTGGCAAGTCAGCGGAATCGAGACGCTACAGTCGGGTCTGCCTTTCACGCCCCAGTTGTCCTACAACCCATCCAATGACGGCGACACGCGCAATCCGGTGCGGCCATCCCTGAATCCCAATTTTACCGGCCTCGTGATCCAGGGCGGGCCCAACCGGTATTTCAATCCCGCCGGGTTTATTCAGCCTCTCCCCGGCACCTATGGGAACGCAGGCCGCAACATTCTGCAAGGCCCCGGACTAGCGGAAACAGATGTATCCCTGGGAAAGAAGTTCTCGCTTTCAGACCGGCTGGATCTGCAGTTCCGTTCCGAGTTCTTCAACGTGTTCAATCACACGAACTTCAACACACCTAATCCAGTGGTCTACGCATCCGCGGCCGGAGGACCGTCCCCCACGGCTGGAGTGATTACGAGCACTTCCACAACGTCCCGGCAAATTCAACTAGGCCTGAAACTATTGTGGTGAAAGGCCGAAAGTGCGCAATCTGAATCAGGTTTCATGGCGCACGCGTCAGTTGATTTCGTGGACCTGCATGGTGGCGTCGATGGCGAGATTGGGATAGCGAATGGGGGAGCCGGCCGGTGCGGGCAGATGCCGCGCCGCAGCGGTGAAATCACCACCGGAACATTCGAGCGTGTAGGAATAACCGTCGCGCTCGGTGCGCGTCATGGAAAGAGAATTGGAGGAGATGAGTTCGTCGAGCGAAGCGCAATGGCCGTTGGTGGCGATGTAGCCGCGTTCCGCCTGGGCAATCTGTAGGAGGTCGCTTCGAACGCCCGTCAGGCTTATAGCCTGCGTGGGAGCGGTACCTTCGTCGGTGGTCGGCATTCTCTTCAAATAGAAGTGATATACGACAACGAGAAGGGCGGCACCGCTCAAAACGCCGACAAGAGAGCGCATGAAAGAATTGTGGGCCTGCACGCCATGCGCGGCAAGCGGAACGCACGACGAGGTGCGTTAGGAAACAACGTCCCCCATTTTCGCTCTGAATCGCACACGCCCTGTTAGACTCGTGCTTACCGCCGAATTTCCCTCTCCGGTGAAACGCTCCCCCTTCGGACAGACGAATGAATACGACTGCGCCGCCGCTTGAACTACGTGCCCTCGAAAAACTGAGAGAAGAAGAACTCGAAGAAGCTCGCGCGATCCAGAGCGTGATGCTGCCCGCGGAATCGCTGCGCGCCGGCGCGGTGATGATCTCGCACGAGTTGCAGCCCCTCGCCGCCGTGGGCGGCGATTTCCTGGATTACTTCGAACTGACGGACGGACGGGTTGGCCTGTACCTGGGCGACGTTTCCGGCAAGGGGCTGCCGGCGGCGCTGTACGCGGCGCTGGCGGTAGGAACATTGCGCGGCGTACACAAAACGGGCACGTCACCCCACGATGTCCTTGCGACTTTGAACCGGCGGCTGATGATTCGCGGCCTGCCCCGCCGGCACACGGCCATTCAGTATGCGGTCTTCGACCCGCGCAGCCACGACCTGCAAGTTCCCAGCGCCGGCATGCCTGGTCCATTTCACCTCTCCGCAAGCGGCTGCCGTAACCTCAAACTCAGCGGGGTCCCCCCGGGCTTATTCGCCGCTGCGAGCTACGAGACGCTGACCCTGCGATTGCAGGCAGGTGATTCGGTGCTCTTCTGCACGGATGGGATCACGGATGCATTTGCCCGAAAGGAAGACCAGTTCGGAATCGAGCGGCTGCAAGCGGTTTGCGACGCCCAGCGGATCGCCTCGCCCACCGTGCTGCGGGAACGGCTCTTTGCCGCTGTCGAAAGTTTTTGCTGCGGGCAGGAACAGCAAGACGATATGGCCGCGGCACTGTTTCATTTTTGCGGTTGAGCGACGCCGGTGGCGTGTGCTCACAAGAGCATGTAGAGAGTGGTCAAAGGGCTCCCCGTTTGGCGTTGACAGGTCCGCCTCTCTCCAGTAACTACGATAGATACAGGTTTAAAACCAGGAGAGTCCTCGATGAAGACGAAGTCCCCGTATGCCCTCGGGCTGGCCTTATTGCTTTCGTTTCTAATCTCGATCCCAGCAGACGTTTGGGGCGCTCCCCAGGCGGCGGGACAGCGCGCTGGTGAAGTCTCCCGCGTGATTCCGGCCGTGAACATAGCTCGCAGCGGGAAAACCATCACCGCCTCGGCGAAGACCGCCGTCGACTGGCAAGACCTCGTAAATACCCAGGTCAATGCGCGCGCGCGCATCGCGCTGGACGACGGTTCGGTGCTGAATGTGGGTTCGGAATCGTCCATGAAGGTAGTCAAGCATGACGCGGGAGCGCAGCAGACCGAACTGGAGCTCACCTACGGTAAGCTCCGGACGCAGGCGCAAAAGATCGCCAAGCCGGACGGGAAATTCGAGGTGCGCACATCGGCTGGTGTAGCAGGCGTTGTGGGAACCGATTTCTTTGTGGAATATGTGAACGGCACGATGAATGTGATCGCCTTTGAAGGACTCGTGAAGGTCTGCAACCTGGCCGGAGTTTGCGTGCTCGTCAAGGCCGGGCAGATGACGAGCGTGCGCAGCGGAGACAATTCCGGGCCGCTGCCGCCACAGCAGGCGACGCTCGATCTACTAGTGGCTTCCAGCAAGGACACGGATCCAGGAGCCCCGGCCGGCGTGTCCGGAGCGGGGCCGCACCTTGGTGTTTGGGGGACGATCGGAATCGTCGCGGGAGCTGTCGGAGTTGGTTTGGGTATTGGGTTGACGCGCGGCAACGGCACCCCGAGGACTGGATGTAGCCCAAATAATCCGAAGGCCTGCGGATAGCCTTGCAGGTCCAAACAAGACCCAATAAACAGACGAATTCAGCCTTGATTGTGATGAGCAGCCAGGGCTTTTTGTTTTACTGAGGCCTGTATGCCGGGAATGCATGCAACGAATGGGGCGGAAAAGCCGTCGAAGTAGTGTTGGCTTAACGGCGAGGACGTGTCATATCGGCGCTTTGTGTGCCCCAGCGCGGTAGCGTACACTGAATGTTTCATGGTCCCGTCTTATTCCGAGTGAGGCTTCCTTTGACCAAATTGATTCGAAGTCGCGTGATTCCCTTCCTTTGCGCGCTGACGCTGCTTTCCACCATGACGCAATTGGCGCTGGCGGTGCCGCCGCCGGATGCCCAGGCGAAGCGCTCGCCGCTGCTCGCGGCACTGCAGGCAGAACTGGAGCGCTCGATGAAATCGTTGAGTGCGCTGGATCCTCCGGCCTACTACATGGGCTATACGATCACGGAGTCGCAGCGCGCGGATGTGTCCGGTTCAAACGGGGCGCTGCTCAACAGCAACGAAGCGCGTAACCGGTGGCTGGAGGTTTCGGTTCGAACGGGAAAGTACGAGCTGGACAATTCGCACAAGGTCGGCGAGCGGCAACAGCCGAGCGGCGGGGTCACGCCCGTACCCATTGACGATGATGCAGAAGTTGTGCGCCGGGCGATTTGGCTGGAGACCGACAAGCAGTACCGGGCCGCTTCCGAAGCGCTGATCAAAATCAAGACGGGCAAGGAAATAAAAGTAGAAACGGCGGAAGGACACGCACCGGATTTTTCGCGGGAAGAGGCTCACACTTCCATCGGACCGCAGGCTTCCATCGCCGTGGACCGTAAGCCGTGGGAGGAAAAAGTCCGCGCTTATACAAAAGCCTTTCGCGAATCGCCGGCGATCATCAATTCCATCGTGACATTCTCGGCGCAAGCGCAAAACGCCTACCAGGTGACCAGCGAAGGGACGCAACTGCAATTTGGGCAGATTCGCTACCGGCTGGAGCTGTTCATCCAGGGCAAGGCGCCGGACGGCATGGACATCGACCGCTATTACAATTTCGATTGGGTCGACCCCAAGGACGTCCCGGACGACAAAGCGGTCTATGCAGCGGAAGCGTCGATGCGCAAGGAATTGGAAGGACTGGTCGCCGCGCCCATCAACGATCCGACGGTGGGGCCGGCCTTGCTGACGGGACGCGCTGCGGCGGTGTTTTTCCACGAAGTCTTCGGTCATCGCGCCGAAGGCCACCGCCAAAAGGACGTAACCGAGGGACAAACGTTTTCGAAAAAAGTAGGCGAGCGGATCCTGCCGGATTTTCTTAGCATCACCGACGACACGACCATGAAAAAGCTCGGAAAGCAGGACCTTCTGGGCTACTACCAGTTCGATGATGAAGGCGTGCCGGCGCAGAGCGTAGCGCTGGTGGATCACGGTGTGCTGAAGAATTTCGAGATGTCGCGGTCGCCGTTGGTCGGGTTTCCCCGTTCGAACGGCCATGGCAGGCGGCAGCTCGGTGCAACACCGGTTTCGCGGCAGGGCAACCTGATCGTGCAAAGCAGCAAGACGGTAACCAACGCGCAGCTCCGCGCCAAGCTGATCGAATTGATCAAAGCCCAGGGCAAACAGTTTGGTTTGTTGATCGATGACATCGCTGGCGGATTCACGTTTACCGGACGCGGGCAACCGCAGGCTTTCCAAGTACTGCCTCTGGTGGTCTACAAGGTTTATGCCGACGGGCGGCCAGACGAATTGGTGCGCGGAGTGGATATTGTCGGCACGCCGCTCGCTGCGCTGACGAAGATCGTTGCCACGGGCGATACCCCGGAGGTTTTCAACGGCTACTGCGGTGCGGAATCGGGATCCGTTCCTGTCTCCGCAGCCTCGCCCGCGATTTTGACTTCGGAATTGGAAGTGCAGAAAAAAGAAAGCTCGACGGACCGGCCGCCGATCTTGCCGCCGCCGGCACACGATGGAATCAAGACGGGAGGCCAGCAGTGAGGCGCACAGAGAGAATCGCAGGACTGCTTTTGCTCCTGGTTTCAATGGGAGCCGGAGCGGCCGCCGGCGCGCAGGCGCCGCAGGATAACGACCACACGCTGCAGGCCATGCGCGATGAGATGGCCCGCGCGAAGACTCGCCTGGAATTAAAAATTCCGAACATCGACCAGCCCGTGCGGCCGTACTACATCGAATATCGATTGCTCGATCTCGACGTCCGCGAAGTCGTCGCGGAATTCGGCACTTTGTTCTCGAGCACGCATACGCGGAACCGTTTCATGGATGTGGCTGCGCGTGTCGGCAGCTACAAGCTGGACAGCTCGAATTTTGTGAGCGACGACGGCTTCCGCGGCTTCATTGGGCCGACCGGCTCGGTGGGAATCGATCGCGATTACGATTCGCTGAGGCAGGACTTGTGGATCGCCACCGATCAGGCCTTCAAAGAGGCGGTGGAGACTTATTCGCGGAAGCAGGCGTATCTCAGCAGCCTGGCAAGGCAATCGGACATCGAAGATTTCTCGAAAACGGAGCCGGTGCAGCTCGTCGAACCGCTGCAGACGCAGGATTGGACCAGCCGCAACTGGGACCAGGAAGCGCGCGAGACCTCGGCGGCGCTGCGGGCATTTTCCGAGATTCACGAATCGCGCGTGACTTATTACCTCGTCTACGCGACGGAATATTTGCTCACCAGCGAAGGAACCGAAATCCGCCAGAATCGTCATTTTGCGGCGATCGAAGCCGGAATGAGCGCCCTGGCCGACGATGGCGTCCCGCTAAATCATTTTTATGCCGCGTACGCGGCGCGTCCGGCCGACTTGCCCAGCGTGGACACGGTGCGGAAAGGACTGAACGTTGCCGGCACCGAACTCATGGCTCTGCGAGCCGCCCCTCCCGCGCAGGACTATACGGGCCCCGTCCTTTTCGAGGCGCGAGCTGCGGCGCCGATGCTGGCGCAGGTGCTTGGACCCGCGTTGAACGGCGCGCGGCCTCCGATTTCCTTCAGCCCCGTGATGGAGCAGCTCCTCAACGGGTTGGGGGGAAAGAGCGACTGGGTGTCGCGGCTTGGCGCGCGCGTTTTGCCGTCGGGTGCCTCGGTTGTGGATGATCCAGGCGCAAAGGATTTCCGCGGCACGCCGCTGATCGGCGGCTACGCGGTGGACAATGAGGGTGTGCGAGCTCAGAGAGTCACTCTAGTGGAGAACGGCACCCTGAAGAGTGAGCTGATGTCGCGCAGGCCCGGGCCGGACTCCGATCAGTCCAATGGACACGGCCGCGCCGCGTTCCTAAACGAGGCCAAGCCGACGATGAGCAATCTCTTCTTTTCCTCGGCGGAAACCGTTTCCGCGGCGGAGTTGAAAAAGAAATTTCTGGACACCTGCCGCGCGGAAAAGCTGGCCTATTGCCTCGTCGTGCGCGAAATGGACAATCCCGCACTGAGCCTGCTGCACCAGGAAGAATTCTCCGAACTGCTGGCCAGCTACGGCGGCGGCGCGGGGACGGGCGATCGCCTCCCGCTGGTCGTTTACCGCGTCTATCCGGAAACCGGCCGGGAAGAGATGATCCGCGGCTCGCGCATCATTGGATTGAACTCGCGCGTGTTGCGGAACGTCGCCGGAATCGGTAACGATAGTTTCGTTTACAACTACATGCAGAGCCAGATGAACGGATTTGCCGGCACGGCGCTTGGGGCCTTCGGCTCGGCACAACTCGGCCTGCCGGCCTCGATGGTGGCGCCGTCGCTGCTGTTCGAGGAGTTGGAAGTGCGCGGCGCGCGCGGAGAAGCCAAGCGGCTGCCGCTCTTGCCTCCGCCGCCGATGAGCGCAACGAGGTAAATTTTTTTAACGAATTGCCGCTATGAATGAACTCACGCGACGCGGACTTATCTTCGGCGCGGCCACGGCCGGAGCGTACGGCTTGCTGGTAGGCGTGGAGCGGGTTTGCCTTTCGGCTTTCGCCGATAACGGCGAGCCGGAAGACGATCCAGGCCCGGTCAAAATCGTCAAATTCGCGGACGATGGCGCCACGCTGGGGATTGATACGCTGGCGAAAGTGCGGAAGAACAAATCCGAATGGAAGAAGCAGCTCACGCCGCTGCAATACGACGTAACGCGGCGTGCGGCGACCGAATTCGCTTTTTCCGGTGCGCTCTGTGATCAACACGCGGCGGGGCTCTACCGTTGCGTCGATTGCGGCAACGCACTTTTCGATTCAAGAGCGAAATTCGACTCCGGCACGGGCTGGCCGAGCTTTTGGGAAGCAATCGCCGCCGAAAATGTCCGCCAGAAAAGGGATTTCAGCGCGGGCGTGCTGCGAACCGAAGTTAAATGCACGCTTTGCGACGCGCATTTGGGACACGTCTTCACGGATGGGCCCGAGCCGACCGGGCTTCGCTACTGCATGAATTCGGCTGCACTTCTCTTTGTCCTCCGAAAAAGCTAGCTTGCACAAAATACCTTGGGAACGGATTCCGATCCGCTCACGGATGCTTACGCGTCAGAAGTGCACTCCCTCCTGTGCCAGCGAACAGACCTGGATCTAAGGTAGTCTAGGCAGGGGATGCCGGCGATCAACCAGGTCGAGGAAGGACGGGAGAAGAAGCGGGCCGCGCTCTTGAGCGTGGGCTCGGCCTTGCTGTTGGTTTCTCTCAAGACGTTTTTGGTCGTGCGCACGGGAAGCTTGGGCGTCCTTTCGGAGGCGTTGCACTCCGGTCTCGACTTGCTTGCCGCGATCATCACGTTTCTCTCCGTGCGCATGTCCGACCAGCCGGCGGATGAGAAGCATCCCTACGGGCACGGGAAGTTTGAGAACTTCTCCGCATTCGTCGAGACCGGGCTGCTGGCGCTGACGGCTCTGTACATCGTATACGAGGCGTTTCACCGGCTGTTCTTCCGCAGCGTGCACATCCAGCCGAGCCTCACGGCGATCCTGGTGCTGCTGGTCGCTTTGTCGATCGATATAACGCGGGCGCGGGCCTTGAGACGTGTCGCTCGAAAATATTCCAGCGACGCCCTGGAGGCCGACGCGCTGCATTTTTCGACCGATGTATGGAGCACCATCGTCGTTATCGCCGGCATCGGGCTGGTCTGGGCCGGTGAAACGTGGAACTTGCCCTGGCTGAATTACGCCGACGCCTTGGCGGGCCTGGCGGTTGCGGCCGTTATTTTATGGGTCGGCGCGCAGCTCGGTAGACGCACCCTGGATGCTTTGCTGGACGCGGCACCACAAGGCTTGCAACAGGAAATCGCCAAGGCCGTCACGCGCATGGATGGCGTGCTGGATGTCGATCGCGTGCGGGTGCGCCGCGCCGGGAATCGCCACTTTGTCGATGCGACCGTGAGCGTTGCGAGGACGGCGACCCTCGAGCAGGTGCATGCCCTGAGCGACGCGATCGAAAGACGCATCGGCGAGATCGTTCCCTCGGATGTGATGGTGCACGCGGAACCTCGCGCACCTCAAGGCGAGCACCTATTCGAAGCGATTCGCGCGGTGGCACAAAGCTTGGGCCTCGCCGTTCACGACCTGACGGCCGTGCAGCAAGCCGGACAACTTTTTATCGAGCTGCACCTTGAGGTGGATGAGAATTTGAGCCTGCGCGAAGCCCACCGTCAGGCCACGGAATTGGAGGAGAAAATCCGCGATTTGCGCGACGGGCCGATAGAGGTGAACATTCACATCGAACCGCTGGGGAGGCACATCGCAACACCCGATACGGGTGTTGGGGAGATGAAGCAGCTTTCGCGGGCCATCGAGGAGTTCCTCAACCGGCTGCCTTCGGAATTCGACGAACTGGTGAACTGCCACGACGCCCGGGCACGGCAAGTCGAACACCACATCCTCGTGTCCTGCCACTGCACAATGAAAGGCAGTCTGCCGATCACGCAGATCCACGATGTGACCGCCGTACTGGAAGACCGGGTGAAGGAAAAGTTTCCGCAGATCTATCGCGTCACAATTCACCCCGAACCATTCGAGGAAAAGTAGTGGCACAAACTGCAGCCTGTACTATTTCGTCTCGGAACGGCGGGCGAAGGCCTGCGCGCCCAGCGCCATCAATGCGGGAAAACAGACTAGAACATAGCGTGGCTCGGGCGTTTCCAGCGTGGTCAGGAAGGCCGTGCGGAGAACGATGAAGAGCGCCAGGAACGCAACCGCGGGCCGGACGACCGGATTCGAACGCCAAAGCCGCGCAGCGCCCCAGACCCCTAGCCCCACATAAAATAAATTCAGCGCAAAAAACAGGCTGGTGACTTCCTGATCGACGGGGTCATCCTCGCGTATTTGGGCCAGCGGAAAAACGTGTCCTGAAACCGGCAGCAATTCAATGCGCGGCGTGAACCAGATAGTGACGGCGCGCGCAGCGGGCAACCAGAGGTACGTCCGCAAAGGATGGCGCGCTGTGCGTTCGCGCGCCAGTTGAGCAAAAGCGGCGTCTTCTTCCGGCGTCAGCGTCAGATCATTGTTGTACTGTTCGAGAATCATCGCGACGCGCTCTTTTTCTTCCGGCGTATCAAAGGCGCGCGCGGGAACGTCCTCCACAAAGATGGCTTCTTCGTTGAGCCTCCACGGCACCAGGTAGCAATCGCGGACGCGGTAGAGCCAGGTCTTTTCCCAGGCCATGAAGCCGTAGGGCACTAGTTCACCCGGCAGGTTTGAGTTTTTCGGAGCCAGGAATTGCGGTTCGCCCAGCGTAACCAAGTTTCGAATCGCCCAGGGAGAAAGAAGCATCAAGCAGCCGAAGGCCATGGCGAGGCAAACCCAGAACCAGCGCCGGTAATTTCCGCGGAGAAAAAATAATCCGCCAAAAACAATGGCGGCAGCAATGAGCAGGATCGGCGCTTCGGGACGAAACAGCGTTCCCGCGCCAACGATCCATCCGGCTCCCAGTGCGGTGTATTCCACACTCTTCCGCAGAGGAAGGTTGGTACTCTTCCAGAGAAAATCCGGCTTCTGCACTCTTCTTATAGCAATCACCAGAGCGCAGCAAGCCAGCGCCGTCCAGAGAGAAGCAAAAACCTCGGTCAGCGGTACCGCCGTGTAGTTCGCGGTGAAGGGACACAAAACAGCGAACCAGAGCGTGACGGAATGCACTCGTGTGTTCGGCGCGGAGTCTTCGGAGGTGCAGGCCAAAAGCGCCGCCAAGCGGGCGATCACCAGGCAGGAAAGAAGGTCCACGGCGATCTGCGCCAGCATCACCCAGAGGCGCGTGTCCGCGCCCGTACGCCCAGTGAGCATATACATGGTGGCGAGAAACGCCGGGTAGCCGGGCATGCGCAGATCGACGGGAATAATCGCGCCGCCCACGTCCATCCCGTAGATATGGTGCTTCAGCCAGTTCGTCGCGATTTGCTCGTAAAGAACCGTGTCGCCGGAACTGGCGGGGAACTTCAGCACGAAATCGACCCGCAGGCAGAGGCCCGCGATTAATGCGACAAGGGGATTCGAGAAAACTCGCTTCATCAATGCCCGCATCTTACAATAGAGCAGACGGAATCGCGCAGACGGACTCAGCGCCAGCCTGATGTATATTTGCCTGCCGTGCCGCTAGGTCGAAAGGATTCATGAAGGAACGCCGGCCCATTTTTTACGACGTGGAGCGTGTGCGCTGGCGCCGCACGCGGCGCGTGATGGAAATCACGGGCGCACTCTTGACGTTGCTGCTGGCATATTTTTTCGTCACCATTGCCATCAGCGTGGAGTTGCCCGCCGGACTGCTGCCGGACACCAAGCCCGCATACCGTGCCCTGAAATCGAAAAAGAAGCCGGTGCCCGCGCGAGAAGGCAAGCATCGCCGCGTGGCGAATATCGGGACCGTGCCGGCGAGCTACGATCCATTGCGCGCGGCGTTTTTCGTGAGCTGGGATGCCAACAGTCTCGCTTCCCTGAAGAAACATTACAAGGACATTGACCTTCTGATTCCCGAGCAACTGCACGCGGTCACGCCGGACGGCGCGCTGACGGTCGTGGATTACGAGCACGGGCAGAACACCGTCAAAGCCTCGCCCGCGGAAGCCATCTCGCTGCTGAAGGACGACAAGCTGCACCAGTGGATGAAGTCTTTGAATCCTCCCATCGAGCTGCCCATGATGGGTCTCGTCAACAATTACGACGGCGTGGAATGGCGCATCAAGGAAATGGCTCAGCTGCTTGCGAGTCCCGCCGCGCGCCGGAATCTCATACGGGACATTGTCGATTACGCGGTGGAATCGCACGAGGCCGGCATCGTTGTCGATTTTGAAGAAGTGCCCGATGCCAGCCAGGCGCACTTCCGCGCTTTCATCGGCGGGCTGGCCCCCGCCCTCCACTCCGTGGGATTGAAATTAATGATCGCGCTGCCCGCGCGCGATGATGCCTACGATTACGAATATTTCGGCGACCAATGCGACGCGATTGTGCTGATGAATTACGACCAGCACTGGCTGACCTCCCCGCCGGGGCCCATCGCCGCGCAGGACTGGTTCGTTGAAAATTTACGTCAGGTACTCGAGGTTGTTCCCGCGCAGAAGATTGTCGTCGGCATTGCGAATTATGCTTACGACTGGCCCACCGCACCGAAGAAAGAGCACGAGTCGGCCGCCGAGTACAGCATTCAGGAAGCGCTTTTGCACGTCGAAGAATCGGAAACGGACGTCGAGTTTGATAGCGCGTCGCTGAATCCACACTATTCCTATTATGACGAGCACAACCATGTGCATCAGGTGTGGATGCTTGACGCCGTTACCGCGTACAACCAATTGCGCGCCAGCGAGAGGCTCGGAGTTCAGGGCACGGCGCTATGGCGGCTGGGATCCGCGGACACCTCGCTCTGGCCGGTTTGGGATGCCGCGCACGCCGACGATGCCGCCCGGCAAAGATTGACGGACCTAACTCCCGGTCCCGACCTGATCCTCGAGGGCGACGGCGACTTCTGGCATATCACGGATACTCCCAAGCACGGCCGGCGCTCCTTCGATTACGACGCAGCAACCGACCTTTTCACCGATGAATCTTACGAAGTCATCCCGCTCTCCTTCAACATTGACCAGATCGGCGCCGCAAATAAAAAAATCGCCCTTTCCTTTGACGACGGCCCCGATCCGAAGTGGACCCCGAAGATACTGGACGTTTTGAAGCAGAAAAACGTACCCGGCGTGTTCTTCGTGATCGGCAACATGGCCAACCAGCGGCCGGATATTCTCAAGCGTGAGTACGCCGAAGGCCACGAAATTGGAAATCATACCTTCACGCATCCAAAGTTCGACGACATTACGCGCACGGAAATCCGCTGGCAGCTGAATTTGACGGAGCGCTTGATTGAAAGCACGCTCGGAGTAAAGTCGATCCTCTTCCGTCCGCCCTACGGCATCGATCACCAGCCGGAATATGCCGAGGAAGTGGCGCAACTTCCCTATCCCCAGGAGCTCGGATACCTGATTGTCGGCCAGCGCATCGATCCGGATGACTGGAGCCTGCAGGACGGCAAGCCGATCCCCGCTAAAGAGATTGTTGACAGCGTCTTGAGGCAAGAGAACAAAGGCAATATTGTTCTTCTGCACGACGGCGGCGGCGATCGCAGCCAGACCCTTGCCGCGCTGCCGCTGATTATCGACGCGCTTCGCGCAAAGGGCTACCAGTTCGTTTCCGTTTCGGACTTGATCGGAAAAACGCGCGCCCAGGTGATGCTGCCGCTCTCCCCTGAAGAACAGTTTGAAGCCCGCGCCGACGGATTCATCTTCGGGCTGTTTCAATACTTCCGTTTCTTCATTGGCATCATCTTCGTCCTCGGAATCTTTTTGGTAAGTGGACGCGCTTTAGTCATCGGCCTGCTGGCGCTCATCGAAAAGCTGCGGCCGGACTACGCGGTAATGCCAAATCCTCCACCGAGCGTTACCGTTCTGATCCCCGCGCACAACGAAGAGAGCGTCATCGTACAGACCATCACCTCGGTCCTTCTCTCGGATCTCCAGAACTTGCGGATCATCGTTGTGGACGACGGCTCAGCGGACAAAACGGGCGACTTGCTGGATGCGAACTTTTTGCAAGAGCCGCGCGTCCACATCATTCATCAAGTGAATCGCGGGAAAGCAGCGGCGCTGAATGCGGCCATGTCCCTGGCGGATACCGAAATCGTTGTGACCATCGACGCGGACACGGAAATTGAGCCGGACGCCATTGGCAACTTGATCCGGCATTTCTCCGATCCTAAGGTTGGCGCGGTCGCGGGCAACGTGAAGGTCGGCAACCGCTCGCGCTGGCTCACGCGCTGGCAAGCGCTGGAGTACATCACCAGCCAGAACATGGAGAAGCGCGCTTTCGACCTCTTGAATTGCATCACCGTTGTGCCCGGAGCGCTTGGTGCGTGGCGCAAGAAAGCCATTGAAGCCGCGGGCGGCATCACTGCGGACACCGTCGCCGAAGACGCCGATCTGACCATTGCGATCCGCCGCCTCGGTTGGCGCGTCAGCTACGACGAAGAGGCCATCGCCTGGACGGAGGCTCCGGAAACCGCCAGCCAGCTCATCCGCCAGCGTTTCCGCTGGACCTTCGGCACGCTGCAATCCTTCTGGAAGCATGGCGACACGCTGCTCCGGCCAAAATACGGAACGCTCGGTTGGATCGCCCTTCCGAACATCTTTGTATTTCAGCTCGTGTTGCCGCTGATTTCTCCAATCATCGACCTCATGTTCTTCGGCTCGCTGCTGCTCTGGGTCCTGGCGCAGTTCCGGGTCACGCGGCTGCCTCAGCTTTGGACCACCGCTGACGTGGAAAAATCGGTCCTCTTCTTCCTGGGCTTTTTGCTCATCGACATACTCACGTGCATGGTGGCCTTCGCCTTGGAGCACAAGGAAGACTGGACGTTGCTGTTCCCCGTCTTGTTGCAGCGCTTCTACTACCGCCAGTTGATGTACGTGGTGTTGTTCCGATCCGTGAAGGAAGCGGTGAGCGGGCGCCCCGTGGGCTGGCGCGGCGTCGAGTCGGAAGCTCCCCCGCCGGCTCCCAAAGCCCCGCCCAAACCCGCCCCCGCCGAGGGCAATTGAGTTTGCTCACGCCTCGGGATGCTGTGCGTCTGAATGTCCGTTGGACTCTCCGAACGCGCCGGGGGTGCGGAGGTATCTAGTGCTTGCCAGGATCACGGCCGTCTTCTTCTTTGCTATTTTGTCCCTCCTCCCTTCGGTGTCCGCGCAGCAATCGAAACCGAGGGAACACTTTGAAAATGCCGAAGTTCTCTACGATTGGGTCGGCAACACCCGCGGCGACAAGCTCCGGACATTCGCCACGCGCCCGAGGAAACTCCCCGGCAAAGTGCCAGTCATCTTTTTCGTGGGCTGGCTAAGCTGTGACAGTGTCGAGTACCCGCAGGGAGAAACGGACGGCTTCGGCGCCGTGATTCTTCGCCTGATTGAACAGTCCGACTATGCCACGGTGCGTATGGACAAGCCTGGTGTCGGTGAAAGCCAGGGGACACCTTGTGGCAAGGCCGATTTTCAGGGAGAGTTTGAAGGCTATCAAGCGGCTTTTGACTCCATGAGCAAGTACGATTTCCTCGACCTGGACCGCATCTTTGTGATGGGCCTGAGCAACGGAGGCGGTTTTGCCCCGCTGGTTTCGCGCCAGCACCGTGTGCGTGGCTTTATCGCCGCCGGCTCCTGGGGACGCACATGGTACGAGCATATGCTGGAAATGGAACGCCTTCGCTTGACCGATGCGGGCCAGTCCGCCGCCGACGTGAGTGACGCCATGAAAGTGTTCTCGCAGTTTTATGATCTGTATTTGATCCAGGGGCATACTCCCGGAGAAGTCATCCGTCAACACCCGAAGTGGCAGGATTATTGGTACGACTCATCCGACGGCCAATACGGCCGTCCAGCAGCCTTCTACCAGCAGTTACAGGCACTGAACCTCGGGGAAGCGTGGCAGAAAGTAGATGCGCCAGTGCTAGTCCTTCGTGGCACGAGTGACACCGTCATGAGCCGAGCTGATAGCGCAGCGCTTGCGGAGATTGTCAACCGCGTCCACCCTGGCAAGGCCCGCTATATGGAACTCGAGGGCATGAGTCGACTTCATGGTGGGGAATAAATTCTACTCCGAGCTGGTCCCCACGATCTTGGATTGGACGAAGCAACAATTGGCGGCTGGTAATTGAAATCCCGGCCCCCGCATCGGTGACGGGATGACTCTTGTTGGAACGGGTTTACGCGGTTGTTGCCCACGCCCCCACGAAATGGGCGCTTCACCTGAACGAGTTTCTGCGGATTTTCATCCATACCCTGACTTGTTGTAGGATATTGCCCTGCTAGAGGGAGGGTTCCATGGCCACTAGTTTCACCTTAAACGGTAAACCACAAACCGTTGACGTAAGCCCCGACATGCCGCTGCTGTGGGTCTTGCGCGACACCCTGAACATGACCGGCACGAAGTTCGGTTGCGGCATGGCGCTCTGCGGGGCGTGTACCGTGCACATCAACGGCGAAGCGACGCGCTCCTGCATCACTCCGGTCTCCGGCGTGGCCGGCAAGAAAATAACCACCATCGAGGGTCTCTCGGCCGATGGCAGCCACCCCGTGCAGCAAGCCTGGATGGAAGAAGACGTTCCGCAATGCGGCTATTGCCAGTCCGGACAGATCATGTCCGCAGTAGCGCTGCTCTCGAAGAAACCCAACCCCACCGACACCGATATCGACGATGCCATGAGCGGCAACATCTGCCGCTGCGGCACCTACCAGCGCATTCGCAAGGCCATCCATCGCGCTGCGTCCGTGCAGGGCAAGGCCAAGTCCGCCGCTTGATTTGCTGACAATCGCACTGACCAAAACTCTTCCCGAGGTGTCCCATGGCGAATGCTTCTGTTGTAAACCGTCGTGATTTTCTGAAGACCGCTACCGCGGGCGGCGTCGCCCTCGTCATCGGCTTCCATCTCTCTCCGCGCGCTTTTGCCGACCAAGCGGAGGACCAGGAAAAGAAACCGCCCAATCCCTTCGACGCTTGGGTTCGCATCGCTCCCGACAACAAGGTCACCTTGATTCTTGGAAAGTCCGAGATGGGTCAGGGGATCATGACGGCGCTCCCCATGATCCTCGCGGAAGAATTGTGCGTGGATTGGAAGCAAGTGAAGGTGCAGCAAGCGCCCACCAATCCGAAAATTTATGACCTCGGTACCGGAGGGAGCGGCAGCGTTGCCGGTTCCTGGCTGCCCTTGCGCCGGGCAGGCGCGGCGGCTCGCGAAATGCTCGTCGCCGCAGCAGCCAAGAAATGGGAAGTCAGTCCGGACACGTGCAAGGCCCAGGACGGGCAAGTGGTTCACGGCAATCCCAAGCGGTATCTGTCTTACGGTGAACTGGTCGAAGCCGCTTCAAAGTTTCCGATTCCCAACCCCAACACCGTTCCGCTCAAGAACTCCGACGATTTCACTGTAGTGGGCCACGACACCCGCCGCTTTGAAGGCCGCGATAAAGCAACTGGGGCCGCCAAATTCGGCCTCGATTCTCGCGTTTCGGGCATGCTTTTTGCGGTCGTCGCACGGTGCCCGGTCTTTGGCGGGAAGGTCGCATCGTTTGACGCTGCAAAAGCGAAAGCGGTGCCCGGCGTTCGAGATGTCATCCAATTTGAGACCAGCGGAAGAGGCGCTTCCACCACCGGTGGAATTGCCGTACTGGCGGACAATTCCTGGGCCGCGATCCAGGGCCGCAAGGCACTCGACGTCAAATGGGAGGAAGGGCCGGCCGCGAATGAATCGTCAGCCGAGCTTCATAAACAGTTTCTCGCCAATGCCGCCAAGCCCGGAAAAGTCGTCCGCAACGACGGCGATGCGGACTCCGCTCTCGGGTCCAGTCCGAAAAAAATCGAAGCGGTCTACGAGCTTCCCTTCGCTCCCCACGCTTGCATGGAGCCGATGAATTGCACCGTGCACATCCGGCCCGACGGCGCGGAAGCGTGGATTCCAACGCAAGCGCCGCAGTGGGCGCAAAGTGTCATCGCGGAGGCTGCCAAGCTGCCTCCAGAAAAAGTGATCGTCCATACCACACTGATGGGCGGCGGCTTTGGCCGCCGTTACCAGGCGGATTTCGTCATGGAAGCAGCGCAAGTGGCCGCCAAATCCGCGGGCAAGCCAATCATGGTTTTTTGGACTCGCGAAGACGACATGCAGCACGGTTTTTACCGCCCGGCGTCTTATCACAAGATGCAGGGCGTGCTGGATGGCAATGGAAGTCTCGCGGCCTGGAAACATTTTCAAACCTCAACCTCTATCGCCGCCAAGTGGAGCCAGAAAGGCGCGGAGGATTCGGGGCTGGGCGAGTTCGGAACTGGGGCCACCATTCCTTACCTCACACCGAATCTCCGCATCGAGTACATGCTCGCCGAATCGAGTGTGCCCCGCGCCTGGTGGCGTTCCGTCGAACACTCCAGCAGCGGCTTCGTCGTGGAGAGTTTTATTGACGAGCTTGCGGCCTCTGCTGGCCAGGATCCGCTGGCGTTCCGAATGAAACTCATCGGCGGGGATCGCAAAATTCCAATGTTCGGCAATGAGAAAGAGCCGCCTCTCGATACCGCGCGGCTCAAAGGCGTCTTGCAACTCGCCGCAGACAAAGCAGGTTGGGGCAAGCCGCTGCCAAAGGGCCAGGGACGCGGCATCGCTACGTTTTACTCATTTAATTCCTATACTGCGGCCGTCGCGGAAGCCAGCGTGAAGGATGGCGCCGTGAAACTGCACCGTCTCGTCTACGCTGTGGATTGCGGCCGTCCCATTAATCCGGACGGAATCCGAGCGCAAGTCGAAAGCGCCGCCATCTACGGTCTCTCGGCCACTTTGCACGACGCCATCACCATCAGCGGAGGCCGCGTCGAGCAGTCGAATTTCCACAACTACCAGATCCCGCGGATTGGCGAGACGCCGAAAACCGAAGTTCACGTGGTCATGAGCAAGGAGGAGCCGACCGGCATCGGCGAGCCCGGATTGCCGGTGGTTGCCCCGGCTATGTGCAACGCGATTTTCGCCGCGACCGGGAAGCGAATCCGGCGGCTTCCGATGCGATCCGAAGATTTGGCCTAGCCGGCCAATCTGTCAGGCTCGAAGCATCCGCGCCGAAGATGTGGCGTAGCTCTGAGCTCCCGCTTGTTGCAGAATGGCGTGTGCTCCTGACGTCCATCTACTTCGCTGCCATTCCTTTTGCTATTTGGCTTTATCTCCTTCTCGCGCGCGGAAATTTTTGGAAGTTACGGGAAGACGAAATCGCGCCGAAGCCGCTCGAAAACTGGCCACGTGTTTTTGCCGTCGTTCCTGCTCGCAACGAAGCCGAAACAATTGCCCGTGCAATCGTCAGTTTGGCGGGCCAGAATTATCCGGGTGAGTTCGAAATTATCGTCGTCGATGATCAGAGCGAAGACGGAACCGCCGGGCTGGCGCGGCAAGCGGCGGCGGAATCCGCCGCAGCGCAACGCGTGACGGTTCATTCCGTTGCCGCGCTTCCTCCCGGCTGGACTGGAAAACTCTGGGCGCTGAACGAAGGCGTTTCCGTGGCAGCGGAAAAAGCGCCGGAATTCTTTTGGTTCACGGATGCGGATGTGGTGCACGCGCCGGACACTTTGCGCCGCCTGGCTTTTCGCGCGGAGAGAGATTCGCTCGACCTCGCGTCGCTCATGGTGCTGCTGCAGGCGAAAACATTTCCTGAACGGCTGCTGATTCCGCCGTTTCTCTATTTTTTCCTGATGCTCTATCCGCCGCGATGGATCGCGGACCCCAAAGCGCGCACGGCGGGCGCGGCGGGCGGTTGCATTTTGCTGCGCCGCACCGCTATTGAGCGCATCGGGGGGATCGCGGCGATTCGAAGCGAAGTGATTGACGATTGCGCGCTGGCGCGAGCGGTGAAGCGGAGCGGCGGAAAAATCTGGATGGGCCTGACCCGCGCAAGCGCGAGCCTTCGCGAGTACGGCAGCTTTGCGGAAATTCGCGACATGATCACGCGCACTGCATTTGCGCAACTTCGTTTTTCGTTTATGTTGCTCGTCGTGACGCTGATCGGCTTGTTTGTGACTTTCTGGCTGGCGTGGATTCTTTTCTTCACTGGAGATGATCCGGCGTGGATTATGGCGAGCACCGCGGTATCCTTGATGACCACAACCTTTCTGCTAACCGTGCGGTTTTACGGCTTGTCGCCGGTTTGGGCTTTTACGCTACCTGCCGCAGCTTTGTTCTACGGTTATGCGACGTGCGTTTCCGCGGTTCGCTATTGGCTCGGCCGCGGCGGCCAATGGAAAGGGCGGACTCAAGCGCCGCGCGGAGACTAATTCGTATCGCGTGGCATTCAAATTTGTAGTCTTGTGCATCGAAATTTGTTATCCTGCGCAAAGGTGAAGTACAGGGCTGTATCCCGTATTCAGGGAACGGCACCGGAGGCCAGCATGAGCGTTGTCCCGAATTCCGGGAACGGAAAAATCACCGTGCCCGATCTCCTGCAGCGTAAGACCCAGGCTGCGGACTCCCATTCGAACTTCCAGAAAATCACTTGCCTGACGGCATACGACTATCCGACCGCGCGGCTGCTCGACGAAGCCGGGGTGGACGTGATTCTTGTCGGCGATTCACTCGGCATGGTTGTGCTGGGGCATGAGAGCACGCTGCCGGTGACGATTGACGAGATGCTGCACCATACTCGCGCCGTGCGCCGCGGAACGCACCGCGCCCTTCTAGTGGCGGACATGCCTTACGGCAGCTATCACACGGACATGGCGGAGTCACTGCACAACGCCATGCGCTTCGTAAAGGAAGCCGGGGCGGAGGCCGTGAAGGTGGAAGGCGGCGAGCGCCGGCTGGAGTTGATTTCGCGGCTGACGGAAGCGGAGATCCCGGTGATGGGGCACGTCGGCTTGACGCCGCAATCGGTGAATGCGCTCGGCGGATATCGCGTGCAGGGAAAAACACCGGACGCTGCCGGGCAATTGATTCGCGATGCGCGCGCGGTGGAAGCGGCGGGGGCTTTTGCGGTTGTTCTGGAGGCGGTGCCTCGAGAGCTGGCGGCACAGATTACGCGCGGATTGCGCATCCCGACGATCGGCATAGGCGCCGGCCCGGACTGCGATGGGCAGATTCTTGTCGTTCACGATCTTCTTGGTCTTACGTTTGGCCAGACGCCGAAATTTGCGCGGCAGTATGCCAACGTCGGGGAAATCATCGCGAAGGCCGCGAAGGAATATTGCGAAGATGTGCGCGGGGGGACGTTTCCATCCGATGGAGAGTCCTATCATGCGGCGCAGATGGCGATAGAACAGAAAGAGGCGCCGGTTAATAGCGACGGCGATTGGTAGAAAGCGAACCACGAAGTAAAGGTCAAAACCAGATTCCTCGCTTTCGCTCGGAATGACAAACGAAATCTAGTCTTGCAAGTGGGGGGAGAAGATGACGCCTCAAGAGATGCGCACG